>Ga0213865_10000108_pt1 | contig 51792 bp, 46 predicted proteins | sample PICome_6_FD_160100 | JGI IMG/M metagenome (GOLD analysis project Ga0213865, IMG submission 160100) | Coastal seawater microbial communities near Pivers Island, North Carolina, United States - PICO282 | ecosystem: Environmental > Aquatic > Marine > Coastal | place: USA: North Carolina...
CGAAGGATTAGGGCGTAAGAAAGTTGAAGAAGTTCAAGCTGGAGATATTTGTGCTATTGTAGGTTTAGAAGGATTTGAAATTGGAGACACTGTTGCGGATTTAGAGAATCCAGAAGGCTTAAAAACTATTGCCATTGATGAGCCAACTATGAGTATGCTATTCACCATTAATGATTCTCCATTTTTTGGCAAGGATGGTAAGTTTGTTACCTCTAGACATATTAAAGAACGCTTAACTAAAGAACTTGAGAAGAATTTAGCACTGCGCGTGGAAGAAACGGACAGTGCCGATAAGTTTATGGTTTTTGGTCGTGGTGTATTGCACTTATCGGTTTTAATTGAAACTATGCGTCGTGAAGGCTATGAACTTCAAATAGGACAACCACAAGTTATCATTAAAGAAATTGATGGTGTAAAGTGCGAACCTTTTGAGGAAATGACTATAGATTTACCAGAAACGGTTTCAGGAAAAGCCATTGAAATGGTAACCATGCGTAAAGGTGAAATGCTGACTATGGAGGCCAAAGGCGATAGAATGGTGTGTGAATTTATAGTACCATCTCGTGGAATCATAGGATTGAGAAATCAGCTTTTAACAGCAACTGCAGGCGAGGCTATTATGGCACATAGATTTACGGAATATAGACCCTTAAAAGGTGGGATTCCAGAAAGACAAAATGGTTCTTTAGTATCCATGGAAAATGGTCAAGCAATTCCTTACTCTATAGATAAATTACAAGATCGTGGTAAGTTTTTTGTTAATCCAGGAGAAGATATTTATGAAGGTCAAGTAATAGGTGAAAACTCACGTGGAGACGATATGGTTGTTAATGTTACCAAAACCAAGAAATTGAGTAATGTAAGATCCGCTGGTGCAGATGACAAGGCTAAAATTGTACCTGCGATTAAATTTTCATTAGAGGAAGCTTTAGAATATATTCAGAAAGATGAATATGTTGAGGTAACACCAAATCACTTAAGATTACGTAAGATTTTATTAAAAGAAGTAGATCGTAAGCGTTCAAAAAATATTTAATCCATTTTATGGAGTTATTTGGTATCACTGTCACTGAATACATAGGCTATTTGGCCTCATTTATAGTTTTACTGTCGTTCACTATGAAAGAAGTTAAAAAGTTGAGAATAGTGAATATGACCGGTTGTATTTTGTTTATTCTTTATGGATTTTTAATGCCAAGCATACGGATAGGTCTTCCTATTATTATAGCTAATGCTGCTATTTTAACCGTTAATATTTATTATTTAACTACTAATAAAAAATAGAAGTTTTATATTTACAAAAACGATTAAATGTATTTTCTTTATTTCGATCCAGGTTTAGGTGCTATGATAATCCAAGCTATTGTGGCGGCTGTTGCAGGTATAGTTTTATTTTCTAAGAATTTGATGTATAAAATTAAACTGTTTCTGGGTTTAGCTAAGCCAATGGAGGATGATGTTTTTGATGATATTGATGTTAAAGATTCTGATGTAGATAATACAAAGTAAAGTGGATTCTAAAGAACTTCATTCTTCTTCATTTAGAGATCCTTCAGGTTACATTTTTTTAGATAATGGCGTAATAAAAAGGGTAATAAATCCTATTTATTTTAATCAATATAAAAAACTTAAAAACTCTGGTTTTTATAAAAGTCTATTTGAAAACTCCTTATTGATTTCGCATAAAGAATTATCGATTTCAGAAAATGAAATTATAATTCAGCCAGAGCATATTCCATTTATAACTTATCCTTATGAATGGAGTTTTAACATGTACAAAGAGGCGGCACTTCTTACTCTGAAGATTCAGAAATATGCCTTGGAAAGAGGGTTTACACTCAAAGATGCTTCGGCCTTCAATATTACGTTTCTTAAAGGGAATGCCATATTTATTGATACTTTGAGTTTTGATTTTTATAAAGAAAATCAACCTTGGCGAGCTTACAAGCAGTTTATAACGCATTTTTTTGGACCTCTTGTGTTAGCGCATTATCATGGTGCAGATCAGTTAAAATTAATGAGCAATTTTATTGATGGAATACCAGTTACCTTAATTAGCTCAATGCTACCTAAAAGAACGAAGCTGAATCCTATCTTATTTAGTAATATCCATCTTTTGGCTAAGCTAGAAAGTAAACACAATACTGATTATGAAGGCGAAACTAAGGTTAAGGAATTGTCTAAAAAAGGATTACTCAATATTATTGAGAGCTTATATGGCTATATTAAAAACTTAAAGCTTAAAGGTCAAACCGAATGGTCTGATTATTACGATAAAACAAACTATTCAGACGAGGCATTTAAGCATAAATCTGCAATAATTAATAGCTGGATAAATAACTTGAATCCTACGAAGTTAATTGATATAGGAGGAAACGATGGGACATTTGTAAGGTTCATTGATTACAAAATTGAAGAAAACCTTGTATGTGATATTGATAACAATGCAGTAGATATCAATTATCTTACAATGAAGAAGAACAAAGAAAAGGACATTTTACCATTTGTTCTTGATGTACTAAATCCATCACCTGCAATTGGCTTGAACAATAAAGAACGAAGTTCGTTTTTAGAGCGAATTAAACAATATTCACCCGATGTTACTATGGCTTTAGCGGTTATTCATCATATGTCATTATCTGGTAATGTCCCTTTTATGGAATCCGCGAAGTTTTTTAGTATTTTTTCAAAGGATTTAATTATTGAGTTTCCAAATCGAAATGACTCTTGGGTTAAACGATTGTTAAGGGCCAAAGGAGAATTTGAATCGTATTTTGATTTTTACAACATTGCTAATTTTGAAAAATCATATTCTACATATTTTGATATTATCGAAAAGCTTGAAGTAAAGAGCTCTGAGCGTGTTATGTATTTAATGAAGATTAAAGCTTGAATAATCTAAAACAAAAAATACTTGCATTTATAGACAGTGAACATGAGTCACCAATCCTCGCATTTATTGCAATAGGAATTACTCCAATTCTCTTTTATGTTGCCAATAATTATTGGGCTTTAAATTCAATGTCACATCTGCTCTTTTTTTTAGCATGTTTAACCGGATTTTTGGTGGGCTTATACGTAGTTTATTATTTGTGTTTTAAAACCAATAAGAAATTACATAAACATGAGGGACACGCTTTATTTTTGTTTTTAGTTATAGGTGTTATTTTCTTTTTAACACATACTTATTTTAATTCTACCTTAAAACGTATTTTTTTATTGCTTGCACTTGTTGTATTGTGGAAATTAATACCCTTCAAACCTAGAAAACTTTATAAGAAAATCATAGTGATGCTATTGTTGTTTTCGGGTTTATCAATGTTAAGAATTCTTATACATGCTTATGAAGATATTAAGCCAGATACATGGATAAATCAACCTGATGAAATAGAAAATGTTAAATTTAAGAAAACACCCAACGTTTATATGATCCAACCAGACGGATATGTGTCTGAACAAATGTTTGCCTCTTCACCATATAGTGCAAAAAGTGATTTGTTTAGTTGGTTAGAGACTAATGGATATAAGGTTTATAATGGATTTAGAAGTAATTATCCTGCCAGTTTAACTTCAAATGCCTCGTTATTCGCAATGAAACAACATAAGTTCGCTGAAATGTTGTTTCCAAAAATTGAAATGGCAAATGGAAGAGAGATAATCTCAACCAATAATCCAGTGGTTTCCATTTTTAACAACAATGGATACCAGACACATTTTATCGCAGAAGATGAATATTTTCAACAAAACAAAAAGCAGAAGATTTACGATCATTATAACATTAAAAAGAGTGATTTTCCATATCTGACAACAGGAGGAAGCGAAGTTAGAGATGTTTATAAAGATTTTAAAAAAGTATTTAAGCCTGAAGATAGGAACCCCAAGTTCTTTTTTATAGAAAAATTATTACCCCATCATGTTGCTTTCTACAATACTGATGAATCAATCGATGCGGAAAGATTAAGGTATTTAAGCCGAATTGAGGAAGTTAATGTTTGGCTTAAGGATATTGTAACATATATTTCAGATAATGACGAAAATTCAATAATCATTATATTAGCTGACCATGGTGGTTGGGTTGGGTTAAGAAGTTTTAATGACCTATTTTCTAATGAGAAACCAGAACTAATAAAATCTATATTTTCAAACATAGCTGCCATAAAATGGAATGGAAATCTATCTGAGGGTTATGACAAAGATTTAAAATCTAATGTCAATATATTTAGAGTGCTTTTTGCAACATTAAGTGAAAATCCAAAGTACCTAGATAATTTGGAGGATGATTCTAGTTATAATCTTAAATTAAATAATTTAGGTTATAAAGATGTAATTAAATCAATTGACGGAAAAGGTAATGTGGTAAATATATTAGATTGAAAATTAAGCTTATTAAATTCATAACTAAATTATACTAGTAGAAAAATATACCAATGAAAAGGCTTCCGAATGGAATTCCTTTATTGAGAATTCTCAAGAAGGTACATTTTTGTTTAATCGAAATTTTATGGACTACCATAGCGATAGGTTTGTTGACTTTTCGTTAATGGTAAAAAAGGAAAATGACATAGTTGCTGTATTGCCGGCTAATAAAAGTACTGATGAACTTATTTCACACCAAGGTCTAACATATGGTGGATTAATCACAAGGAAAGACTTAGATGTTGAAAGTATCAAAGCTGTTGTAAATGCATTATTAACTTTTCTTAAGGATGCAGGTTTTAAGTTTATAGAAATCAGAGAATTACCAACATTTTACCAATGTGATTTATCCCATTATGTATTGAATGCATTGATAGATGATACTACAACTATTATTGGTGCAAATAAGGTCTTAGCTATTGACTACAACAAGCCTTTAAGCATACATAAAACCAAATTAAAACATTATAGAAAAAATAAGGACAAAGGGTTTGAAATTAAGGAAGAGGACAATTTTGATGAATTTTGGAATCAGGTTTTGGTACCACGATTAAAAGATAGACATAACACTAAACCTGTTCACACATTACAGGAGATTTCGTTATTAAAATCTAGATTTAATAATCAAATAAAGCAGTTTAATATCTATTTGAAAGGAGAAATATTGGCAGGTATTACTATTTTTGATAAAGGACAGATTGTGAAATCGCAATATGGAGCAACAACAGCTTTAGGTGAAACGGAGCGCGCATTGGAATACTTATTTATAGATCTAATTCATAAATACAAAGCTGAAGGGAAAAGTTTTTTTTCAATGGGAACAATAATGGATAAATCATATCCAGAAGGATATAATATAGGCTTGATGAGACAAAAAATAGAACTAGGTTGCAATGAGTATAAGCAGAATATTTTAAGAATTTTTTTAGTATGATACCCTTTCTAGACCTACATAAAATAAACGACAGATTTAGAGATCAGTTTCATGAAATCTTAAGTGAAAGTCTAAAGGAATCACAATTTATTTTAGGGAAAAGCGTGACAAAATTCGAAAACGAATTTAGTGATTATTGTGGCGCAAAGTATTGTGTTGGTACAGGAAATGGTTTAGATGCTCTAACCTTAATATTGAAGGGATATATAGAGTTAGGTCAATTAAATGAAGGTGATAAAGTACTTGTGCCAGCTAATACATTTATCGCTACCATTCTTTCCGTAATCCATTCAGGTCTAATTCCCGTATTTACAGAGCCAGATAGAGATAGTTATAATATTTCATCTAAAGCGATAAAGTCAATCTTAAACGAAGAAATAAAAGCTATTATAGTTGTTCATTTATATGGTCAATTGGCTGATGTAGAAACCATTAAGAAAATGGTTGACGAAAAGAATATTTTGTTAATAGAAGATGCTGCACAAGCTCATGGCGCCTCATGTGAAATGGGTAGGGCTGGTAACCTAGCTGATGCTGGTGCATTTAGTTTTTATCCAAGTAAGAATCTTGGTGCACTTGGTGATGGCGGAGCAGTTGTGACTAATGACTTACAACTAATAAATGTTGTGAGGAAGTTGTCCAATTATGGTAGTGAGAAAAAGTATCAGAATAAAATCGTTGGCTTTAATAGCAGGCTTGACGGATTACAGGCATCATTCTTATCAATAAAATTAAAATCTCTAAATAAGGATAATGAAAGAAGGCAAGAAATTGCTAAAATGTATTTAAGAGAAATTAAAAATTCAAAGATTAAACTACCTAGCTATAATAATAGTAACGATCATGTTTTTTATGCCTTTGTGGTAGAAGTGGAAGACAGAGTACAATTTTCACAATATTTGGATAGAAATGAAATAGGTTGGTTGGTTCATTACCCAATTCCACCTCATAAACAAGAAGCATTGAAAGTTTATTCCAAATTAAATTTGCCAATTACTGAGAAGATTCATCAAAGAGTGATAAGTTTGCCGATAAGTCCTATTATGACCAATGAGGAAGTAAAAAGCGTTATTGACGCCCTAAACACCTATTAATTGAAGAAATTTTTCGATTATATAAATACAGAAGTCTTAAATAAGGCAGCTAGCCTTAACACGGCTAATATTAGTGTTAAGATTATTGCCGGAATTTTAGTCTCAAAATTTATCGCAGTTTTTATTGGAGCTGAGGGAATGGCTCTTATCGGTAACTTGAGGAATTTTCTTAGCGCAGTTCAATCTGTTGCAATTGCAGGTCTCTATAAAGGGGTAGTAAAGTTTATAGATAAGTTTAAGAATAATTCTATTGAACTTGGTAAAACATTGTCTACGGTATTTTACTTAGGTTTTTTCGCTTCAATGCTTTTGGCATTTTTATGTTATTATAATGCCGCATATATTAATAGCTTAATATTTCAAGGTAATTACAAGTACACCTACGTCATAGAGATACTTGCAATTGTATTGCCATTTTATGCATTAAACATGTTTGTGTTTGCCATAATGAATGGTTTTTCGAAGTATAAAATTCTATTCATAATCAATATTATTGGGCAAGTTCTTGGTCTTTTAGTAACTATTTTATTGATATGGCAAGATAATATTGATGGGGCTTTGGTGGCTGTGGTTATTGCACCAGCGTTAAACCTTTTAATTTCTATTGTAGGTATACTATATAGGAAGAACTTAATGAACTATCTAAAAATATCCGATTTTAGTTTTTCAGTATTAAACAATCTAAGCCCATATATGATTATGGCATTGGTTTCTTCAATAGCCATTCCCATTGTCTTAATTATTATTAGAAATTATTTAATTACAGAAATTGGATTAAAAGAAGCAGGCTATTGGCAGGCAATGAATCGTGTTTCTGATTATTATTTGATGTTTATTAATTCATTGATGGTACTGTATATATTACCAAGATTTGCTGAAATAAATACAAAGAAAGAATTTAGAAAAGAGGTGTTTAGTTTTTATAAAACCATAATGCCAATTTTTGCCCTAATTCTATTGATTATATATTTGAGTAGGTCCTTATTAGTAAGTCTTTTATTTACGCAAGATTTTCAACCCGTAGAAGAATTATTCGGTTACCAAATTTTGGGTGATTTTATGAGGGTTTTATCCATGGTTATAGCTTATCAATTCTTAGCGAAAAAAATGTTTGCACATTTCATTGTCCTTGAAATATTTTTGTTTGTAATCATTTATTTTACCAGTATCTATTTTATTGATCTTTATGGTTTAAAAGGTGCCGTAATGGGTCATTGTTTAAGTTATATTATGCATTTCGGAATAATATTACTAATTTTTGGTAGTTCTTTGTTCGGTGTACTTTCGGATGAAGACGTAAAAGAAAGCTAAATTAGAAATATTGAAACTCCCAGGCTTTATTAAAAATAATATTGTTTTAAAGATAACCTCTTTAAACGCCGTTGTAATTTTTATAAGGCTTATTGTCTCGGTTTTTATACAAAGGTTGTTGGCTGTTACAGTTGGTGAAGCAGGTATTGCCAATATTGGACAAATTAGAAATATACTTGCAATGCTGTCGAGTACTTCAACACTTGGCACCTTTAGTGGTATTGTAAAGTATGTTTCAGAATTTAAAGATAATCGATCTGAACTTACCAAAGTCTTTTCAAACGCTACAGTATTTCTAATCATTGGGTCAGTAATTTCTTTTTTGGTTTTATTTATTGGAGCAGAATATTTTACACGATATGTATTTGATTCAATTGAATATTCATATGTGTTTAAACTTTTGGCGATTATAGTTCCCTTTATTGCTTTTAGTAGAATTATAAGCGGTGTTGTCAGTGGATTGTCTGATTATAAAAAGTATGCAAAAATTGAGCTGATAAGTTATTTATTAGCTTCATTAGTGTTAGTAATTGGGCTTTATACCAATAATCTAGATGGTGTTATAATTGCTATTGCTATTGCTCCAATCATACAATTAGTAACGTTGATATTAATATTTGGCAAAACTCTAAATCGTTACGTGAAATTTAAGAATTTCAAGCTCAATTTAGGTTACAGAAATAGTCTTTTAGCATTTACTTTAATGTCTTTTGTTTCAGCTTTTCTCATAAACTTTATTGAGTTAGAAATTAGGACCATTGTAACTGAAGATATAAATATTAATGAAGCAGGTTACTGGACAGCTATAAACTTTATCTCAAAGAACTATATGGTTTTTGCGACAGGTTTATTTACACTATATGTTTTACCAAGATTCGCAAGTATATATAATCGTGTAGATTTTAATAAAGAGGTGATTAATATTTATAAGACCATATTGCCAATTTTCTTTGTTGGTATGGTGTTGGTATATCTGTTACGCAATTATATTATTGAATTGATTTATCCAAATTTCTTAGGAATGGAACCCTTGTTTAAATGGCAACTTTTGGGTGATTTTATACGATTGTGTGCTTTGGTTTTAGCTTATCAATTTTTGGCTAAGAAATTGGTGAAAAGCTTTGTGATTACAGAGTTAATTTCTTTGGTTTTATTTTATGTGCTTACCAAGATATTTATTGGCATTTATGGTACAGAAGGAGTTGTAATTGCTCATTTTGTGAGGTATATAATATATCTAATCGTTGTGATTATTTTTGTTCAGATATACTACAAGAGACAGTCTAAGATTGATGCTTTATAGCATTAGACCAAATTTTAAGATATTGCTTGGCACAATCAATATAATTGTGATGTTGATCTACAAATATTCTTGCATTCTCCGAAATCTTTTCAATTTCGTCAGGATTGTTAATTAACCATTCTAATTTAGAGGCAATACTTTGTTCATCTGGTAAGGCATTAATTGCTATCGTATCTTTTTCTACATCAAAATAGTCTTCCCATTCTTTTTCTGCACCTGTAAAAACCACTTTTCCTTTTGCCATGGCTTCAAGAGCGTTGAAGCCTTGATCATAAGCATATACTTGATCTAATAGGATATGTGCTCTATCAAAGCTTTCAATATAATTTTTATAAGGAAGATTTCTAGTCACAATTATTTCAACTTGATCCCTAAATTTGGCTCTTATGAGATTCAAAGCTTTATCAAAAATGTCATTACCTTTTTTGTAATAATTGTAAGTATTTATGCCATGAAAAATGACGATTTTGCCATTAATTTTAGGATTGGAATACTTAAGTTTAGAGGTATTAATCGTGTGAGGAATCATGCCTAAATACTTTTTGTATCCAATTAAAGGAAGGTGATAGTCTAAATCATTTGAGATAACTCCCTTAATATGTTTAAAAATATGTTTATGCAAGTTTATATGTTCTTCAGTTATGTAACTTAATGCAGGTGAAAAGTCCTTTTTATTTCCTTTATTTTCGAAGTAAGGGGTAAGAATTGAATACCTAAATTGTTTGTCATAAGCATACTTTACACTGGGATAGTCTAATCCGCACGATAATAGAAATACTTCCTCATTCCAATCTTTTAACCAATCGAATATTTCTTTTTGGTGATGTCTCTTAAAATCAAATGGTGCTTCATTGATGAGTTGCACAATGTCAAAACCTGAAAGTTGTTTTTTCTTATTCTTAATTTGTTTTTTTATGCTATGGGCAGAAATATCAAACCCAAGTACTTTAATTAATAAATTTCTGAGCTTTTTAAGTGGATAAGATGTGTAAGGATCTTTAATTTCAATATCCACATCAACTTTTTTGAATCCGTCTCTCATACTCACTACTATGGCCTCATGGCCAAGTTTTTCAAGACCTTTTTTAATATTCCATTGGGCTCTATTGTATTCTCCAAAAAGTAAAACTTTCATTTAATATCTTTACCATCAAATTAATATGCAAAGTAATCATAAAAAAAGAATATGTATTATCACTCGTTCACTAAGTGAAGGTGGTGCAGATAGAGTAGCTTCCTTACAAACTTTTATGTTAGAAAGTTTGGGTTACAAAGTATTTATCGTAACTGTTTTAAATAGTATCTCCTATCCTTACAAAGGAACTTTATTCAATCTTGGCGAAATTAAAGAGAAAAATAATACCATTTTTGGTAGACTTAATCGTCTATTGCTGTTAAGGAAATTCTTGAAAGCAAATGAAATAGACTTTGTTATAGATCATAGAGTTAGGATAAAACCATTTTCTGAATATATTATCTCTGCTTTTATTTACCCAAAAAATACAATTTACATAGTTCACAATCACGCAATAAATCTGTATTTTCCTCCATTTAAATGGTTAACTAAAATTGTTTATAAAAAATCTAACGCCATTGTATCAGTTTCGGATAAAATTGAAAAATTAATATTCAAAAAATATAGATTTAAGAATATTACAACTATTTACAATCCGGTTGATTTTAACTATATTGATAGATATAAGGATGAACCTGTAAACTTGAGTACTCCCTTTGTGTTTTGGTACGGAAGATTTGAGGATGAGCAAAAAAACTTATCACTCTTATTAGATGCTTATCATAAATCAAATTTAAGCTCGCGTGGAATTAAGTTAGTGCTAATGGGCAACGGTAAGGACAAGGATAAAATATTATCTAAAATGGAGAAATTAGGAATTACAGAATCAGTAATTTTACTTCCATTTTCAAGTAATCCTTTTAATCATATTTATAACTCAAAATTTACTGTGTTAAGTAGTCGCTATGAGGGATTTCCTATGACAGTTTTGGAGTCATTGGCCTGTGGAAAACCTGTGGTAAGTGTAAAATATGATAATTATGAAGATGGTGTATTATTAGATAGATATAATGGTATTCTGGTCGAAAATCACAATTCAAAAGCATTAGCAGAAGGATTGGATTTACTTGTAGAGGATGAAAAGTTATATCTTAGCTGTTGTGATAAAGCAAGGAGCAGTGTTGAGTCATTTTCAATGGAAGCGATAGCATTGAAGTGGCAGAATTTAATTGAATCTTAAATATGAATTCGAAAATTGAAGACGTAGAAATAATTGAAATTCCTAGAGTTCATGATGAAAGAGGGCTTTTAGCTGTTATTGAAGGTAATACCATTCCTTTCGATATTAAACGGGTTTACTATTTGTATGATGTGCCTTCCGATGCTTTTCGTGGCGGTCATGCACACAAAGAATTAAATCAACTTATTATTCCGCTCTCTGGTAGTTTTGATGTGCATATAAAGGATGGTGACAATACAAGAATTATAAACCTAAATAAACCTCATAAAGGCTTATTAATTGTTCCTGGAATATGGCGAGAAATAGATAATTTTTCTTCTGGTTGTGTTTGCTTGGTATTGGCTTCTGCAGAGTACAATGAAGAAGATTACATAAGAAAATATAGTGATTTCCTAGCCTTTAAAAATTCTTAAATACAAACTGTTTTTAATAATAACAGGTCTTATCTTATTAAGTAGTTTAAGTAGACTAGAAGGTGTGCCTAATAATAGTTTCTGTTTCATATTGAGATTTTCAAAATCAATAGTTTTTAGAGTATCCTTATAGATTTTATTTTCACCATTTATTTTTGTTCTCAATGCGAGACCATACCTTTTTAAATCTATAAAGGCTTTGAGGCTACTGTTGTTTTGTTCATATTCTTTAAAGGATTCGAACAAAATAAATCTAGCGTCATTATCTTCAATTTTACCTAAACTATTTTTAATTGATTTGTTATAAATCATTGTCTGTTTTGGATGAAAAACTATAGGTTCTTTAAGTGCTATTCTTATCCATAGATCTAAATCTTCACCAGTTGGATAAGCAGTATTAAACATACCATAGGACATAAATTTATTTTTTTCTATTACTGTTGCCGATGTCCAAACAACAGTTTCTTTAAGACTTGCTTCAAAAAAATCTTCAATAATAATGGGTTTGTTCGTATTAATTTGAATATTAAGCTTAGCTGGTGCTGTAAATGCATTGCTGTGCTTTATAAAATAATTATTGGCGTAAATTCCACTTTTGGGAAATGTTCTAATACTTTCATCCAAGCATTCGAGGTGGTTTGGTTTCCATATGTCGTCCGCATCTAAAAATGCAAGGTATTGTCCTTTTGAAAGAGAGGCGGCTTTATTTCTGGCTTTGCTTGCACCTTGATTATCCTGATGAAATAATGTGATTTTGTCAGAATTAAATCCTTCAACGATTTGTACACTCTTATCAGTTGACCCATCATTAACAATCACAATTTCATAATCATTGAATCTTTGATTCAAAGCACTTTCCAAACATTCGTTAATGTAGTCTTCCTTATTATAAAGTGGTATGATTACTGAAAAAAAAGGCATTCTAAAAATTTGAAATTAAATGATTGGCAATGGTTTTTGAGGATATCAAATTTTTATCTGTGACCCCTCCCTTTAACATAACTGTATTATAAAGTAAATTAATAAATCTATCAATTTCAATTATATTAGGTTCATTTAAAATGGCCAATTTTATTAATTCACTAAGTTCACACTTGTTGTTAAGTTTAAAACACACTTTCTTATTATCGTAGAATGCATTTCCCAGAACGATGACAGGTTTGTATCTTGAAATTGCTTCAATACCAACCGTAGAATTATTAACTATCACAACACTTGCACTGTCTAGTGCTTTGTTTAAAGTTGAAGTATTATCAATACAAATATTATGAGTATTTATATATTCATATAATTCATTATCATATTTACCAATGTAAAGCGGATGTTCTCTAAGAATTAATTTGAATTTATCAGGTAGATGCTCAAATAGGTCCTTTACAATTTCTAGATGTGAATTATAATTAGGACTGTGATAAATCATATTAACATCGAGAGGAATTTGCATAGGGAAAAGAATATAATTCATATTCTTAATATCGATTTTTGATTTTTTGCTTGAGTTTTTCTTTCTATATGAATTTATGTCTGTAAATTTTAAATCTGGAGGATAAATCACGGTGTTTTCAAATAACGTCATCAACAGAATATCAAGACCACGATAAATTGGTGATCTGTTGTACTTTATTGCTTTTTGTTGATTCGGATTATTATGTTCAGTGATTGTGCGCATTAATTCAGTATTTTTTCTAATACTCAAATTTGCATTTACTCCTTTGTCATCAAAAAAGGTTGTTTTAAATGGTCCTTGTTCTATAAAGAAAACTTTTATTTTTTTTTGTTTAGCTACTTCAACTGCTATTTCAATACATAAGCGAGAATCACCTAGAGTTAAAAGATAATTTGGTATAATTTTATTAAACATAGCCTCAAAAATATCAATATAGGCCATAGCTTGTAAACATAAGGCATCAACCGGTGCCTGCTTATTTAGTTTTAGGTGGAATTCAATATGTTTTTCAATATCTATTCCCTTATATGCTTTAGATTGCAGTTGTTTCTCGTACTTCCTTCTATTTGTAAATATTTTAAACCATGCCTTGAAATTAATCCAAGTGCTATATTTAAATCTTAAAATATTATAGAGATAACCGCCAAAGTGAATACTTAATGTTTTAAACTTAACGGAGTGATCTGTATTTGTTTTAATCCACTCTCTAATATCAAGAAAAAATCTTGAATGTTTATCAAAATAACCTATACAGATTACATTCATCTTTTGATTTTAATTTTTCCTTTGTACAACTTCAAACACCTTATTCTCATCACATTTAAGTGTTTTGCTTGGATATTTTAAAAGGAGGGCATAATCATGTGTTGCCATTAATATAGTATTGCCATTTTTGTTTATGTCTTGCAATACTTCCATAACTTCAATACTGGTCTGAGGATCTAAATTACCAGTTGGTTCATCAGCTAAAATAAGTTCTGGGTCGTTAAGTAAGGCTCGTGCAATGGCAATTCTTTGTTGTTCACCACCAGATAATTCGTGTGGAAACTTGAAACCTTTTGTCTTCATACCAACTTTATCCAAAACACTTTCAATACGGTCCTTAATTTTATCTTTTTCTTTCCAGCCCGTGGCTTTTAAAACAAATTCCAGATTTCCGTTAATTGTTCTATCAGGTAAAAGTTTAAAATCCTGAAAAACTATACCAAGCTTACGTCTTAAAAAAGGAATATCTTTTTCCTTCATTGACCTTAAATTAAAGTCAACAACAGAACCTACACCCTCAGTAAGTTCCAAATCGCCATAAAGTGTTTTCATAAAACTACTTTTGCCACTTCCAGTTTTACCAATTAGATACACAAAATCACCTTTTTGCATTTCAAAATTGACATTAGATAGTACCATGCTTTCACCTTGGTAAATTGTGGCATCTTTAAGTTGTAAGACCGTTTCGGACATAAATGGCTTGAAATTTGTTTAGTGTAAAAGTATTATTAATAAAATCAATTATCAAGTAAGATAAAATACAATAACGGTAATTTGAATTTTTTAATATGCCAGTTTAACATTTAATAAGTTAGTTTATAATTATAATAGAATTCTACCGTTATAGGTTTTGTATTAAATTATATTTATTCATCATAAATTATTAATCAAAAAACGAAATCAATGCTATTATCAATTAGACAATTATTTATTGTTTTTTTTGCATTTTCAATCTATGGTTTTGCTCAAAAATCAGCAATATATACGAGTGAATTACAAGATTATCAGAAGGCACTTACACTTTTCAACAATAAGCAGTATAAAGTGGCGCAGTCATTATTTGATGACATAATACATAACACTGATGACGTTGTTTTACAATCTGACTGTTCTTATTATATAGCTAATTGTGCAGTAAGGTTAAATCAACAAAATGCATATGATTTAATCACAGAATTTGTTGAAGAATATCCAACTAGTACAAAGAAAAACACTGCGTTTCTAGACGTGGCTAATTATTATTTTGAAAACTCAAAATTCGCTTATGCTCGCAAATGGTACGAGAAGGTTGATCAACTAAGCATTGCAAGATCTGAACGAAACAGGTACTATTTCAATTATGGATATTGCCTTTATTCAACTGGCAGCAGAAAACAAGCTATAAAATATTTAAATAGAGTTGTTGACTCCAAGGAATATGGTTCACAAGCCAAATATTACATAGGTTATATGGCCTATGAAGGTAATGATTACGATACTGCAAATGAGTATTTTAATCAGGTTAGCGATAGTGAAAAGTACAAGGAGAAGCTATCTTACTATCAAGCAGATTTAAATTTTAAGTTAGGTAAGTTTGAACAGGCTATAGAGCTCGCAACAGAACAACTGCCAAACAGCAACTCTAATGAGAAGTCTGAACTATCTAAAATAATAGGTGAGAGTTATTTTAGTCTTGAAAAATATCTTGAAGCTATTCCTTACCTCAAAGCCTACGAAGGAAAAAGAGGGCGTTGGAATAATACTGACTATTACCAATTAGGATATGCATATTATAAGCAGAACGACTTTGAAAGTGCAATTTCTGAATTCAATAAAATAATAGATGGCAATAATTCGGTTGCACAAAATGCCTATTATCATTTAGGTGAAAGTTATATCAACTTAGATAAAAAACCAGAAGCGCTAAATGCATTTAGAAATGCATCACAAATGGACTTTGACTTAAAAATTCAGGAAGATGCTTGGCTAAATTATGCCAAGATTAGTTATGAAATTGGGAATCCGTATCAGTCTGTTCCACAGGTATTGTCTGGATATATAGAAAAGTATCCTAAAACGCTTTATAAAGAAGAAATTGAAACGTTATTAATTGATTCTTTCATCACATCAAAAAACTACAAAGAGGCTTTAGAATTGCTTAAGGGCAAAAATAGTTATGAGAATAAGTTGGCTTATCAAAAAGTGGCTTTTTTCCGTGGCATTGAATTATATAATGAAACTAGATACAATGAAGCATTGGATATGTTTAATAATTCACTGAAGGAACCAAGAGATCCTCAATTTTTTGCTAAGGCTACGTTTTGGAGAGCAGAATCAGAATATAACCTAGCAAATTTTAATGACGCTTTAATTGGTTTCAAACAATTTGCTGGTATGGATGAAGCATCGTCATTACCTGAGAACGAAAACCTTAATTATAATCTGGCTTATACATATTTCAAATTGAAAGATTATAACAAGGCTTCTAACTATTTTAATAGATACATTAATTCAAGTTCAGATGATAGGTTAAGACGCAATGATGCCTATTTGAGATTGGCAGATGGATACTTTGTTTCAAGCAAATACCAAAATGCTATTAATGCTTATGATAAGGCAATACAAATCAATAAAATTGAAACAGATTATGCCTCTTTTCAAAAAGCAATGAGTCATGGGTATTTAGGAAAAAGTAAAACCAAAATAAATGAGTTAAAGTCTTTCATAAATAGCTATTCAAAATCTGCACTTAGAGATGACGCCATGTACGATTTGGCTAATACCTATGTTAAGTCTGGTAATACCGAAGCGGCCATGCGCATGTATGATCAATTGAACTCAGAATATAGACGAAGTGCTTTTACTTCTAAAGCACTATTAAGACAAGGATTGGTGTATTACAATGCTAATGATAATGAGCGAGCGCTTAACAAATTTAAAAGGGTAGCAAAGGACTTTCCTGGTTCTGGTGAGGCAGTGCAAGCGGTTTCTACTGCTCGTTTAATTTATATTGATTTGGGCAGAGTAGATGAATATGCAAATTGGGTTCGCTCTTTAGATTACGTTGAGGTAACTGATGTGGAGTTAGATAATACAATGTATTTGGCAGCAGAAAAGCCATATCTAGAAAATAATACTGATAATGCAATCAGACAATTTAATAAATACTTAAATCAGTTTCCTAACGGGATTCATGCTTTAAAGTCGCACTTCTATCTGGCTCAATTATATTATCAAAAAGATACATTTGAAAATGCAGAACCACATTATACTTATGTTGTTGATTTCTCAAAAAGTGAATACACTGAGCAAGCGACAGTAAAATTATGTGAGATATACTTGAAAAATTCAAATTGGAGTAAGGCTATTCTTGTTTTGGAACGTCTGGAAAATGAGGCAGACTATCCACAAAATATACTTTATGCACAGTCTAATTTAATGAATGCTTATTATCAAATAGAAGAGTATGGTAAGGCAGAAAACTATGCTGATATGGTATTATTGAAACATCGATTGGACAATAAAATAAAAAGTGATGCGAAACTCATAATTGCTAGATCAGCGATTAAAATCGGTAATGAGGAAAAAGCTAGGGAAGCATATGCTCAAGTACAAAAAATTGCAAGCGGAAGTGTAGCTGCTGAAGCACTCTATTACAATGCCTATTTTAAACACAAGGATGGAAGTTTTGAAGCTTCAAATACAATAATTCAAAAATTGGCAAAAGATTTTAGTAGCTATAAGTACTATAGTGCAAAAGGGTTGGTCGTTATGGCAAAAAATTACTATGCATTGAACGATGCTTTTCAGGCAACTTATATTTTAGAAAGTGTAATCTCTAATTTCACAGAATTTGAAGATGTTACAGAGGAGGCCAGAGTAGAGCTAAATAGAATTAAAACTGAAGAAGCAAAAACAAATTCATCAATCGACGCAGACGGAAATTAAGATTGAAATTTCTGTTGAATCAAAATCAAAGTTTTAAAAAATGAAAATCAAGTTTATAATATTTATATTTTCTATTACATTAGGTTCTTCAGGTCTCTTTGCACAAGAGCGTAAAAAGGACACTATTGATGACCAAGTTGTTAATGTTATTAGACCATATCAACCAACAATATCAGATGCCTTTAAAATTAAAGATACACCTAAGCTTAGTGATTTTAACACAGTGAAGAAAAAGGATGTAAAATATAATATATTCTCAATTCCTGTGGCCTCTACATTTACGCCAGCAAAAGGAAAGGCAGCAATTGTAGATAAAGCTAAACCTGAAAAATTATACGATAATTATGCATCTTTAGGAGTTGGTACTTATACAACTGTTTTAGGTGAAGTCTATTTAAACCATGAATTAAACAGTAGTGAAAATGTGGGTGGTTATTTTAGTCATCATTCTTCTCAAGGGGGTATTGAAAATCTATTATTAGATGATGACTTTGCAAAAACTTCAATAAATGCGCATTATTCGCAAAAATTAAGAGATTTCTCTTGGAAGATAGATGGTGGATTTGATGTGCAATCTTATAATTGGTATGGTTTACCACAAAATTATTTTGGCACTACAGAGGCTAATTCTTTAGATCCTGGCCATTCATTTAGTGGGTTTAATATCGGTGGGAAATTAAATTTTGAGGATGCCATTATTAATAATGGTAGTATAAGATTTAGACGTTTTACCGATAATCAAGATTCTGGGGAGAATAGATTTATTGCAAAGACTAGTTTTGATGTGCCGATACAAGATGAGCAAATTTCTGCAGAGTTTTATATTGATTATATCGGTGGAAGTTTTGATAACACTTATACTACTGATGATGAGTTGCGTTATGGGAATACAACATTTGGTTTGTCGCCTTCTTATCAAATAAAAGAAGATGATCTTACAGTTGATTTAGGTGTGAGTTTAGTTTATTTAAATGATAATGAGTTTGACGATAACAAGTTTTTTATCTACCCAAATATTGAAGCATCCTATAGATTGGTTGACGAGATTTTAATTTCCTATGGTGGAATTAAAGGAGGGTTAATTCAAAATTCATATTGCGATTTTGCCAATGAAAATCCATTTGTTTCACCAACATTATTGGTGACACCAACCGATCAACGTTACAATGCCTTCATTGGTTTAAAAGGTAAGTTGTCTAATAATGTTAGTTACAATATAAAGGGGAATTATTTAGCTGAAGAGAACAAAGCTTTGTTTAAAGCAAATGATGCTCAGACGTTTGCCACAAGAGCTTACCAATATGGCAATTCATTTGGAGTAGTTTATGATGATGTAACAACTTTTTCTGTTGCTGGTGAATTAAATATTGATGTTAATAGAAGTTTCACATTGGGTATTAAGGGAGAATACTTTTATTATTCATTAGACAATCAGGAAGAGGCCTGGAACTTACCAGACATAACCGGTTCTATATTTATGGATGTTCAAATTTCTGAAAAGTGGTATGCTGGTGCAAGTGCCTTTTATGTCGGAGAACGAAAAGACCAATTATTATTGGTAGGTACATTGGTACAGCCGGTTACGACACCAATTACTGTGGACGGCTATTTTGATGCAAATGCTCAATTGGGTTACAAAATCAATGATCAATTATCTGTTTTTGCCAAGGTGAATAACATTGCAAATCAAGATTATCATAGGTATTTAAACTTCCCGGTTCAAGGTATTCAGGCATTGGCTGGTGCTACTTATCAATTTGACTTCTAAAGATTAATTATAAAGTAATACTTTTTGGACTGGCCATCATTAATAGCAAAACTTGACAATAAAGAATTTAAAAAAGAAGATTTGCAAGCAATTGTTAAATATTACAATTCTAATTGCGCCAAATAATCAAAATGATCGCCATCCATTATTTTAGTACATTTTAAACCAACCATATTACTGGCATTATTTAAAGTATCATAATCTAAGTAAAGCCATTTCATTGGTAATTCTTCTTCATCCTTATAGCGAATAAAATAGTCGAGTTCACCGTAATAATTTTTGTTTAGTTCAATCCATTTACCTCCATTATCATCATGGTACATGTAAGATATATCTGATGAATCAACTAGGATTTTACCGCCTGTATTAAGCAATGATTTTAAATGATTTAAATGGTTGAAGACTTGAGAAAGTTCTTTAAAAATCCCAGTACCATTCATTAGTAGTAAGATAGTGTCAAAGGTTTCACTCTCTTTTAATAAGGATTTTAATTCAACATTTTTCACACCTCTATTTATTGCCACTTCAACTGCACCTTCAGAAATATCTATTCCTTTTACATTAAGTCCTTTTTGTTGAAGCCATAAAGAGTGACTGCCAGAACCACAACCTACATCCAATATTTTCCCGCTAGCAAGTTTAAGTGCCTCTTGTTCTAGTTTAGGCATTTCATTAAAGTCTCTAAATAAATAAGGTAGTGGTAGTATATCCTCATCTGAGATACTTGTCCAAGTAATAATATCTTCAGTATACTTACCATTGTGATAATCTAGTAATGCTATTCCAAATAGATCTTTATTCATTTTTTAGGAAAACAGTATGGTTCATTTTTTCTGAATAACTTTAATTAAATTTGTGCTATGCAAGACCAAATCGAAAAGCTTCCAAGACTGGCCAAAGATAAGCATAACGAAAACAAATCTTTTTTTAAGAAATTAAAGAAGAAACCACCAAAGCAACTCGACTATTTAATGCAAGAATTGCATGTTGATGAGTTTGAGCGTACCGATTGTCTAGAATGTGCAAATTGTTGCAAAACCACAGGGCCGTTATTTACGGACAAGGATATTCAGCGCATTTCAAAACATTTTAAATTAAAGGAGCAAAAGTTTATTGAAACTTATTTGAAGATTGATGAAGAAAATGATTATGTTTTGCAATCTGTTCCTTGCATATTCTTAGGAACAGATAACTACTGTTCCATTTACGAAGTTAGACCAAAGGCTTGTCGTGAATTTCCGCACACAGATAGAAAGAAGTTTCATCAGATTTCTAATCTTACGTTAAATAATGTTGCCATTTGCCCTGCAGCGTATAATATTGTTGAAGAAATGAAGAAGCGTATAAAAATTTAAATCTATGGTATTGGAATAATTTTTGATTCTCTGAACATTAAAAACTATGAAAAAATATATCCTTTTAGTCTTATTTTTTTTGAGCTCTGTTGGCCAAATAACTGCCCAGCAGTGGATGAGGTCTTTAGAAATTGCACGGAAATTGGCATTGGTTCAAAATAAGATGGTCTTAATGGTATGGGAAGAGTCTACTTATTATGATTATCCTGTGGTTGTTCAGGATAATAGAGGTAGATATTTAGTTATACCAAATCTATTTTCAGATGAAAAATTGAGCCCTTTAATTTGGGAGAATTTTGTTCCTGTAATAGTGAATGAAGATGAATATGCTGATTTATATTTAAAAATAAAAGGCAAAAGAAAACAAGGCTATATAGATAAATTTAACGATGACTCAATTAAAATCATGGATATAAATGGTAATATTCTTAATGTTAATAAATACACAGAAGAGCTTCAGGATATTACAAAATTAATAGATGGCTACGCGTTAAACACCCAGTTTATATCAAATGAACTGACTAATTATTACAAGCAACAATCATTTTATTCTGCTTACTTTTTAGCATCAAAATACCTTGAATTAACGCTGTATACAAGAGAAGATATACGATCTAATATTGTTGATTTATTCAATATTTATTTAAAAGAAGCAATACAGTTTGCTCAAAATGCTAAATCGGATGGTAAGGCTTCTTTGTTGTATCGTTGCGAATTATTAAACATTCAGCAATATTTATATTTAGAACGTCCTAAAAAAGTATTGCGGATGCTAAAGAAGCTCGAGAAAAGTGAGGTCACAGAAAATAATGAGGCCTTATTGGCTTTCCTTTATTATACAGCAAATAAATGCCTAAAGGATGATGAAGATGCTGAGGTATGGAAAAGTAAAGTTTCTTCATTAAATTTGAAAAAAGCAGAAAATATCATAAATCTAAATCTCTAAGTTATTGGAAACAATAATAAATTATTTTGAAACTATACCATCTTCACACAGAAGTATAATTTTGGTTGGTGGATTAGCCTTCTTCTGGATCTTAGAAAGTGGTGTCCCCTTATTTAAATTTCGTTATAGGAAATGGCAACACGCAATACCAAATTTGTTTTTCACTTTGACTACTGTGATTATAAATTTCAGTTTGGCTTGGTTACTACTAGGTACTGCAGATTGGGTAGTTGTAAACAACTTTGGAATCTTAAATTGGATTCCTGAAATACCATTATGGTTATATGCATTATTGGGCGTGTTACTCTTAGATTTTTTCGGTGCATACTTAGCACATTATGTGGAGCATAAGGTAAAACCATTATGGATGGTTCACTTGGTGCATCATACAGATCATAAGGTTGATACAACCACTGCAAATAGACATCATCCTATTGAAAGCGTTATTAGATTTACGTTCACGTTGTTTGGTGTATTTGTCGTAGGAACACCAATAGCATTGGTGTTTTTATACCAATCAATGTCTTTGGTCTTTACTCAGTTTACACATGCCAATATTAAAATGTCAAAGGGTTTTGATAAGGTATTAAGCTATGTGATTGTGTCTCCAGATATGCACAAAACACATCATCATTATCGCTTACCATATACAGATTCTAATTATGGCAACATTTTTAGTATTTGGGATCGGTTATTTGGTACTTACTTGTATTTAGATAGAGAAAAACTGGTTTATGGTGTAGATGTTTTTCCGGACGAAGCTAAGAATAGTAATATCAAAGATCTTCTAAAACAACCATTTCAGAAGTACGAGAAACCGACGCTTTATACAGATGTTGAGGAATAGTTGTTTTCTCATTACCTTTTGCGTTTTTATGAATTGTACAAAACATCCTGAAATTGATATTCAAGGCCATAGAGGTTGGCGTGGTTTGTATCCAGAAAATTCAATACCAGCTTTTAAAAAGGCTATTGAATTGGGCGTTAATACCTTAGAATTAGATATAGTCGTGTCTAAAGATAAAAAGGTTGTTGTCTCACATGAGCCCTTTATGAATCCTCTTATTTGTTCAGATCCTAAAGATGACGAAATCCTAAATGATAAAGCCATGGGCTACAACCTCTATAATATGGATTATATACAGATTAAGGAATATGATTGTGGTACAAAGTTTCATCCTGGTTTTCCGGACCAGGCTAAAATTAAAATCAATAAACCACTATTGAGTGATGTCTTTAAACTAGTAAAATCTTATAATTCTGAGGTCAAATTTAATATCGAAATTAAATCTAAAGCCGCATATTATGGTGAGTATACACCACATCCAAAAGAATACGTTTCAATTGTTTTGGAGCTATTAAAGAAATCAGGATTAATGACCAGAGTCAATTTGCAATCCTTTGATTTAAATATACTGGAAGAAATTAAGGTTCAGTACCCGAATATGGTGGTTGCTTTGCTTGTGGATGAAGATGAAATTATCAAAGATAAATTATCAAAGTTGTCTTATAAACCAGAAATTCTTAGCCCATACTACAAACTGTTAAATCCAAAAAATGTATCAAAGTTTAAATCAGTAGGTTTTGATATTATTCCTTGGACAATTAACCAAGAAGAAGATTTGAAATACATGATTGAGTTAAAAGTGGATGGCATTATAACAGATTATCCAGATCGACTGATGAAAATCATTAATGCTCAAAGTTATTAACAGGGTTATTAACAAATTTGGTTGTTCTTCTATAATTTTTGTATTTGATAGGGTTTTTTTTTCAATTAATCTGAATAAAACTATGTTTGGAGCGGATTGATTAATTACTGTTGAGTGAACGATAATGTTTAACTTAATAGGTTACCTTGAAAAATTTAATACGAATTTGCATCGTAGTAGCACTCGTTTTTTTATTGAGCTTTACACTTCAGGCTCAAGAAAATTACGTTAAGCTAGATAAAAATAGAAATATCCAGGCAAAAAATTTAATTCACGAGTTAAATGCAACTAAGGATACTTTATTACTTAGAAGTAATAAAAAAATTAACTCTCTATATTCCATTAATAAAGATTATTCAAGAGAATTAGATTTTTACATCAATGATACCATCTACAGACTTCCATTGAACAAATTTAGTGTTGGTAAGCATGTAATGGTTACAGTACAATCACCTAAACGATTTGTATTTGTTGTAAAAATTTTGAAAGAATTTCCCAAAACAGAACCAGTAAATTTAATTACTGAGAAACGTATTGTGGCAACTGAGGTAGTCAAAACAATATCCGTCAATAATGACTAATCATAGATCAGATACCTCGATCTTTTCTTTTTATATTTTTTAAGACCCTGTTTCCAAGTAGATTTAATTTTAGCTTCACTAATACCAGACTCTATTTGTTTTTGTAGTTTTTCTGTCCCTGCATGTTTAGTAAAGTTATCGGTTACGAAAAACTTAGTTTTGTCCATGGAATTATTGTAAGCGTCCATGATGTATTCTAAGGAGAAAAGTCTATCAGCTTTGACATGAACCAAGTCCTTACCATAGCAAATCTTACCTTTGTGTTTTGGATATTTTGCACCAAAATTTGAAATTGGTGTGTAACTAAATTGATAATGATTGCTATCTAAATTTGGTGCACCGTAACGTTGAAATTGAAATTCTGTTCCTCTACCAGCATTAATTGTTGTACCCTCAAATAAACCCAAACTAGGATATAGTTTTATTGCATGGTCGTTAGGTAAATTAGGCGAAGGACGTATGGGTAAACTGTATGCGTTATCATGGGAGTAATTCTTTATATTAATTACTTTAATATCGCATGTAATACCATTGGCTAACCAGCCTTCACCATTAATCATTTGGGCATATTCTCCAATAGTCATTCCATGAATTAAGGGAATAGGGTGCATGCCTAAAAAGCTACTATGTTCTTTTTCCAATACTGGTCCATCAACATAATTGCCATTTGGATTGGGACGATCTAAGATTAAAACTGGAATTCCATTTTCGGCACAGGCCTCCATGATATAATGCAATGTTGAAATGTAAGTGTAAAACCTAACGCCAACATCTTGTATGTCAAAAATCAAAAGATCTAAATCTATTAACTGTGAATAGGTTGGTTTTTTATGTTTTCCATGAAGAGAAAAAATAGGCAATCCTGTTTTTGTATCTAATCCGTCTTTTACCAATTCACCTGCATCTGAAGTGCCTCTAAAACCATGTTCAGGTGTAAATACTTTTTTAACATCAATTTCTAGACTTAAGAGAGAATCAACTAAATGTGTATAGCTAAGAATGGTTTTTTCAAAACCAGTTTCATTAGTTTCGGGATCTACCCAAAAAACTGAATCCTCGTCTTTATGAAAAATGACACTGGTTTGATTGGCAACAATCCCAATTCGCTTTCCTTCAATAATAGGTAAATATAAATCGGTTCTATTTGCACCGACAATTATAGTAGAGTCTCTTTGCTTAGAATAAGAATTCGTTTCTGTCAAACCAGAATTATTCTTCATTTTATTACTGCAAGAAATGGCTACAATAACAAATAATAAAACTGTATTTTTGATTACTTTAAAATGCATATGTAGGTTTGAATTTCGAGTTGTTTATAGCCAAACGTATAATTGGCAATAAAACGTATAAAAGTAGTGTTTCAGCACCAATAATTAAAATTGGTATTGCGGCCATTGCTATAGGCATAATTGTGATGTTAATAGCCATTGCGACTGGTTTAGGTCTACAACAGAAAATTAGAGATAAGGTCGTTGCATTTAATGGTCACATAGAAATTACCAATTACGACACTAATGCTTCTGACGAATCTCAGATACCAATTTCATTGAATCAAGACTTTTATCCAGAGTTTAAATCCATTGAAGGAATAAGTCATGTGCAAGGTGTAGCAACAAAATTTGCAGTTATAAGAACGGAAACTGATTTTGAGGGTGTTGTTGTTAAAGGGGTAGGCGCTGATTATGATTGGCAATATTTCAAGGAGTTTTTGATTGAAGGTAGGCTTCCGGATTTTACTGGTATGCGAAACGAGGAAATATTAATCTCACAATACTTAGCAAATAGATTAGGCTTCAAAGTTGGAGACAAATTTCAAACTCTTTTTGGTGAAAACCTCAATAAACTGCCGCGTACAATCAATTACGAAATTGTCGGTATTTATAATTCAGGTTTCCAAGAATTAGATGAGAAGTTTTGTATTGCTGATATACGGCACATACAGAGGCTTAATAAATGGGATGCCAATCAAGTTGGTAATTTTGAAGTATTCATAGAAGATTACGGCTTGTTAGAAGATAAAACAAAAGCGGTTTATCAAGAAATTCCTTCCTTGTTAAATGCAACTGCTGTAGACCAAAAATATTACACGGTTTTTGAGTGGATTAAAATTTTTGATAATAATACATATGGGATTATTGTGATAATGATAATTGTAGCTGGCATTAACATGATTACGGCCTTGCTGGTATTAATTCTTGAGCGTACTACGATGATTGGTATTTTGAAAGCTTTAGGTTCTTCTAATTGGAGTATTAGAAAAGTGTTCCTTTACAATGCATCTTATTTGATTAGTCTTGGATTGATATGGGGTAATTTGATTGGTTTAGGGCTTTTAATGGTCCAAAAGTATTTTAAACTTTTCCCTCTAGATCCAGATACCTACTATGTTACTGAAGCACCTGTTTACTTAAGCTTTAATTATGTATTGTATCTCAATCTGGGAACGTTTATTGCGTGTTTGTTAATGTTAATGATACCGTCAATAATAATTGCTAAAATATCGCCCATTAAAGCTATCAGGTTTGATTAATTGTAAATTAAAAACATAACCAAGTTTTAACTATTAACTTCTCATATTTACCTTAAATTTGCACCGCAAAAGAAAATTATGGATTACGTTGAAAATATATTAGGAACCATTGGTAACACACCACTTGTTAAGATGAACAAATTGGTAGAGGAGTTGCCCTGTCTGGTTTTAGCAAAATATGAAACATTTAATCCTGGCAATTCTGTAAAAGACAGAATGGCATTACAGATGATTGAAGATGCCGAAGCTGATGGAAGATTAAAACCTGGCGGAACTATTATTGAAGGTACTTCGGGTAATACAGGAATGGGATTAGCCTTGGCTGCAATCGTTAAAGGCTACAAATGTATTTTCGTAATTAGTGACAAACAGTCTAAAGAAAAAATGGATGTTCTTAAAGCGGTAGGTGCAGAGGTTATTGTTTGCCCTACTGATGTGGAACCTGATGATCCAAGGAGTTATTATTCTGTATCTAAACGTTTGGGTGAAGAAACGCCTAACTCGTGGTATGTAAATCAATATGATAACCCAAGTAATTGCAAAGCTCATTTTAAATCTACTGGTCCAGAAATTTGGGAACAGACTGATGGTAAGGTTACTCATTTCGTTGTAGGTGTCGGTACAGGAGGAACAATTTCTGGTGTTGGCAGTTATTTAAAAATGAAGAATCCAAACATAAAAGTTTGGGGTGTTGATACTTATGGGTCGGTATTTAAAAAATATCATGAAACGGGTATTTTTGATGAGAACGAAATTTACCCTTATGTTACAGAAGGTATTGGCGAAGATATACTGCCGGCGAATGTAAATTTTGAAATCATAGATGGGTTTACAAAGGTTACGGATAAGGATGCGGCAGTCTATACACAGAGATTAGCAAAGGAGGAAGGGATGTTTTTAGGTAATTCAGCAGGAGCAGCCATCAAAGGTGTATTGCAACTTAAAGAGCATTTTAATCCAGAAGATGTAGTAGTGGTTTTATTTCACGATCATGGTAGTCGTTATGTTGGTAAGATGTTTAATGACGACTGGATGAGCGAAATGGGTTATATCGAATAAATCTAAATTCTATTCGGTCTCATAGTAATAATTTTTGCGCCAAACTTCTCGCACGATTTGTCCATCGTTATTTATGTATTCAAGTGTGAGAATTCCATTATAAATATTAAAATCTGCGGTTAATATTGCACCAATAGAATTTTCAAAATTTAGGTCATAACTGGGTGTGCTAATAAAAAAATGACCTGTGGATTCTGTTTCACCAGATAATCTATAACGACCGACTAAGTCTTCAAAATTGTTATCTTCAGAGAATACGAGAAACTCATCACCAATTTCCACTGGTAAACCATTAGCGAATGTGCGTCCTTCAATTTGCCATTCTCCAATAAAATCTGCAATGGCAGAGTATTCCGTGTCGTCATCATTATTACAACTTATGAATGAAATGAGCGCCATAATTGTTATTAGCAGATGCTTCATAGTTCGATTTTTAGTTAAAATTATGGAAAAACTATCGAATTATCAAGTCAGGTATTTTATTGATTTAGCCTAAACTGTATAAATTTAATTTATCATCTTTTTTTCTTTCAATTCAAATATCTATTTTCGATTTATGCAAGAAGACTTTCTTCATTACATTTGGAAATACAAGGCCTTTGATTCTGCAAATTTAAAAACTACTGATGGGCAACCTGTTGTCATTAAGCATCTTGGACAGTACAATTTTAATTCTGGTCCTGATTTTTTTAATTCTCAACTTATAATTGCTAAACAATTCTGGGCTGGCAATGTTGAAATTCATTTAAAATCTTCCGATTGGTATGTACATAATCACGAACGTGATCAAGCGTATGACAATGTTATTCTCCATGTAGTTTGGGAGCATGATAGTGATATCTTCAGAAAAGACAATTCCGTAATCCCTACACTGGAGCTAAAACCGTATGTAGATGTAAGTTTATTATATAATTATAAGAGTTTGATCAAATCAAAATCGTGGATAAACTGCGAAAAAGATTTCGGAGATGTTGATGATTTCACACTCAATAATTGGTTAGAAAGACTTTATTTTGAAAGACTTCAACGAAAATCTAACAGCATAATTGAGCTACTTAGGCAATCTCAAAACAACTGGGAATCTGTACTATTCAAGTTATTGTTGAAAAACTTTGGACTTAATGTCAATTCGGAGGCATTGTTAAGTTTAGGCAAATCAATTGATTATTCGATAATAAGAAAAGTGAGGAATAATTCCCAAGATTTTGAGGCTGTGTTATTTGGTCAAGCAGGATTATTAGAAGTTGATTCAGAAGAATCCTATGTTGTTAATCTAAAGGAACGATATACTTTTTTAAAGCATAAATATCAACTAACCAATCAAGGAGTAATTCCTTTACAGTTTTTTAGACTAAGACCTCCAAATTTTCCGACAATAAGATTATCACAATTGGTAAATCTATATTATAGGGAAGACAACCTCTTTTCAAAAATTATAAGTCTACAGAAAAAAGATGACTTTTATGGCTTATTCAAAGTGGGTGTAACCGATTATTGGAAGAGTCATTATACCTTTTCAAAAGAATCTAAAAGTAGTAACAAATTGTTAACTAAATCATTCATTGATCTATTAATAATCAATACCATAATTCCTATAAAATTTGCCTATGCTAATTCACAAGGAAAATTTCTTGAAGAAGAACTGTTGTCAATAATAAAATCACTTGATGTAGAAAAGAATAGCGTGGTTGATAATTTTTTTAAATTAAGAGCGTTTGACAATAATGCTTGTAATTCCCAATCTTTGTTGCAATTAAAGCAGGAATATTGTGATAAAAATAAATGCTTGCAATGTGCCATAGGAAACAACCTAATCACTAAAAATTAAGTAAATTGCAATATGAATATATTTTATGCATTACTGCTTTATTTTCAAAAACATGGCTACTATGTTTGTCAACGTATTGCCGACCGATTAGGTATAAGAGCTAAGATTGTAAGAACGTCTTTTATGTACCTTACATTTGTTACTGTAGGTTTTGGTTTTGCATTATATTTGTTTTTAGCTTTTTGGATGAGAATTAAGGATATTATTTATACAAAACGGTCGTCGGTATTTGATTTATAATTATGCACAATCCTTTACTTAAACTTTTTAGATCTAAAATATATACAGCACTTTTATTATTAATACTTGTGCTTTTTATTGGGATTTTAGGATTTAGAATAATTGCAGATTACACTTGGATTGATGCAATTTACATGACTGTTATAACCATTACAACAGTTGGTTTTGAGGAGGTTAATCCATTGGATAATACAGCCAAAATCTTTACTGTATTTTTAATACTTTCAAGTGTTGTAATTGTAGGATATGCAATATCAATTATTACAGAATATATTCTTAGTAGAAACAATTTAGAGGACATAAAACAAAGAAAGATGCAAAAGGAAATTGAAGCAATGAAAAACCACATTATTATTTGTGGATTTGGTCGCAATGGAAAACAAGCTGCCCGTAAATTGAGAACTTACAATAAGCCTTTTGTAATAATAGAAAAGGAAAAGGAGATTATTGAGCGCCTACAAGAGGAAAATGTACCATTTGTTTTAGGAAATGCTAATGAAGATGAAACGCTGATTGAAGCTGGAATAGAACGAGCAAGCACATTAATATCTGCTTTGCCTAGTGATGCTGATAATCTTTTTGTTGTATTATCTGCCAGACAGATAAATAGTAAGATGACAATTATTAGTAGAGCCTCTCAAGAAACTTCATATAATAAATTAAAATTGGCAGGTGCAAACAACGTTATACTACCAGATAAAATTGGTGGAGACCATATGGCGTCACTTGTTGTTATACCAGATTTAATTGAATTTATTGATAATTTAGGTATAGTAGGAGAAAGAAATATCAATGTTGAAGAAGTAAAGGTGGAACAACTTTATAATACTAAGAATATTAAAACTATTAGACAGCTAGATTTGCGTAAATTGACAGGTTGCAATGTAATAGGCTTTAAAGACCCGGATGGCGAATATATGGTTAATCCAGGAGCAGACACTAAACTAGTCCCTGGGTCTAAAATTGTTGTACTAGGAAGACCTGAACAAATACAAAGTCTAAATTCTCAATACAATATAGCTTAGATTTTAAACTCATTTTAACGTGCCTGGCTTTAAAAATTCGTTTTTTTTTAGCATCTTGTCAACCTTAAATTACAACAACTAACTAATATCTCTATTTATGAAGAAATATCTTCTAACAATTTCTGCTTTTATATTACCCTTATTAAATTATGCTCAAGATGCTGAAAAGGGGCTCGATCAAAAAATAGATGAAGCTTTTCAACCAGTTGCTGATGGTTTTTTTGATGCTATTTTCTTTCCAGTATACAAGAGCGAAACTATGGAAATACCATTTGTTCTCTTATTATTAGTTGGTAGTGCTTTGTTTTTTACTTTATATTTCAAATTTCCAAATATCAGACATTTTTTTACAGCTATTAATGTTGTAAGAGGAAAGTATGATGACGTTGATCACGCTATTGTTGAGACAGCTTATGGTGATTCTACACCAGGAGGTGATTCTATTGAAACAATCAGGGATGAGAGTGAAGAAGGAGAAGTAAGTCATTTTCAAGCATTAGCAACAGCAGTTTCAGGAACAGTAGGGAATGGAAATATTGCAGGTGTTGCATTGGCTATTGCACTTGGTGGACCAGGGGCTACATTCTGGATGATTGTTTGTGGACTACTTGGAATGTCAACAAAATTTGTAGAATGTACATTGGGTGTTCAGTTTAGAGATGTAGGTGAAGATGGAGTGGTTTATGGTGGTCCTATGTATTATATAAGCAAAGGATTAAAGTCTAAAGGGTTCAAAACATTAGGAAAAGTAGCAGCTGCAATTTTTGCAGTATTCTGTATTGGTGGTTCTTTTGGTGGTGGTAATGCAGCACAATCTAACCAAGCAACAATAGTAATTAAAGAATTATTTAATTGGGAAAGTACGGCTGCAGGTGCAATTGTAGGTGTAGTTTTAGCAATTTTGGTTGGAATTATTATCATTGGTGGTATAAGACGTATAGCTCAAGTAACAGAAAAAGTTGTTCCATTTATGGCAGTTATGTATGTTGCTGCATGTTTATATATCATTTTAAGTAACTTTAGTTTAATCGATGATGCTATCGGCTTAATTGTAAAAGAAGCGTTTAATCCAACTGCATTTGGAGTTGGTGGATTAATAGGTGTTTTATTAGTTGGATTTCAAAGAGCAGCATTTTCTAACGAAGCAGGTGCCGGTTCGGCATCAATCGCTCATTCAGCGGTAAAAACAAAATATTCTGCTTCTGAAGGTTTAGTTGCGCTATTAGAACCATTTATTGATACAGTATTGATTTGTACAATGACTGCTTTGGTAATAGTTATCTTTAATTTTGGTGGTTTCTTTGAATATGGTGGCGATGGTTCAGGTGTTGTCTTTATTGATGGTGTTGGTTATGAGGGGGCAGGAATTACATCTAAGGCATTTGCTCAATATATACCTTATTCAAATATATTCTTAACTATAGCAGTTGTATTATTTGCTGTGTCAACAATGATTTCCTGGTCATATTACGGCTTGCAATCTTGGAAATTCTTATTCGGTAGAGGAAAGATAGCAGATATGGTTTACAAAATTTTATTCTTAATTTTTGTAGTAATTGGTGCAGCAGCAAGTATGGGATCAATTTGGAAATTCTCAGATGCAATGATATTTGCCATGATTTTTCCTAATATGATTGGTTTATTCTTTTTGTTTCCTATCGTTAGAAAACAACTAACGAGATATCTTGATGCTATTAAGGCTAAAAAAGAGTAGATTGTTATTAAAATAAATATATGAAATCCCATTTCCAGTTTTCAAACCAACAGCGAAATGGGATTTTTTTATTGCTATTTATTATTATAGTAATTCAATGTGTTTATATGTTTGTGGATTTTGGTAATGAAAATAATTACTCTAATAATCCCCATATTGAGGAGCTCAGAAAAGAAATAGATTCCCTGCGCGCAGCTGAAATTGAGAACAATAAACCAAAGATTTATCCATTCAATCCAAATTATATAACCGATTATAAAGGGTATACTTTAGGGATGAGCAATGAAGAAATTGATAGACTTCATCAATTTAGATCAAATAAGCAATGGGTCAACTCTGCAAAAGACTTTCAAAAAGTAACTCAGGTTTCCGATTCTCTTTTAGCAATAATTTCACCATATTTTAAGTTTCCGGAATGGGTAGCCAATCCAAAGTCAAAAACAAGTTTTACCAATTACAATTCTAATGTAATCAAGTCTTTTGATCAAAAGCAAGATCTTAATAAAGCTTCTGAAACTAGTTTAAAGAAAGTATATGGTATTGGTGAAAAATTAGCTGGACGTATAGTTCAATACCGCAATAGATTAAGAGGTGGTTTCCATTCCATGGTAGAATTATCTGAGGTTTATGGTTTAACACCAGAGGTTATTGATAATGTCAAAAAAGAGTTTGCAGTGAAATCACCTAGAGAAATAAAAATATACAATCTAAATACTGCTACAAGAGATGAATTGGTACTTATCAATTACATTGACTATGAGGTTGCGAATAATATAATTGAAGAACGAACCCTAAGAGAGGGCTTCAATTCTTTAGAAGAATTAACAAAAGTTGAAGATTTCCCAATAAATAAATATGAGATAATTAAGTTATATTTGCATCTTTAAAAATTGCGAAAAATGACAACCTTATATTTTACTGAAGAACATAATTTATTTAGAGAAAGCCTAAAGGGTTTTTTACATAAAGAAGTTGTTCCTCATATTGAAAAATGGGAGGAGCAAGGGAATTTAGATAGATTTATTTGGAAGAAATTCGGTGAAATGGGTTACTTTGGTTTAGCCTATCCTGAAGCCTATGGTGGGTTAGATTTGGACTTGTTCTACACAATTATTTTACTGGAAGAATTACAAAAAATTAATTCTGGTGGATTTGCAGCGGCCATTTGGGCTCATGCCTATTTAGCAATGATGCATATTAATAAAGAAGGTGATGACGCTATAAAAGAGAAGTACCTAACATCTAGTATTTCAGGTGATAAGGTAGGATGCTTATGTATTACAGAACCTTTTGGAGGGAGTGATGTCGCAGGTATGCGAACTACAGCAGTAAAAAAAAGCGATAAATATGTTCTAAACGGATCAAAGACTTTTATAACTAACGGAGTTTACAGTGACTATCTCGTAGTTGCGGCAAAAACGAGTCCGGAATTAGGAAATAAAGGAATTAGCATATTTGTAATAGATAGAGAAACACCCGGTGTTTCTGCCACTAAATTAGATAAGCTCGGTTGGCGAGCTTCTGATACTGGTGAGATTGCTTTTGACAATGTTGAAATTCCTGCTTCCAATTTAATGGGAGAAGAAAATCAAGGGTTTGGTTATATAATGCAACATTTTGCGCTAGAACGTTTAATAATGGGTGTGAATGCACATGCTAGAGCGGAGTATGCTTTAGGGTATGCGAAGCAATATATGAGTGAGCGAACCGCTTTTGGTAAAACCATAGATAGATTTCAGTCTTTAAGACATACTTATGCAGAATGTGAGACACAAATGGAAATTTGTAAGCAATTCAATTATTATGTAGCCAAACGGATGGATATAGGAGACTATGTTGTTAAAGAAGCTACGATGTCTAAGTTACAATCAACTAAAATGGCAGATGATGTTATTTATCAATGTCTACAATTCTTGGGTGGATATGGTTATATGGAAGAATATCCAATGGCAAGATTAGCAAGAGATAGTCGTTTAGGACCAATTGGTGGAGGTACTTCAGAGATACTCAAAGAAATCATTGCAAAAATGAGTATTGATAATAAAGACTATAAACCAGCTACATAATTTATTAGTACATTTTATTAGTCTTTTACTCAAATGTCTTATGATTAATAACCTACAGTTAAAATTGTTTTTCTGCATTTTTTTCTTGATTGCATTAAATGCAAATGCACAGATCGAGTTAAAAAACAAAGTAGTAGATTTTACATCGCTTTTACCATTAGAAAATGCTAGTATTTATATTCAAAATACTACCATAGGTACTGTAAGCAATTCTGATGGAAGATTCTTATTGCTAGTGCCAAATGAGTTTAAGAAAGACACTCTGGTAATCTCATCTATTGGTTTTAAGACATATAAGGTTCAAGCAGAAGAATTCGATAATACCCTTGATATCTTTTTAGAGGAAGACGTCGCAACCTTAGATGAGGTGGTAGTATTGGCTGAACCGAGACCAACCACCGGGAATGGTATTGTTTTAAAAGCGCTAGAAAAATTAGAAATTAATCTTCCAGATTCATCCTACATCCAAAAAGGATTTCTTCGTCACAAGGAACGAAACAAAGTAGAGTTTAAATGGCTTATTGAAAGTGCGATTACACTATACGATTCAGGATATACGGTCTCGTCCAATAAACATTTAAAAATTAATGTAGACCAAGTACGTAAAAGCTACGACTTACGTGATATAGATAGTATCTTTTCTTATGTGTCGTATAGTAATCAAAAAAATTCAGGCCAGAGACTAAAGGTTAATGATGTCAATAGAGATGATCTTTCTACGGATCAATTAATCCAAGCTATAAAATGGAATGACACTAGAGTAAATGGATTACAAAATTTATTCAAAGGGAAATTAAATTTGCTTCGAAATTCAAAAAATGAAAATGCTCTATTTGGAGAAGAGGTTCTACAAAAACATCAGTTCAAACTCGATACAATTTTGGTAGATAATGAACGCAAGATTTACAAGATAAAGATTGAAAAAAGTTTTGATTTTGTAGGACTCCAAACCAAAGGGATTTATAATGAAGGCTATATCGCTAATGGTTGGCTGTATATTTACTACGATAATTATGCGATAAAGAGAATTGAGTACGATTTAATTGCGGCTTCAGATGCTCAAAAAATTAGAAGTAAAAGACTTTTTGATACACAGGTAAATCATAAACTGGTAATTAATTACATGGAGTATGAAGATAAAATGTATCCAAACTATATTTATTATGAAACGCCAAAATTGGTAACTGTAGGTTTAAAGTCAAATACAGAAATGACCGAGAGTCAGAAGAATCGTTATAATAAAAATGAAAGGTTTTATTATACCGTACAAGAAGTATTGTTTTCTGAAATTATCATGGACCATGAAACGGTGCAATTAGAATTACAAAAAGATTGGGACACAGATATCTTTTCACTTAAACCTTACAATAAAGACTTTTGGCAAAATTACAATGTCCTTTTAGAAAGTGAAGAGGATGAGAAGTTGATAAAAGACTTAACTAGAAAAGCGTCCTTATTTAAAGAATAAATTTATTCTAGAAATTAAAAATCACTTTATATTTGTAGCGTAAAATTTAAAAGAGAGGAGGTTAAGACCTATGTTGAGAATTCAAGTAAACGAAAAAGAAAATATAGAGAGGGCTTTAAAACGTTTAAAGCGCAAGTTTGATAAAACTGGCACCAAGCGTCAGCTTCAGTCAAGAAAGCATTATACGAAGCCTTCAGAAGTATTGAGAAGACAGCTTCAAAAGGCAGAACACATCCAAACCTTAAAAGATCAAGAGGCATTTTAGACTTATTCAATGTATTTATTAAATCCTGCGAAATGCAGGATTTTTTCTTTATAAATATTTGCTTCTAATTGGTTATATTTAATCACCTACAAATTGGTATGAGTTTAAAATCGTTTTCTGATTATATGTTGCTTGAGAAAAATTATTCTCAACATACTGTGTTGGCTTATATTAGAGATATTGAGTCACTTGAAGAATATTTGAATGGACACTATGATGTTAATGATATAAATGACGTTGAATATTCTCTCATAAGACAGTGGATTATAGAATTAGTGAATAAGGGAATTTCCAATCGGAGTATCAATAGGAAAGTATCATCTCTTAATGCTTATTACAAGTTTTTACAAAAAACTCAGATAATTGAAAATAACCCGTTAAAGAAGCATAAGGCGTTAAAAGTTGGTAAGAAAGTCAATTTACCATTTTCACAAGAAGAACTTAGGGAGGTTCTTGATAATACAATTGAAGTCAATGATTTTGAAAGTGCCAGAGACAGTCTCATTGTTGAATTGTTCTACTCAACGGGGATAAGAAGAATTGAGCTTGTAAACTTAAATTTAAAGGATGTAAATTTTTCTCAAAAGCAATTAAAAGTACTCGGTAAACGCAATAAGGAGAGGTATATCCCAATTATTGATTCGCTTTTACAGTCTTTTGATACTTACATTATATATCGTAATCAACTTCCTACTATTATAGATAAGGAGGTCCTTTTTTTAACAAAAAAGGGTATTAAAATTTACGAAATGCTTGTTTACAGAATAATAAATAAGTATTTTAGTATAGCATCTTCAAAAGCAAAATGTAGCCCACATGTACTAAGACATTCTTTTGCTACTCACTTATTAAATGAAGGTGCAGATTTAAATGCAGTAAAAGAACTTCTTGGACACACTAGTTTGGCAGCTACACAAGTTTATACTCATAATAGTATAGCAGAGTTAAAAAAGGTCTATGCCAAATCTCATCCGAGAAATAAAAAATAATTCTGCATTTAAGAAAATAGCAGGTGATGAATTTTTAGGATTTTTCACTATTGTATAATTTAAAACTACGCCTATGAAAGTAAACACTCAATCTGTAAACTTTACTGCGGATCGTAAACTAATTGATTTCATACAAAAACGTATGGATAAATTAGACATATTTTATGATAAAATAATATCTTCGGATGTGTATTTAAAAATCGAAAATACAAGTGATAAAGAAAACAAAGTGTTTGAAGCGAAGGTAAGTGTTCCGGGAGACAGCTTCATAGTTAAAAAACAATGTAAGTCATTTGAAGAAGGGGCTGATATTGCCGTTGCATCTTTAGAAAGACAGATAAAAAAGAGAAAGCAAAAATTGAGAACTCATAGTTGAGTAAAATTTTTTATAAATTGTTTTGAATAAAAAAAATAAACACTACATTTGCAGTCCGTTAGAAATAGCGGACTTTTTTATGGTCTTAAAAGGGCATTTTAAAGTAAGAAAAAGCCGATATAGCTCAGCTGGCTAGAGCAGCTGATTTGTAATCAGCAGGTCGTGGGTTCGAGTCCCTCTATCGGCTCTTAAGGAGTTAAAAACCAGTTCTTTAAAATATTGAAAACACAAAGGGAAGATACTCAAGCGGCCAACGAGGACAGACTGTAAATCTGTTGGTTTTCACCTTCGCAGGTTCGAATCCTGCTCTTCCCACAAATAATTTAAATTCATTAATTTTGAATTATTTGAATTCATTTTCAATCAGGATTTTCGAGAAAACCGATGAAATTCTGATTAAATCGAGCAAGGTTTAAGGCTTGCAAAAAGCGGGAGTAGCTCAGTTGGTAGAGCGTCAGCCTTCCAAGCTGAATGTCGCCGGTTCGAACCCGGTCTCCCGCTCAAAAAAAATTCCTGCGAAGGCAGGAATCTCATTAGATTAATGAGGAAGTAAACACTTTACGCCGGTGTAGCTCAGGGGTAGAGCGTTTCCTTGGTAAGGAAGAGGTCACGAGTTCAAATCTCGTCATTGGCTCTTTTTTCTAAGATAAATTTAGAATTAAAATTGAACACTAATATTAAATAAGATTAAATAAATTAAACATGGCAAAGGCAACTTTCGATCGTTCAAAACCACATTTAAACATTGGTACAATTGGACACGTAGATCACGGTAAAACAACTTTAACTGCTGCTATTACTAAAGTATTAGCTGATGCAGGTTTATCTGAAGCAAAAGATTTCGATCAAATCGACAACGCACCAGAAGAAAAAGAAAGAGGTATTACAATTAATACTTCTCATGTAGAGTATCAAACAGCAAATCGTCACTATGCACACGTTGACTGTCCAGGTCACGCGGATTACGTTAAGAATATGGTAACTGGTGCTGCCCAAATGGACGGTGCTATTTTAGTTGTTGCTGCAACAGATGGTCCAATGCCACAAACTCGTGAGCACATTTTACTAGGTCGTCAGGTAGGTATTCCACGTATCGTTGTTTTCTTAAACAAAGTTGATATGGTTGATGATGAGGAGCTTTTAGAATTAGTAGATATGGAAGTTAGAGATTTATTAAATTTCTACGAGTACGATGGTGACAATGGTCCTGTTGTATCTGGTTCTGCTTTAGGAGCACTTAATGGTGAGCAAAAATGGGTAGACACTGTAATGGAATTAATGGAAGCGGTTGACTCTTGGATTGAAGAGCCAGTACGTGACATGGACAAGCCATTCTTAATGCCAATTGAAGATGTATTCTCAATTACTGGTCGTGGTACTGTTGCAACAGGTCGTATCGAAACTGGTGTAGCTAACACAGGTGATCCTGTTGAGATCATTGGTATGGGTGCTGAGAAATTAACTTCAACAATTACAGGTATTGAGATGTTCCGTCAAATCCTTGATAGAGGAGAGGCTGGAGATAACGCTGGTATTTTATTGAGAGGTATAGAAAAAACTCAGATTTCTAGAGGTATGGTGATTACTAAGCCTGGATCTGTAACACCACATTCTAAATTTAAGGCTGAGGTTTATATCCTTAAGAAAGAAGAAGGTGGTCGTCATACACCATTCCATAACAATTATCGTCCACAGTTCTACGTACGTACGACTGATGTAACTGGAAACATTGCGCTTCCAAGTGGTGTAGAAATGGTAATGCCTGGTGATAACTTAACAATTACAGTTGAGTTGATCCAACCAATTGCAATGAACGTAGGTTTACGTTTCGCTATCCGTGAAGGTGGTAGAACAGTTGGTGCTGGTCAGGTAACTGAAATTTTAGACTAAACACTATACAGTTAAATAGTAAATTAAGGTGTCCTGTAATCAGGACGCCTTGATTATTATTTACGGGTTTAGCTCAGTTGGTAGAGCACTGGTCTCCAAAACCAGGTGTCGTGAGTTCGAGTCTCGCAACCCGTGCTAAGCAGAATTCAGTCATAATTATGACTGCTAAATAAATAACAAATGGGAGGAATAGTAACGTATATAAAGGAATCATTTGAGGAATTAAAGAATAATGTGTCTTGGACACCTTGGCCTGAAGCTCAAAGATTAACAGTTTTAGTAGCTGTGTTTTCTATTATTTTTTCATTAGCCATTTGGGGTGTAGATACTGTTTTTAGTAGAGCAGTAAAGGCATATTTTCAATTTATAAACTAACAATATATACACTAAGAGAATGTCAGAGAAAAAATGGTATGTTGTTAGAGCTGTAAGCGGTCAAGAAAATAAAATCAAGACCTATATAGAAAATGAAATTTCTAGATTAGGTTTAGCCGATTATGTTGATCAGGTTTTAGTACCAACGGAAAAAGTGATTCAGATTCGTAACGGGAAAAAAATAAACAAAGAAAAAGTTTATTTTCCAGGTTACATTATGATACAGGCTAACCTAAGTGGTGAAATTCCTCACATTATTAAATCCATTACAAATGTAATTGGGTTTTTAGGAGAAACTAAGGGTGGAGATCCTGTACCATTAAGACAATCTGAAGTTAACAGAATGTTAGGTAAAGTAGATGAGTTAGCAATAGAAGCAGATGCTTTAGTTGCAATTCCATTTACAAAAGGAGAAACCGTAAAAGTAATCGATGGTCCATTCAATGGATTTGATGGTACTATCGAAAAGATTAATGAAGAAAAGCGTAAGCTTGAGGTAATGGTGAAGATTTTCGGTAGAAAAACACCACTAGAATTGAGCTATATGCAAGTAGAAAAGTTATAATAATTGTTACAATAAAGATAGCGTAAAGTCTAGCTTCCAATTAAGATTAAGCGCACTAAACATTTAAAAATGGCAAAAGAATTAGACAAAGTAGTTAAGCTACAAGTTCGGGGAGGTGCTGCGAATCCATCGCCACCGGTTGGACCCGCTTTAGGTGCTGCTGGAGTTAATATCATGGAGTTCTGTAAGCAGTTTAATGCTAGAACTCAAGATAAACCAGGTAAAGTTTTACCTGTGGTCATTTCTGTTTACAAAGACAAATCATTTGAATTTGTAATCAAGACACCACCAGCTGCAGTACAATTATTAGAAGCGGCCAAAGTAAAGAAAGGATCTGGAGAACCAAACCGACGTAAAGTAGCAAAAGTAACTTGGGATCAAGTTAGAGCTATTGCAGAAGATAAGATGGTAGATTTAAATGCCTTCGAAATCGGTTCGGCAATGAAGATGGTAGCTGGTACAGCTAGATCTATGGGAATCACTGTTAAAGGAGGTGAGGCTCCAAACTAAAATTTTTGAAATGGCAAGATTAACAAAAAAGCAAAAAGAAGCGAGAGCAAAGGTTGATAAGAATAAACTTTACTCTTTAGAAGAAGCTTCAGCTTTACTTAAAGAAATTACATACACAAAGTTTGATGCATCAGTAGATTTAGCTGTAAGATTGGGTGTGGATCCACGTAAAGCCAATCAAATGGTACGTGGCGTGGTTTCTTTACCACATGGTACAGGTAAAGATATGAAGGTACTTGCATTAGTAACTCCAGATAAAGAAGCAGAAGCTAAAGAAGCCGGTGCTGATTATGTTGGGTTAGATGAATACTTACAAAAAATAAAAGATGGTTGGACAGATGTTGACGTTATCGTAACTATGCCAAGCATTATGGGTAAGTTAGGACCATTAGGTAGAGTATTAGGGCCAAGAGGTCTTATGCCAAATCCAAAAACAGGGACGGTTACTATGGATGTAGCTAGAGCTGTAAGTGAAGTTAAAGCTGGTAAGATTGATTTCAAAGTTGATAAAACAGGAATTGTACATGCTCCAATTGGAAAGGCATCTTTTAGTGCTGAAAAATTGGTAGGTAATGCAAATGAACTTTTAACAACTTTAATGAAGTTAAAACCAACAGCATCAAAAGGTACTTACATGAAGAGTATTTACATGTCAAGTACTATGAGTCCAAGTATAGCAATTGATACAAAAATAGGATAGTAGTTAAACTTAGAATATTATGACAAGAGAAGAAAAATCCCAAGTAATTGATGAGTTGACTGCTCAATTAGCTGAAAACACAAATATCTATTTAACTGATATTTCTGGATTGGATGCAGCAACAACTTCAAACTTAAGAAGAGCTTGTTTTAAATCAAATGTAAAACTAGCTGTAGTAAAAAATACATTATTAGAAAAGGCTATGGAGGCCTCTGATAAAGATTTCGGTGAATTACCAACAACTTTAAAAGGAAATACCTCTGTAATGTATTCAGAAGCTGGTAATGCACCAGCAAAGGTTATCAAGGCATTTCGTAAGAAATCTGAGAAGCCTCTATTAAAAGGTGCTTTCATTGAAGAAGCAGTTTATATTGGTGATGATTTACTAGATACATTAGTAGATATTAAGTCGCGTGAAGAATTAATTGGCGAGATCGTTACACTGTTACAATCTCCTGCTAAAAATGTTATTTCAGCGCTTAAGTCTAGTGGAGGAACTATCGCTGGTATAGTAAAAACCCTATCTGAGAGAGAAGGTTAAAAAAGAACACACAAAAATTATATAAAAAACACACACATTAAACAATAGAAAAATGGCAGATTTAAAAGATTTCGCAGAACAATTAGTTAATTTAACTGTAAAAGAAGTTAACGAATTAGCTACAATATTAAAAGAAGAGTATGGTATCGAGCCTGCTGCTGCTGCAGTTGCAGTTGCTGCTGGTGGTGCTGCTGCAGGTGGTGGTGACGCTGCTGAAGAGCAAACTGAATTCGACGTAATATTAAAAGCAGCTGGTGGTTCTAAATTGGCAGTGGTTAAATTAGTTAAGGAATTAACTGGTTTAGGATTAAAAGACGCTAAAGGTTTAGTTGACGATGCACCAAGTACAATTAAAGAAGCTGTTTCTAAAGACGAAGCAGAAGGCTTAAAATCTTCTTTAGAAGAAGCAGGAGCTGAGGTTGAGCTTAAGTAAGCTTACCTTAACCTACAACATATGGTTTAGGTCTGGAGACGCCCTCTAAGACCTAAACCCTTTTGTGTATATAAAGGATATGCACATAATTTAGTTTTTATTTAATAAAAATCTCGTTCATCAATGTTAGCAAAAAAGGCTGAAAGAATTAATTTCTCTTCTATTGTAAATAGAACAGATTACCCAGACTTTTTGGATATCCAAATTAAATCCTTCCAGGATTTTTTCCAATTAGAAACAAAGTCAGAAGAAAGAGGAAACGAAGGGTTGTACAATACCTTCATGGAGAACTTCCCAATTACAGACACACGTAATCAATTCGTTTTAGAATTTTTAGATTACTTTATTGATCCACCTCGATATACGATCGAAGAATGTATTGAAAGAGGATTAACATACAGTGTGCCTTTAAAAGCAAGATTGAAATTATATTGTACCGATCCAGAGCACGAAGATTTCGAAACTATTGTACAGGATGTATATTTAGGTACTATTCCTTACATGACTCCAAGTGGTACTTTTTGTATCAATGGTGCTGAGCGTGTAGTTGTATCTCAGTTACACCGTTCACCTGGTGTTTTCTTTAGTCAATCATTTCATGCTAATGGTACAAAGTTATATTCTGCAAGAGTTATTCCTTTCAAAGGGTCTTGGATAGAATTTGCTACAGATATCAATAGTGTAATGTATGCTTACATTGACAGAAAGAAAAAGTTACCTGTTACAACATTATTCCGTGCAATTGGTTTTGAGCGCGATAAAGATATTTTAGAAATATTTGATCTAGCAGAAGAAGTAAAAGTTTCTAAATCTGGATTAAAAAAAGTAATTGGTCGCAAACTTGCAGCACGCGTTCTTAACACATGGCACGAAGATTTTGTTGATGAGGATACAGGTGAAGTTGTATCTATAGAACGTAACGAGATTGTATTAGACCGTGACACTATTGTAGATAAAGAAAATATTGAAGAAATTCTTGAGGCTCAAGTAAAAACAATTCTTTTACACAAAGAAAGTGCGCAACAAGGAGATTACGCAATTATTCATAATACATTACAGAAAGACCCAACAAACTCTGAAAAAGAAGCTGTTGAGCACATTTATCGACAATTACGTAATGCAGAACCGCCGGATGAGGAAACTGCACGTGGTATAATTGACAAATTATTTTTCTCTGATCAACGTTACTCTTTAGGTGAAGTAGGGCGTTACAGAATGAATAAAAAATTAGGTTTAGATATCGGAATGGATAAGCAAGTTCTTACCAAAGAGGATATTATTACCATTATAAAATATTTAATTGAGCTAATAAACTCTAAAGCAGAGATTGATGATATCGATCACTTATCTAACCGTCGTGTACGTACAGTAGGTGAACAATTATCATCTCAATTTGGTGTTGGTTTAGCAAGAATGGCACGTACGATTCGTGAAAGAATGAATGTTCGTGATAACGAAGTGTTTACTCCAATCGATTTGATTAATGCAAAGACGTTGTCTTCTGTGATTAATTCGTTCTTTGGTACAAACCAGTTATCTCAGTTTATGGATCAAACTAACCCATTAGCAGAGATTACTCACAAACGTCGTTTATCAGCATTAGGACCTGGTGGTCTGTCTAGAGAAAGAGCTGGTTTCGAGGTTCGTGATGTTCACTACACACATTATGGACGATTATGTCCAATTGAAACACCAGAAGGACCCAACATTGGTTTGATTTCTTCACTTTCAGTATTTGCTAAGGTTAATTCAATGGGATTCATTGAAACACCATACAGAAAAGTTGAAAAAGGGGTTGTTGATATTAAAAATGCACCAACATATTTGAGTGCAGAGGAAGAGGAAGAGCAAATGATTGCTCAAGCAACTGTAGAAGTTGATGGAAAAGGTAAGATTCAACATGATAAAGTAATTGCACGTCAAGAAGGTGATTTCCCAGTGATTGATCCAATGAATGTTAATTACACAGATGTTGCACCTAATCAAATCGCTTCAATTTCGGCTTCATTGATTCCATTCTTGGAGCATGATGATGCAAACCGCGCATTGATGGGGTCTAACATGATGCGTCAGGCCGTACCATTATTACGTCCTGAATCACCAATAGTTGGTACGGGATTAGAACGTCAAGTAGCATCAGATTCTAGAGTTTTAATAAATGCTGAAGGAGATGGAGTGGTTGAATATGTAGATGCAGATAAGATTGTAATTAAATACAAGCGTACTGAAGAAGAAGCTATGGTTAGCTTCGATAGCGATGTCAAAGAATATCCATTAGTAAAATTTAGAAAAACTAATCAGGGAACGTCAATAAACTTAAAACCTATCGTTCAGAAAGGTGATAAAGTAACTAAAGGTCAAGTACTTTGTGAGGGTTATGCAACTCAAAATGGAGAACTTGCTCTAGGTAGAAATATGAAGGTAGCGTTCATGCCTTGGAAAGGTTATAACTTCGAGGATGCAATTGTAATTTCAGAAAAAGTTGTTCGTGACGATATCTTTACTTCAATTCATATTGATGAATATTCCTTAGAAGTTAGAGATACTAAATTAGGTAACGAGGAACTTACAAACGACATACCAAATGTTTCAGAAGAAGCAACAAAAGACCTTGATGAAAATGGTATGATTCGTATTGGTGCTGAAATTAAGCCAGGTGATATTTTAATTGGTAAGATTACACCGAAAGGAGAATCTGACCCAACACCAGAAGAGAAACTATTAAGAGCAATCTTTGGTGATAAAGCTGGTGATGTTAAGGATGCTTCTCTTAAAGCTTCTCCATCATTAAATGGTGTTGTAATAGATAAAAAGTTATTCGCGAGAGCGGTAAAAGATAAGCGTAAGAGAGCTCAAGATAAAGAAGATATCGAGAAGTTAGAAGACGCTTATGATAACAGATTTGATGATCTTAAAAATACCTTAGTTGAAAAACTATTTGCAATTGTGAATGGTAAAACAGCTCAAGGTATTTATAATGATTTGGGAGAAGAAATCATTCCAAAAGGCAAGAAGTACACTTTAAAAATGTTAAATGCAGTTGATGATTATACGCATTTAACTTCTGGAAAGTGGACTACTGATAACCATACTAATGAATTGGTAGCTGATTTAATCCACAATTATAAGATTAAAGAAAATGACCTTCAGGGTTCATTGAGACGTGAGAAGTTTACAATTTCTGTTGGTGACGAATTACCTTCAGGTATTATTAAACTGGCTAAAGTTTACATTGCTAAAAAGCGTAAACTTAAAGTTGGTGATAAGATGGCAGGTCGTCACGGAAATAAAGGTATTGTTGCACGTATTGTACGTCAGGAAGATATGCCTTTCTTAGAGGATGGAACTCCTGTTGATATTGTATTAAATCCACTTGGTGTACCTTCTCGTATGAATATCGGTCAGATTTATGAAACTGTATTAGGTTGGGCAGGTCAAAACTTAGGTCGTAAATATGCGACTCCAATTTTTGATGGTGCAACTTTAGATCAGATAAATGAGTTTACCGATGAAGCTGGAGTACCTAGATTTGGACACACACATCTTTACGATGGTGGTACGGGAGAAAGATTTGACCAAGCTGCAACAGTTGGTGTGATTTATATGATCAAATTAGGTCACATGATTGATGATAAGATGCACGCACGTTCAATTGGACCATACTCATTAATTACACAACAGCCATTAGGTGGTAAAGCACAATTTGGTGGTCAGCGTTTTGGTGAGATGGAAGTATGGGCACTTGAGGCTTATGGAGCATCTAGTACATTGCGTGAAATCTTAACTGTTAAATCAGATGACGTTATAGGTAGAGCAAAAACTTATGAGGCAATCGTTAAGGGTGAGCCAATGCCAGAACCAGGACTACCAGAATCTTTCAACGTGCTTATGCACGAATTGAAAGGATTAGGATTAGATATTAGATTAGAAGAGTAAAACTTAGGTGTATAACTTCAGTCTGAAAAAGATTGAAGTTATGTGCTGAATACCATAAATAAAAATGGCAAGAAAACAAGATAAGAATACAGTACAGAAGTTTAACAAAATTTCTATTGGTTTAGCATCACCTGAGTCTGTTTTAGCAGCATCTCGTGGTGAGGTATTAAAGCCAGAAACTATTAATTATCGAACTCACAAACCAGAACGCGATGGTTTGTTCTGTGAGCGTATATTTGGTCCTGTAAAGGATTATGAGTGTGCTTGCGGTAAATATAAAAGAATACGTTACAAGGGTATTATTTGTGACCGTTGTGGTGTAGAAGTTACTGAAAAGAAAGTGCGTAGAGATAGAGTAGGACACATAAACCTTGTGGTACCTGTTGCACACATCTGGTACTTCCGTTCTTTACCAAATAAAATAGGATACCTCTTAGGATTACCATCTAAGAAATTAGATATGATAATCTATTACGAGCGTTACGTGGTTATTCAACCAGGTACTGCTGTAAATGCTGAAGGTGAGCCTGTACAAAAAATGGATTTCTTAACAGAAGAAGAGTATTTAAATATTCTAGAAACCCTACCGCAAGAAAACCAATATTTAGAAGACTCAGATCCAAACAAATTTATTGCTAAGATGGGTGCGGAGTGCCTGATTGATTTATTAGCAAGAATTGATTTAGATGAATTATCATACGATTTAAGACATAAGGCTAACAATGAAACGTCTAAACAACGTAAAACTGAGGCTTTAAAACGTTTGCAAGTTGTTGAAGCTTTTAGAGATTCAAATAAAAATAGAGAGAACAGACCAGAGTGGATGATTATGAAGGCTGTTCCTGTAATTCCACCAGAATTAAGGCCTTTAGTTCCTCTAGATGGTGGTCGTTTTGCGACTTCAGATTTAAATGATCTTTACCGTCGCGTAATAATCCGTAACAATCGTCTTAAGAGACTTGTAGAGATTAAAGCACCAGAGGTAATCTTACGTAATGAAAAGCGTATGTTGCAAGAATCTGTAGATTCCTTATTTGATAACACACGTAAGTCGTCAGCAGTAAAAACGGATTCTAATAGACCATTAAAATCATTATCAGATTCGCTTAAAGGCAAGCAAGGACGTTTCCGTCAAAACTTATTGGGTAAGCGTGTTGATTATTCTGCACGTTCGGTTATTGTTGTTGGACCAGAATTAAAATTATTTGAATGTGGATTGCCAAAGAATATGGCAGCAGAATTATACAAGCCTTTCATCATTAGAAAATTAATTGAAAGAGGTATTGTAAAAACTGTAAAATCTGCAAAGAAAATTATAGATAGAAAAGAGCCTGTAGTTTGGGATATCTTAGAAAATGTTCTTAAGGGGCATCCAGTATTACTAAACCGTGCTCCAACGTTACACAGACTTGGTATTCAAGCATTCCAGCCAAAACTTATCGAGGGTAAAGCGATTCAGTTACACCCATTAGTGTGTACTGCATTTAACGCTGATTTCGATGGTGATCAGATGGCTGTGCATTTACCTTTAGGGCCAGAGGCAATATTAGAAGCGCAACTTTTAATGCTAGCGTCTCATAATATATTGAATCCAGCCAATGGTTCTCCTGTAACGGTACCTTCTCAGGATATGGTACTTGGTCTTTATTATATGACCAAGTTACGTAAGACAGATAAGGACTATACTGTAAAAGGTGAAGGCTTAACGTTCTACTCGCCAGAAGAAGTAACTATTGCTTACAATGAGAAGAAGGTAGACTTAAATGCTGGTATAAAGGTAAGAACTAAGGATTTTAACGAAGAGGGTGAATTAACAACTCAAATAATTGAGACTACAGTGGGTAGAGTGCTTTTCAATGAAAAAGTACCTGAAGCTGCAGGTTATATAAATGAGGTATTGACCAAGAAATCCTTAAGAGATATTATTCATGGTATATTAAAGGTGACTTCTGTTCCAGAGACGGCAGAGTTCCTAGATGAAATCAAAACATTAGGATATAAGTTTGCATTCCAAGGTGGATTGTCATTTAGTTTAGGTGATATTATTATTCCTCAGGAAAAGCATTCTATGATCGACGCTGCAAATAAGCAGGTTGATGGTATTATGGGTAACTACAATATGGGTCTTATTACCAATAACGAACGTTATAACCAAGTTATTGATATCTGGACTTCTACTAACGCTGAATTAACGGAGCTCTCTATGAAGCGTATCCGTGAAGATCAACAAGGATTTAACTCAGTATTTATGATGTTAGATTCTGGTGCTCGTGGTTCTAAAGAGCAGATTCGTCAGTTAACAGGTATGCGTGGATTAATGGCAAAACCTAAAAAATCTAATGCAGGTGGTGGTGAGATTATTGAGAATCCGATTCTTTCAAATTTTAAAGAAGGACTATCGATTTTAGAATACTTTATCTCTACTCATGGTGCGCGTAAAGGACTTGCTGATACGGCTCTTAAAACGGCTGATGCTGGTTATCTAACACGTCGTTTGGTAGATGTATCTCAAGATGTAATAGTTTATGAGGAAGATTGTGGTACATTAAGAGGTATAGAGGTTTCTCCACTTAAGAAGAACGAAGAAGTTGTTGAAAAACTAGAAGAAAGAATTGTAGGTAGAACATCATTAAATGATGTATTCGATCCTATGACAGAAGAACTTCTTGTTGAAGCTGGTGGACATATTGATGATGTAATTGCAAAGCGAATTGGTGACTCAGCTATAGAATCTATAGAGGTTCGTTCACCATTAACATGTGAAGCTAAAAAAGGTATTTGTGTTAAATGTTACGGACGAAATCTTGCAACCGGTAAGATGGTTCAACGAGGCGAAGCTGTAGGTGTTGTTGCGGCACAATCAATTGGTGAGCCAGGTACACAACTTACGCTACGTACATTCCATGTAGGCGGTATTGCAGGTAACATTTCTGAAGAGAACAAATTAACTGTTAAGTTTGATGGAGTTGCTGAAATTGAAGATTTAAAAACGGTTAAATCTAAAGATAATGAAGGTAATGATGTAGATGTAGTAATCTCCAGAACTTCAGAATTAAAGTTAGTAGACGCTAAAACAGGAATCGTTTTAAGTACTAATAATATTCCTTACGGTTCAAACTTATTTGTTAAGTCAGGTAAGAAAGTGAAGAAAGGTGATGTAATTTGTCAATGGGATCCTTACAATGGAGTAATTATTTCGGAATTTGCTGGTAAAGTGAAGTATGAAAACATTGAGCAAGGTGTAACTTATCAAGTTGAGATTGACGAACAAACAGGTTTCCAAGAAAAGGTAATTTCAGAATCTAGAAATAAGAAGTTGATCCCAACATTATTAATCGAGGATTCTAAAGGCGAGACTATCCGTTCATATAACTTACCAGTAGGTGCGCACATTATGATTGATGATGGAGATAAGATTGAAATCGGTAAGATTTTAGTTAAGATACCACGTAAGTCTGCTAAGGCAGGTGATATTACTGGTGGACTTCCTCGTGTAACTGAATTGTTCGAAGCACGTAACCCATCTAATCCTGCTGTTGTAAGTGAGATTGATGGTGTTGTGTCATTCGGAAAGATTAAGCGTGGTAACCGTGAGATAATAATAGAATCTAAATTAGGAGAGATTAAAAAGTACTTAGTTAAATTATCTAATCAAATCCTTGTACAGGAGAATGATTATGTAAAAGCTGGTATGCCATTATCTGATGGTTCTGTAACACCTAATGACATTTTAAATATTAAAGGTCCGTCTGCAGTACAACAATACTTGGTAAATGAAGTACAAGAAGTATATCGTTTACAAGGTGTGAAGATTAACGATAAACATTTTGAAGTTGTTGTTAGACAGATGATGCGTAAGGTTAAGATTATAGATTCTGGTGACACTATTTTCTTAGAAAACCAATTAGTTCACAAATCAGATTTCATTGAAGAAAATGATAAGATTTTTGGGATGAAGGTGGTTGAGGAAGCAGGTGATTCTGAGAACTTAAAATCTGGACAAATTGTAACATTAAGACAATTACGAGATGAAAATTCAAACTTAAGAAGAGAGGATAAGAATCTTGTTACTGCTAGAGATGCACAACCTGCAACTGCTACACCAATCTTACAAGGAATTACAAGAGCATCATTGCAGACTAAATCGTTTATATCGGCAGCGTCGTTCCAGGAAACTACAAAAGTTCTTAACGAAGCAGCTGTAAATGGTAAAGTTGATACATTAGAAGGACTCAAAGAAAACGTTATTGTTGGTCACAGAATACCAGCAGGAACAGGTGTTAGAGATTATGATAGTATCATTGTAGGCTCTAAAGAAGAGTTTGATGAAATGATGAAAGCTAAAGAAGAAATGAACTTCAACTAGTAAATAAGATTCCTGCGAAGGCAGGATTATACTATACAAAAGCCTTCATTCTATTTTGGATTGGAGGCTTTTTTAATAAATAAAAAAATAACTATAGATATAATTAAGATGGCAGACGAAAAAAAGAATCCTAAAAAAGGACAAATTAATATTGAGCTAGACGAGAAAGTAGCAGAAGGGATTTATTCTAACTTGGCTATAATCAACCATTCGGTTTCAGAATTTGTGGTTGATTTTGTGAGTATAATGCCTGGTTCTCCAAAAAGTAAAGTAAAGTCTAGAATTATATTAACACCACAGCATGCGAAACGGTTGGTTAAGGCTTTAGGTGATAATGTGGCCAGGTTTGAAAAGGCACATGGTGAAATTAAGGATTACGAACAACCTCCAATCCCACTAAATTTCGGACCAACAGGTCAGGCTTAAACTTAATTGAATCAAGGTTGCTCTGTATGTTTCCATGTAGCAATTGCCAATTCTATTAAATTTTGGACTAATGAATCAGGTTTAAACCGAATTGATTCAATATAGCCCAACATCTGGCCATACAGGAAAAGCTAATTTCATTGAATTCTGCATCAAAGGCATGAACATAAATGCAAACCACAGAAAATTAAATACCCTCTAAAAAGCAATAGAGGATATCATTTTTTAGATGTTCAGTATCCAAAAGTTATGCCACTTCTTTT
>Ga0213865_10000110_pt1 | contig 51665 bp, 40 predicted proteins | sample PICome_6_FD_160100 | JGI IMG/M metagenome (GOLD analysis project Ga0213865, IMG submission 160100) | Coastal seawater microbial communities near Pivers Island, North Carolina, United States - PICO282 | ecosystem: Environmental > Aquatic > Marine > Coastal | place: USA: North Carolina...
GGTGTAGCCCTTGTAGATCAGGCCCTTCTCGTGGAGCTGTGACAGCAGCCACCACACGCTCTCCATGTATTTGGGCTCGTAGGTGACGTAAGGCGCCTCCATATCGACCCAATAGCCCATCTGCCGGGTCAGGTCGTTCCACTCCTCGGTGTAGCGCATGACAGACTCCCGGCACGCGCGGTTGTATTCCTCCACCGAAATCTTGCGGCCGATGTCTTCCTTGGTAATGCCGAGGGCCTTTTCCACCCCCAACTCCACGGGCAGACCATGGGTGTCCCAACCGGCTTTGCGCTCCACGCGCTCGCCCTTCAGCGTGCGGTACCGGCAGAAAATGTCCTTGAGCGCCCGCGCCATCACATGGTGGATGCCGGGCTTGCCATTGGCGGAGGGGGGACCCTCAAAGAAGACAAAGCGGCGTTCGGACGGGCGTGATGCCACACTGCGGCGGAACACATCACCTTCCTCCCATTGTTGCATCACCTCCTTGGCGATGCCTGGCAGGTCGAGGGGGCCTCTTTCGGGAAATCGTCGGGTCATCGTGCTGGCTCTCCCGTCCAACCCTCAGAGCGTGGCCGAACCGGTCGCGCGAAGATAACCCGGACCTTCAGGGTGAGGAAGCCTTAGATTCGGCTGATTTTCAACATGTTGGACATGCCGGCCTCTGCAATGGGCATGCTGGCGACGTGGATCACGTAATCCCCCTCCTGCACCTTGCCCTCCCGTTGCAGCAGGGTCTTGACGTCGGAGATGGTGTGGTCCGTAGAAATCATCTTGTCGTAATGGAAGGCCTCAACCCCCCAACAGAGGGCCAATTGCCCGATGATTTGGCGGTTGCCAGTGAAGACATAGATGAGCGCTTTGGGGCGCTGGCTCGCCACCTTGTAGGCGGTATAGCCGGAGAAGGTCATGGTCACAATGGCCGAGGCTTCGACGCGCTCCGCGAGGTCACAGGCGTTGTAGCAGATGGCGTCCGTTACATGGCGCTCCGGGGTGTCGGACATGAAGGCCACATTTCGGTGGAAGATGTGCGGCTCCTTCTCAATCTCCATGACGATGGAGCGCATGGCCTTGATCACTTCGATGGGGTGCACCCCGACGGATGTCTCACCGCTCAGCATGACCGCATCAGCGCCATCGAGCACGGCGTTGGCCACGTCGGTCACCTCCGCCCGCGTGGGCGCGATGCTGTCGATCATGGACTCCATCATCTGCGTCGCCACAATCACGGGTTTGCCGCTCCGCTGGCAAAGTCCAATGATCCGCTTTTGGATCATGGGGACTTGCTGCATGGGGACTTCCACGCCGAGGTCGCCCCGGGCAATCATGACGGCATCGGTCGCCTCGACAATGCCCTCCAAGTCGGCCACAGCCTCAGGCTTCTCCACCTTGGCCACCACACGGGCATGGCTTCCGGCCGCCTCAATGCGCGCTTTGAGGTCCACCACATCCGCCGCGTTACGCACGAAACTCAGCCCGATCCAGTCGACCCCCAAAGTCAAGGCAAAGGCCAGGTCTTCTCTGTCCTTTTCTGTCAAACTGGGCAAGCTGATGTCGGTCGAAGGCAGGTTGAGGCCCTTGCGAGAGGAGAGGATGCCGCCGTGCTCAACCGTGCACCGCACGGTGTCCTTGCCATTGGTTTCCTCCACGCGCAACTTCAGTTTGCCATCGTCGAGGAGCACCGGCTCTCCGGCCTTGACATCTTCGGCGAAATGGACATAGTTCGTCCACGCCTCCGTGCTGTTGCCTTCTTCCTTGCCCACCCGAATGGTAAATGCGGTACCGGCTTTTAGGTCTGCACCGTCAGCCATGGGACCTACACGCAGCTTGGGGCCCTGCATGTCCGCCAGCAAGGCGGTATGCGTGCCGAGCTTCTCGTCTACAGCCCGCACCCGGTCGACGGTGGTCGCATGGGTCGCGTGGTCGCCGTGTGAAAAATTCAGGCGGATCACGTTCACGCCTTCTTTAATCATGCCCTCGAGGACCTCCGGTGAAGTGCTTGCCGGTCCGACTGTGGCGATGATTTTGGTGAATTTGGCTGGCATGGTCAATTCGTTATGGTCGTCTGAATCACTCGTAATACAAGACTTCTGGTTGGGTAATGGCTGAAGCAGCTACGGGGAAGCACGCTGCTACCCTTCGCATTGAGCGCAAAGACTCCATCAACATATCCGTTCGTTCGCCCATCATCGACTCTACCCGAAGCAGATAGTCAAAATGGACCAGGGTGGGGATCATTGCCCCTTCCTGCACCCGGTTCCAGATCACGTCAAAGGTCCATCCTTCGTTGTCATCCTGGTGACGCCAGACACAGTGCCGGGTCACGGGGCGCTTTTTGTGGGTCACCTCCAGCTCGTGATGAAAGCCGAGGTGGGTGCCCATGTTGCGATTGAGGTTCCAACAGAACTTGTGCCCGGCATCAGAGCAACTGACGCCCAGAAAAGCAAAGGGAACGACGTCATCCCCGATGTCGAGTTGAACGGTGCGCATGTGCTGTAAGCCCACCCTGTGTGGAACCTCTAATCGTCGCCGAAGATATGACGGCAAGCCTCGCGGGCCGCGGCTTGTTCTGCAGACTTCTTGGATGGGCCATCGGAGACCCCCATCACCTTGCCGCCTACCATGACCTGCATCTTGTACAGCTGCTGCCCATCTCGCTTGAATTCCTTGATGACCTTGAATTCCACCTTGCGCTTGCGCTTCTGGCCCCACTCGTGAAGTTTGCTCTTGAAGTCCACGGTCGCCTGTATCCTCGAATCGAGGTCGAAACGCTGCAGCAACTTCAATACGCCCCGCTGTGTCTTTCGGAATCCGCGGTCGAGGTACACAGCGCCCACCAAGGCTTCCATGGCATTTCCGCGCAACGAAGCGTGGACAGCGCCTTTGCCTGTCTGAGCATCCAGCAGGTGCTCGACCCCGATTTCTTCTCCCAAAAAGTTTAACGCCTCCCTGCTCACAAGGCGGGCTTTCATGCGGGTCATCTCCCCTTCGTCTCCCTGCGGAAATTTCTGGTAGAGCATGTCGACCACGATCATGTCCAAGACGGAATCACCGAGGAACTCCAAGCGTTCATTGCTGGGGTAACCATCGCGCTGGCACGCCTGCGAACTGGAGTGTCGCAGCGATTCCAGGTAAGGGCCAAGATGTCGGGGACGCACTCCAAAATGCCGACGGATAAACCGACGGATGCGTTGCTCTCGTTTGTCCTTGCGCCTCAGGGCATCAGAACTTGCGCACGATGACGGAGGCGTTGTGGCCTCCAAAACCGAACGTGTTGGACAGGGCAGCACGCACAGGACGCTCACGCTTCACGTTGAAGGTGTAGTCGAGGTCCTGGTTCAAAGCCGGATCGGGATCCGTAGAGTTGATGGTTGGAGGGACCACATCTTCCGTCACGGCCATGATGCATGCGAGCGTTTCGATGGCACCGGCGGCACCCAGAAGGTGACCGGTCATCGACTTGGTACTGGAAATGCTCAGCGCCGGTGCATGATCACCAAACACCTCTTCAATCGCCTTGACTTCTGCCAAGTCGCCCAAAGGGGTCGAAGTGCCATGGACGTTCACGTAATCGAGCTCATCGGGTGCCATTCCGGCATCCAACAACGCGGCACGCATCACATTTCGAGCCCCCAACCCTTCTGGGTGCGGTGCTGTCATGTGGTGCGCATCGGCTGACGCGCCTCCGCCCATGACCTCACAAATAATGTGGGCCCCACGGGCTTGGGCATGCTCCAATGACTCGAGCACCAGCGCACCGGCGCCCTCACCAAGGACGAAGCCGTCTCGGTTGACATCAAATGGACGAGAAGCGACGCCGGGGTCATCGTTGCGGGTCGACAACGCCTTCATGGCGCCAAATCCGCCGATGCCCGCCTCCACCACCGCAGCTTCAGCTCCGCCACTGATCATCGCGTCGGCCTTGCCATATCGAATGGCATTGAAGGCGTCTATGATGGCATTGGTGGCACTGGCACATGCGGAGACACAGGCGTAGTTCGGTCCGCGGAATCCATACTCCATGCTGATGTGGCCGGCGCAGATGTCGCCGATCATTTTCGGAATGAAGAAGGGGTTGACCCGGGGGGTGCCGTCTCCTTGCGCAAAAGCAGTGATCTCTTGCTGAAAAGTGAACAACCCACCGATGCCGCTGCCAAAAATGACCCCAACGCGGTCCGGGTCCGGATTGGACTCGGCAAGACCGGATTGGGCCACTGCCTGGCGCGCGGCCACTATGCCGTATTGGGCATAGGGATCCAGCTTGCGGGCCTCTTTGCGATCAAAGTGTTCACTGGGGTCCCAGTCTTTGATTTCGCAGGCGAATTGCGTCTTGAACTTAGAAGCGTCGAATCGGGTAATGGGACCAGCACCGCTGACCCCGCGTTTCAACGCGTCGAAGTAGGAGGGGACGTCCTTGCCTAACGGGGTCAGGCAACCCATCCCCGTGATGACGACACGGTTCAGCTCCATGCGGGCTTACTTCGCGTTCTCGATGTACTCGATGGCTTGACCAACCGTACCGATTTTCTCGGCCTGGTCGTCAGGGATGGCGATGTTGAATTCCTTTTCGAATTCCATGATCAGCTCAACGGTATCGAGCGAGTCCGCTCCAAGATCGTTGGTGAAGCCAGCCTCGTCGTTTACTTCGGATGCATCTACGCCGAGCTTGTCGACGATGATCGCGGTCACTTTTTCGCGGATATCAGACATGATTTGAATTTTTGCGAATGCGGTGCAAAGTAAACGCCTTCATTTCAAGTGTCAGACAATGAAATCGCCCTTTCAATAAACTTCCCCACGAAAGGTGAGGAATACGCCACAAAACACTGTTTTCCAGTGCTTTATTTACGTGAAATTTTATCCTCAGGGGGGTAATTGACGCAGATTTCGTCCAACGTTTTGCGCGAAAGATTAGGCACAGTGGTGCCGTTGGCAGGCCAACCGACGGGAATATTGAGAAAAGCCCGCTCATTGTCGGGGCGCTGTAGCAAGTCTCCGAGGAAGTTCATCGGAGAAGGCGTGTGGGTCAACGCCGCCAAGCCCGCCTCATGCAACGCCGCGAGCAAAAGCCCAACGGCGATGCCGCAACTCTCCTGCACATAATAATTGGGGTGCCTCTGCCCAGTATCTGCATCGGTTTCATGGATGCGCCGGAACACGATGATCAAGGCGGGCGCCTCCTCGATGAAGGGCTTGATGTGATCGGTCGCCAAAGGCGCTAGGTCTTCCAACCAGCGCTCAGACATGCGTTCCGAATAGCTCCGAAGCTCCTCTTCTTCTACCGCCACTCGAATCCGCTTCCGCAGGTCTGGGTCTGTGACGATGCAGAATGTCCAAGGCTGCTTATGGGCGCCGCTCGGTGCTGTGCCTGCAATGCGCACAGCCTGGTGCAACACCTCCATGGGAACGGGGTCCGAACTGAAGGTCCGCACGCTGCGGCGGCGGGCAAGGTGCGCATACATGGCACCGAGCCGGTCTTGCATTTCCTCATCCGAATACCGCGGCAACTGGTACGGGATGTGTTCTTCTTTGTGGGCCGTCATCGCCCTTGCAGTTTGCCTTTAATGTCGCGCATCAAATCCGAGGCGTATACAAACTTGTCGAGCTCCTCTACGCCACTGCTTAGGATGCCCTTGCGGTCGCCACGCCATGCCACCCTGCCTTGGTGCAAGAAGTGGATGTTGTCCCCGATTTCAATCACGCTGTTCATGTCGTGCGAAATCACCACGGTGGTGGTACCATACTCGTGGGTGAGGTCCCGAATGAGGTTGTCGATGACAATGGCGGTTTGGGGGTCCAACCCCGAGTTGGGCTCATCGCAAAAGAGGTAGCGAGGACGCCCTACGATGGCCCGTGCGAGGGCCACGCGTTTTTGCATGCCGCCAGACACTTCTGCGGGGAAGCGGCCCTCCGCCCCCTCCAATTCAACACGCTTCAGGCATTCCAGGGCCCTCACCCGACGCTCTTCGGCATCCATTTCCGCAAACATCCTCAAGGGGAACTCTACGTTTTCAAGGACCGTCATCGAATCGAACAGTGCGCCCCCTTGAAACAGCATGCCAATCTGACGGCGGATGGGTTCGCGTTCCTTGGTGCTCATCGCGGTAAAGTCTTCGCCGGCATACTTGATGTCGCCCGCATCCACCTCAAGCAGGCCCACAATGCACTTGGTCAGTACAGACTTGCCCGAACCGCTTCTCCCGATGATGAAGTTGACCTGCCCCGCTTCGAAAGTGGCATCAATGCCGTGCAGCACCGCCTTGTCACCAAAGGCCTTGTCGACACCGCGCACCTTGATCATGTGAGCAGCAATTGGGTGATGACAAGGTTGGCCACCATCACCAGGACCACACTGTAGACCACAGCCTTCGTGCTGGAGCGCCCCACCTCGCGCGCGCCGCCAGCGGTGTAGTAGCCGTGATAAGCGCTCACGCTCGCGATGATCAGGGCAAACACGCAGGTCTTGATGAGGGCATAGGCGACATCAAAGGCCTTGAAGTCGATTTGTATGCCATACTCGTAATCGGCAAAGCTGCTGAGGTCCGCCGCATTGCAAATCCAAGCGCCTGCCCCGATGCCCAGTACCATTGCGATCACGACGAGGAAAGGGAAAATGACGAGTGCAGCCAACAGCTTGGGCAGGACGAGGTGGGAAATGCTGCGCACCCCCATGACTTCCAGCGCATCGATCTGCTCGGTGACCTGCATGGTGCCGATCTGAGAAGCGATGTTCGAGCCCACCTTGCCCGACAGGATGACCGGAATGATGGTTGGCGCAAACTCCAAAATCATGGTTTGCCGCACGGTGAAGCCTATGGTGTAGGCCGGCACCCAGCCGCCCACCTGGTGGGCCGTCTGTATGGCGATGACCGCCCCCATGAACAGACTGAGCAGGGCGACGATGCCCAAACTCTGCACGCCGATGGCCTCCAATTCAATCAGGGTTGATTGCGCGAAGACACGCCCCTTTTGCGGCCGCCGAAGCGCCGCAGCCATGAACGCGAAATAGCGACCAATGTGGAATAGCAGTCCCATGCCTCCCAACGAAGGTACACACCCGCGCCTCCGGCGCGATGCCCTTCATCCATTCAAGTGACTCAAACGAGGGGTTCGCCGTGGTCGGTCTTCAACCTGGACACCAGCTGCTTGACCCACTGCTCTTCGCTACGGGGGCACAACAGCAAGGCATCAGGGGTATCGACCACGATGAAATCTTGAAGGCCTTTGGCTACCACAAGCTTCCCCCCTTCTGCCGCGACCATCAGGCCTTTGGCGTCTTCCCCCATGAAGGTCACACCGCTCAAGGCGTTGCCATCGGCGTCCTTCTCCAGCTTGTCGTACAATGAGCCCCACGTGCCCAAATCGCTCCAGCCGAAGTCGCCCAACACCACTCCGACATTCGGGGCACCTTCCATGATGCCGTAGTCGATTGAAATGTTTTCGGCGGCGCCGAAGATGGCGAGGATGGCTTCTTCTTCACGATCCGTGCCGAGGTCTGCCGCGCGCTCCACAAAGAGGGCGTGCAAATCGGGCAGCTGCTCCGAAAACTGGTGCTGAATGGAGTCCAATGACCAAATGAAAATGCCCGAGTTCCAGCAGAATTCACCTGAAGCGATGAACTTCTCCGCCAACTCACGGTTGGGCTTTTCGGTGAAGGTCCGCACCTGTTGCAGCCGGTCGTCAAACGCCCCGGGAAGCTCCTCGTACTGTATGTAGCCGTAGCCGGTATCGGGGCGGGTCGGGGTGATCCCGAGGGTCAGCAACTGCGCCGTCTCCGAAGCCTGCTTCACCGCCACCCCCAGCACGTCGCGGAACCCCGCTTCGTCTTCAATCAGGTGGTCAGCAGAGGCCACGACGATGGTGGCGTGCGGATCTTTCTGCGCGATGCGGTGATGGGCATAAGCCAAGCATGGCGCCGTATTCCGCATGAAGGGCTCGCACAGGATTTGATCTTCGGGGAGATCCGGCAATTGTGCCATCACATCCTGCTTGTAGCGCACATTGGTCACCACGTACATGCGGTCGTAGGGGAGCATGGGCTCCAGCCTGTCGGCCGTCATTTGAATGAGGGTACGACCGCGGTCCAGGATGTCGAGAAATTGCTTCGGACGGCCCGAACGGCTCATCGGCCAGAAGCGGGAGCCGACGCCTCCCGCCATGATGACGGCATATGTGTGGTCGTGTAGGGCCATGTCGCAGTGCCTTTCCGGGGTTCAGCCGGCAAAGATAACCCCTTCGTGAAGGGGGCTGTTTGCGAGAACGACGGACACGTTTTGCACTTCGGCTTGCGCTTGCGCTTGGGCCGGTGCACATGCCTTTGAGGCGTGCAATCCACCAACAGCAAGGCCATCGTGGACAACAAGCCAACCCGGAAAGCGCGTGAGGTGAAACGGCCCTGCATCAGGCGCCCGTCATGTTGCCTGGCACCACCCAGCGGTCGTACTCCTCTTCGGTGAGGTGGCCAAGGGCCAGTGCGGCGGCTTTCAAAGTGGTGCCCTCTTCGTGGGCTTTCTGCGCAATGGCGGCCGCATTGTAGTAGCCGATGTGGGGGTTCAAGGCCGTCACCAGCATCAAACTGTCGCCCACCAATTGATCGATGCGCGCACGGTTGGGTTGGATGCCTTCCACACAGCGCTCCGCAAAAGAAGCACAGGCCTCTCCCAACAGGCGCGCAGACTCGAGGATGTTGCGGGCCATCATCGGCTTGAAGACGTTGAGCTCAAAATGGCCCTGGGTGCCGCCGACCGTCACTGCGACATCGTTGCCCATTACCTGCGCGCAGACCATGGTCAGTGCCTCAGCCTGTGTCGGATTGACCTTGCCGGGCATGATGCTGGAGCCCGGCTCATTGGCGGGGAGGGCCAATTCGCCGATGCCGCTCCGCGGGCCACTGCCCATCATGCGGATGTCGTGCGCGATCTTGTTGCAGCTCACGGCCAATTGCTTGAGCGCCCCATGGGCCTCTACCACGGCATCGTGTGCCGCCAATGCCTCAAACTTGTTGGGGGCGGTGACAAAGGGGTGACCCATGGAGTCCGCCATGTAAGCGGCGACTTTGACGTCGTACCCATCGGGTGCGTTCAATCCAGTGCCCACTGCTGTGCCGCCCAGGGCCAACTCGGCCAAATGGTCCAGCGTATTGTTCAGGGCCCGCATACCGTGGTCCAATTGGGCCACGTAGCCACCAAACTCCTGGCCCAATGTCAGGGGCGTGGCGTCCATCAGGTGGGTTCTGCCAATCTTGACCACGTCTTTCATCTCGCCCGCCTTGGTGGCCAGCGCATCCCTCAGGCGCTGCACTCCGGGCAACGTCGTCCGGACGATGCGGTCGTAGGCGGCCAGGTGCATCGCCGTGGGAAAGGTGTCGTTGGAACTTTGCGATTTGTTGGCGTCGTCATTGGGGTGCACTGGGCGCTCGCCCTCCCCCAGTGTGCCGCCAGCCAGCACATGGGCCCGGTTGGCGATGACTTCATTGACGTTCATGTTGGACTGCGTGCCCGAACCGGTCTGCCACACCACCAAAGGAAAGCTGTGGTCGAGTTCCCCCGCGATGATCTCCTGACAGACCTGAACGATCAGGTCGCGTTTCTCAGCGGGCAGCACCCCGAGGTCGCAATTGGCGCGCGCAGCGGCCATCTTGAGGTGACCAAAAGCATGGACGACTTCGATGGGCATGGTCCCCGCAGGACCAATGGGGAAATTGTGCCGGCTGCGCTCGGTCTGGGCTCCCCAATATTGATCAGCCGGAACGGCGACTTCGCCGAGGGTGTCCTTTTCGATGCGGGTCTTCATGGTCCTTAAATGTGTCGTTGAAAAGGGTTATCCCTGCTCGGCCGCAGCGCGCTCAGATGCGGCGTGCATGAGGTTGGCCTTGAGCATGGCTTCGATGTCGCCGTTGAGCACGGCGTCCGAATTGGACGTTTCATAGCTCGAACGCAAGTCCTTGACCATTTTGTACGGCTGCAGGACATAGGATCGGATTTGCGAACCCCATTCGATCTTCTTCTTGCCCGCCTCGATTTCGGCGCGGGCCTCATTGCGCTTGGCCATCTCCATTTCGTAGAGTTGGGACTTCAACAGCTGGATCGCCTTTTCCTTGTTGCCCAATTGGGAGCGCGTTTCGGTATTGTCGATGATGATGCCCGTGGGCTTGTGGCGCAAGCGCACGCCTGTTTCCACCTTGTTGACGTTTTGTCCTCCAGCGCCTCCGGAGCGGAATGTATCCCAGGTGATGTCCGAAGGGTTGACGTCGATTTCGATGCTGTCGTCCACCAGGGGGTACACGTAGACGGACACGAAGGAGGTGTGCCTGCGGGCCTGAGAATCGTAGGGGCTGATCCGGACCAAACGGTGGACACCATTCTCTCCTTTGAGCATGCCAAAAGCGTAGTCGCCGTCGATCTCCATCGTCACCTGCTTGATGCCCGCAACGTCGCCGTCTTGGCGGTCGATTTCCTTGACCTTGAAGCCGGCCTTGTCGGAATACATGGTGTACATCCGGGTCAACATGCCCGCCCAATCACAGGACTCCGTGCCACCGGCACCCGCGGTGATTTGGATCACAGCGTTGAGGCTGTCTGCCTCGTCGGACAGCATCTGCTTGAACTCGAGCTCCTCGATGATGGCGATGAGGCTGTCATACTGCGCCGTTACTTCCTCCTCCGTGCTCTCGCCCTCCTTGAAGAACTCGAACAGCACTTGCAGGTCCTCGATGGCCGTCTCGGCCGTTTCAAACTCTTCCACCCAGGCCTTCTTACCGCGCATGCGGCGCATCACCTTTTCGGCCTCCTTCGCGTCGTTCCAGAACTCGGGGTCCTGCGACAGTTTCTCGTCTTCGAGGATGTCGATACGCTTCTGCTCGATGGCGAGGTAACCCATCAACGCGAGGACGCGTTCTCGGGCGGATTGAATTTGATCGGCGTTCAGCATGAGGGCCCAAATTTAGGGGGCGCATCCTCCGCCGACACCGCTTTGCGGGCGACATCGAAATTGAACCCCTTTCGCAGCAAGCTCGCTATGGCTTTGGACGGGTCTTCATCGGGTCGGTGCAATTTCCGCTTGCGCACGGCCCGACAGGCCGCATCCAGCACGTCTTCTGAGGACACCAGACCCAATGCCCTGTCCACGAGGTCGGCGCTGATTCCGTGCTCAACCCTCAAGCCTGCCGCCACCTTGGCTGGTCCCCAACCTTTCAGGCGAACGTGATCCGCTGCATAAGCCTCTGCAAAGCGCCGGGCGTCCAAATACCCGTCCTGAATCAAGGCCTCGATGGCCTGCTCGATGCCATCCCGTGCGCCCCAAGCATAGAGCTTGCGGCGCACCTGCTCAGGCGAACGCTCCGAGCGCGCGCACCAATGTCGTATCTTCGAGGAAAGATCCTTTTTTCCGTCCACAGCGCTCAATCTACGGAGCGCAGCGTTGTCGGAAGTACCAACTGCAAACCACCGGGAACGCCTGGTGAAGCCAACTCAGAAATGCCATGAAAGCCGAGATCAATCAGCGCATCGCGTCGTTGCTGGAGAACCCGGAAATCGAAGCCGTGCGTGTCGAAGTCCGCACCGCATTCGAAGTGTACAAGGATGCCCGGGAAAAAGATGTGACGGCCCAGCGGGCTGCTTTTGACGAGGCCGAACATCCCGCACCAGAGCCCGGTGAAGAGCCCATTCGGTTTGCCTATCAGCCGGATGAGGAAGACGCCCGCAACGACGAGATGTACAAGGCCTTCCGTGAGCGAGAGAAGGCATGGCGAGAGCAAGTGGCTGCTGAGCAACGGGCCAACCTCGAAAAGAAGAAAACGGTCTTGGCCTCCATGCAAGAACTGGTGGCCAATGAAGAGCACATCGGCAAGATGTTTGACGCCTTCAACACCTTAACCGAGGAGTGGAATGCCATCGGCAACGTCCCCGGAGACCAATACAAGGAGGTGCACGACGCTTGGCACCGGCTGCGCGACGAATTCTTCTACAACGTCAACATCTACAAGCAATTGCAGGACCATGACCTGCAAGTCAACCTCAAAAAGAAGGAGGACCTCTTGGCGCAGGCAGCCCAGTTGGGCACGGTCACCGACCTCAAGGAAAAGGAGCTGTTGGCGCGGAGTTACATGAAGGCGTGGTTCGACATCGGACCCAGTCCGCGCGAAACCTATCAAGAGCTGGCCGACACCTTTTTCGGCCACACCCGAGGTGCCCTCGACGAAATCAAGGCCCATTACGACTCCATTCGGGAGGGCTTCCAACAGCACCTCGAAGCCAAGCAGGCCCTTGTAGAAGAAGTCCGGACCTTGCTGGAAGAGGAGATCCAAGATGCAGCCGCCTGGCCGGCGCAGGCCGAGAAGGTCAAGGACGTCCAGAAGCGTTGGAAGACCGTGGGATTTGCCGGCCGCAAAGACGACCAAGAAGTCTGGGAGAGCTTCAGGGGACTGTGTGACCTGTTTTTCCAGAAGCGCGATGCCGCTTTTGCCGACGTGCGCGCCGCCCAACAAAAAGTGCGAGACCGCAAGCAGGCCATTGCCGAAGAAGCCGCTGGACTGGCCGAAAGCACGGCCTGGAAACAAACGGCCGACCGCTTGATGGCCTTGCAAAAAGAGTGGAAAGACTTGGGTTCCGCAGGGCCGAGGGATGAAAACAAGTTGTGGCGCCAATTCCGAGGGGCCTGCGACCAATTCTTTACGGCGCGCAAGGCCCAATTCGCAGACCGCGACAAAGAATACAAGGTCAATCAAAAAGCCAAGGAGGAGCTGATCACAGAGATTGAAGCCTTTGAACTCTCCGGCAACCATGGAAACGACCTGGCCTCATTGAAGGCCTTTTCGAAACGATGGGCCGAAAGTGGCCATGTTCCCAGAAAGGTGTTCGAGCAAATCGTCGAGCGGTACGGCAGTGCCATGGACAAAAAATTCGATGCCCTCGGCGAAAAGCGCAGCGAGCGCTCTGTTGAGGCCTATAAGCAACGCGTGGAAAGCCTGGTGTCCGGCGGTGAAGGCGCCGAACACATGGCCCGCAAAGAAGAACGGGCCCTCCGAGAGAAGATGGACCGTTTGCGCAAGCGCGTGACCCAATACGAAAACAACATGGGCATTTTCACCGGAAAAGGCGCCGCATCCATCGTGGCTGACTTTCAGAAGAAAATCGAAGTGGACAAGCGGGAAATGGGCGAAATCAGCCGCAAGCTTAAGATGCTGCGGGATGCCCGGCAGCAGTCTCAGAAGGACTGAGGCCCGAGGACATTCTACCACAGTGCGCGGCATAGAGTGACTGCAACCGCTCGGGCAGCGCCATTCTGTCCTTTTGCTTGTCGAGGATGCCGAGGATATCAAATTCCTGCACGGCTTCGGCCAGCTCCTCTACACCGTGCCCGGTGAAAAAGACCACGGGATATTCGAATTGCAACGACCTCATGAGCTGCAAAAACTCAACCCCGTCAATGGTCGGCATGACCGAGTCCAACAAAATCAGGGTGGGGTTCTCTGTGGCCAGAATACTCACAGCTTCCAATGCATCGGCCGTCGTTTCGGTATGAATGCCTGCATTGAGCAACTGAAGTTGCGTCAAGGTCAATGCCATTTCATCGTCATCGATGTACAACACGCGCAAGGGATCTGTCAAAACGGCCATAAGACCGCGAAGGTGACCATATAATTCGCCGCAAAGGGTAAGCGACATGCGGCGTTCTGATGTCGGAATATTCCGGCTAAAAGGTCTTGGGCATGTGAAGTCCTGTGCTCGTCCAGCCTTTTTCGTGAAGGTTGCCCAACAGGCCTTCCAACAATCCGATGGTGCGGGGGGCCGCTTTCTCGCTGTCGTGCAACACAGTGATGGAGCCTGGCTTCATGTGACGCCAGGTGGCATTCAGGCACTCCTTTGCTGAGCGGCGTTGGTCGAAGTCCCCTGACAACAGATCCCACATCACAATCGTGTTCCGCGCCGAAATGGCCCGGGCCTGCGCCCGCGTCATTCGACCATAGGGTGGCCGAAATAAACCGGAAGCCGTGATGGCTTCGCATTCAAGGAAACTCTTGAGGTAGGCATATTGGCCCGCGGTCCAACCGGATTCATGCCGCATGGTATGGTTGCCCCAACTGTGGCCCTCTCGACGGATGCGGTCGAAGATGCCGGGATGGCGCTCCACGTTTTCACCGACACAGAAAAAAGTGGCCTTCTGCCCCGCCTCGCCCAGCATGTCGAGAATGCGCGGGGTCCATTCGGGGTGAGGGCCATCGTCGAACGTCAGGTGGACTTGCTGCCCCTCTTCCTCCCCCGTCCATAGAAAGGTGGGGAACAGCGTCGTGACAGGTGCGGGAATCCGGGTGGAATACACGGCGGCAATTTCAGAAATAAGGCCTGAACCCCGCCCCAATCTTTGCCAATGCAGAACGGGTTTTGCCCACGTCAAGCCTGTGGGAAACCACGGCGATGTCGCGGCGTTATGCCAAGGTATCTTCGCATCTACATCCCGTGGGCATGGAATACGACTTCAAAGCCATTGAAACCAAGTGGCGCCAGCATTGGCAAGAGCAAGGCACCTACGCTGTCACCGAAGACCTGCAGAAGGACAAGTACTATGTGCTCGACATGTTTCCGTACCCCAGTGGTGCAGGACTGCACGTCGGACACCCCTTGGGATACATCGCCTCGGATGTGATCGCCCGTTACAAGCGCCAGCAAGGCTACAATGTGCTGCATCCACAAGGGTATGACAGCTTCGGCCTTCCCGCAGAGCAGTATGCCATCCAGACCGGACAGCATCCAGCCATCACCACAGAGCGCAACATCGCGCGGTACCGCCAGCAACTCGACTTGCTCGGTTTCAGCTACGATTGGTCGCGGGAGGTGCGCACCAGCAGCCCGGATTATTACCGCTGGACCCAGTGGATTTTTGCCCGCCTGTTTGAACATGGTTACGACAACGGGGCCGACATGGCGGCGCCCATCACTGACCTCGTGGCCCACTTTGCAGCACAAGGCAATGCGGGCCTGAATTGGTCCGTCGGAGAGGAAACCCTGACGGCGGCTGGGACCGCATTGTGGGGAGAGGGGTTTGACGGGCACTTCACGGCAAGCCAGTGGAATGCCCTCGACAAAAAGGGTCAGGGTGATGTCCTGATGGCTTATCGCTTGGCCTACCTCGCCGATAGCGAGGTCAATTGGTGCCCGGCGCTCGGGACTGTGCTCGCCAACGATGAGGTCATCGGAGGACGCAGTGAGCGGGGCGGCCACCCTGTAGTCCGCAAAAAAATGCGGCAATGGATGATGCGGATCACCGCCTATGCTGACCGCCTGATTTCCGGGCTCGACGGCATTGATTGGTCCGACAGCATCAAGGAGGTTCAGCGCAACTGGATTGGAAAGTCGACTGGAGCCCAGCTCAAGTTTGCCGTCCAACACCACGCCGAAAAGACGGTGGAAGTCTTCTCTACACGACCCGACACGTTGTATGGGGCGAACTTCCTGGTGCTCGCACCCGAGCACGAGCTCGTCGCCGACATTACCACCCCGGCACAAAAGGATGCAGTGGCCGCCTACCAAGCCGAAACGGCCGCGCGCAGCGAGCGGGAGCGCATGGCGGGCGACCGCGGAGTGACCGGATGCTTCACCGGTGGTCACGCCCTGCACCCATTGACCGGGGCGCCGATGCCCATCTGGATCGCCGACTATGTTTTGGCCGGCTACGGCACAGGAGCGGTCATGGCCGTTCCTGCTGGTGACCAACGAGATTGGGAATTCGCCCGCCATTTCGACTTGGAAATCCCCCCGATTTTCGAAGGGCACGACATCGACAGCGGTGCTTGCGGAGACAAAAGCGCCATCCTCTGCAACAGTGGCGCGTGGAGCGGCCTGTCCTGCGCGGAGGTGCTGCCCAAGGCCATTGCGGAAACCACGGCTGCCGGTTTCGCCGAACCCCGGGTCAACTACCGACTTCGCGACGCTGTCTTCAGCCGCCAGCGATACTGGGGCGAGCCCTTCCCTATTTGTTACGTAGACGGCATTCCACAGCTGATCGAAGACGAGCAGGTCCTGCTTCCCGAGGTGGACGCCTATCTCCCCACGGAGGATGGTGACCCCCCGCTTGCCCGCGCCGCGGAGTGGAACGTCTCGCGTGGCGACCGCATGGAATACAACACCATGCCGGGTTGGGCGGGTTCCAGCTGGTACTTCCTCCGGTACATGGACCCCCAAAACGACACCTCCCTGTGCAGCCGTGAGAAAAGCGATTACTGGGGGCAGGTCGACCTTTACATGGGCGGTGCGGAGCACGGCACGGGCCACCTGTTGTACAGCCGTTTTTGGACCAAATTTCTCTCTGACCTCGGCATCATCGGCTTTGATGAGCCCTTCGCCAAGATGATCAACCAGGGCATGATCCTCGGGCGCAGCAGCTTTGTGTACCGCGTAGAGGGCACCAACACCTTTGTGACCTTCGAACAGCGCAAGGCGCACCGCACACAGCGGCTGCACGTGGACATCTCCATGGTCCGCAATGACATATTGGACACGGAAGCCTTCAAGGCTTGGCGGCCCGAGTTCGCCGATGCCCAATTCGAACTCAACGAAGACGGCGAATACCGGTGCGGGAGCGAGGTCGAAAAGATGTCGAAGTCCAAATACAACGTCGAAAACCCCGATGACCTGGTCGAGCGCTACGGCGCGGATACCTTGCGTTGCTATGAGATGTTCCTCGGTCCGCTCGAGCAGGCCAAGCCGTGGGACACCCAAGGCATCAGTGGTGTGCATGGCTTCCTGCGCAAACTGACCCGATTGTACCTCAATGCCGAAGGGCAGGCCATCATCACCGATGATGCGCCGTCATCCGATTCCGAACGGACCCTGCACAAGACCATCAAGAAGGTCACCGAAGACCTTGACCGCTTGAGCTGGAATACCGTGGTCAGTGCCCTGATGATTGGGGTCAATGAGTTGACCGAGCAGGGCTGCCATGAGCGTGCCGTGCTCCAGCCGCTGGCGGCCATCCTCGCACCTTATGCGCCGCACCTTGCAGAAGAGCTCTGGTCGACCGCCCAAGGTGCCGGTTCCGTCGTGGATGCTGCATGGCCCAAATGGGATGGCGACAAATTGGTGGAATCCGAGGTGCGCTATCCGGTCCAATTCAATGGCAAGGTGCGATTCCAGTTTGAAGTCGCCGCCGACCTGAATCCGAAGGAAGTGGAAGCCGCTGTGCTCGCAGATGCGCGTACTTCAGCGCAATTGGGGGGCCGAGAACCCCGAAAAGTGATCGTGGTTCCAGGCCGCATCATCAACATCGTAGGCTAAGCCGGTTCTGAACTGGTAATCAATGGAGTCGGGGCCATTTCCATGGCCCCGCGTGAGGTGCTACGCTCACAAATTTTAGTCTGCCAATTGCCTTTTTTCATCGACGAACTGCAATTATTTTGCTGTTAGTCGAAGAATTTCGCATCTTTGTAGGACTTATATCTGACGTTAAGGCTTATTTATACGGCACCATGAACGCTTATCGCATGCTCCTCGGGCTTCTCTTCGCCCTCTCCTGCACTCCTTCTTTCGGTCAAGCGAGTTCCTCTCCGGCTCCGGAGGGGTACGACCTCGAAATGGAGGTGGTCTCAGAAGACATTGGCCTCCTCGTAGGCGCCCTCGGCATCACCGACCTCACGGGTTATTCCTGCACACGGCTTTACGTGTCCATGAACAACGACGACGACTTCATGTCGTCCGTGTCCGGTGACGAGACCAACCCTACGTATGTCAACACCACGACAGACTTCTATCATGCAACTTTGGGTGCTGCAACCCCCAATGGCATCAACAGCCTGCTTTTCCCAGTCTACCCGGACTTGGTATACGACAGCTGGGTGACCATCGGAATCTCCGGCGTGCCCAACCCCGGTGCCGGCGAAGCCAACGTGAGCACGGTTCAGTCCACGGACAACCCCTGGGTGACCAACTTCGATCCAGGTGGCGGCATGGCCGGTTCCAACATTGCCATTGACGACCTCATCGGCGGTGCATGGTATGCGCTCAACGGAGACTCCAACGGTATTGCCGGTGACGACTTGCGCGTGCTCGTGGGTCAATTCACGACGACCGGCGAACTGAGCGGTCAGATCTACTGTCAGGTATTCATCAATGGAAACGGCATGACCGAATTCCGCGACACCTTCTTTTTTGGAGCTGGAGGGCCTGCCGCTGGTTGTACCGACCTCGAAGCCTGTAACTACGATGCCAACTTCACCGTGGACGACGGAAGCTGTGAATATGCGGAAGACCTCTGTGGCGGCTTGACCAATGTGGACTGCGACTGTGCTTGCCTCAACGACGCAGACGAAGACGACATCTGTGATGAGGATGAAGTCGCCGGCTGCCAGGATGAGACCGCCTGCAACTATGACGCCGACGCTACTGACGACAACGGTTCTTGTACTTACGCAGAGGCCAACCTCGATTGTGCGGGCAACTGCTTGAACGATGCCGACGAAGACGGCATCTGCGACGAAAATGAAATTGCCGGCTGCCAGGATGAGACCGCCTGCAACTATGACGCCGACGCGACAGATGACAACGGTTCTTGTACCTATGCGGGCGCCGGTCTGGACTGCGATGGCAATTGCCTGGCAGACACCGACGGTGACGGCATCTGTGACGATGATGACCCTTGTAACGAGCCCGACCTGACGCCCGTCGTCATCCCCACGGTGCCCGTTTCCTTCATCTCAGAAGTCACGCTCGACTTCCAACCCGTCGTCGGCATGACGTTGATTGCGATTGTCGACGGCGAGACTGCCGGTGTGGACGTGGCCTTTGAATACGAGGGCAGCAGCTGGGTGAGCATGACGATATACGCCACCACGGGTGACGAGATCGAATTCCAACTCTTCGATGCCACAGCGTGCGCGTTGTACGACATCGACCTCTCCTTCACCGTGAGTGAAGACGGTGAAGAGCTTTCCACATTTGACGACCCGGCGATTCTTCCCTTTTTGAGTGGAAATGCCATTCCCGGTTGTACCGACGACGAGGCTTGCAACTACAACCTCTTGGCCGACCTGGACGACGGCTCTTGTTTCTACCCCATCGACATCTTTGGCACGGACGCTCTGGATTGTGATGGCATTTGCCTCAACGATGTGGACGGCGACGGCGTCTGCGACGGTGATGAAACAACGGGGTGTACCGACCCTGAGGCCTGTAACACGGGCGACTATACCGACACGGACAACTCCACTTGTACTTACCCCTCAGACCTCTATGGTTTTGACTACGTCGATTGCGATGGCGATTGCCTCAATGACGCCGATGGAGACGGTGTCTGCGATGAAGACGAGGTCGGCGGATGTACCGATGCCTCAGCCTGTAACTACAGCGCAGCGGCCACGGACGAAGATGGCTCTTGTGAGTTCACCAGCTGCGCCGGTTGTACCGATGCTGCGGCCTGCAACTATGACGAGGACGCCACGATTGACGACGGCTCTTGCGCCGCTTTGGACGAATGCGGCGTGTGCGGAGGCGATGGCATTGCCGATGGTGCCTGTGATTGTGATGGCAACGTGCTGGACGCCTTGGGTGTCTGCGGTGGCGCTTGTTTGGCCGATGCCGATGCCGATGGCATCTGTGACGACGTCGACGATTGTGTCGGCACCCCCGATGCCTGTGGCGTCTGCAATGGCTCAGGCCCCGAGGACGGATACGACTGCGATGGCAACTGCCTTGAAGACGCAGACAACGACGGCATCTGCGACTTTGAAGACCCTTGCAATGAGCCCGACACCACGGTAGAGGTGCTTCCATTGATCCCTTCTACGGTGATCGCAGAGGTGTTCTTCAATGGTCTCCCCGTTCCAGGTGGCACGGTACTCGCGCAGGTGAACGGCAATACGGTCGGTCTCGCTGTAGCCTTTGATTACGAAGGTGGCAGCTGGATCAACATGAACATCTACGCCGATGCAGGCGACGCCATCAGCTTCATCCTCTGGGATGAGGATGCTTGTGAGCAGTACCTGCTTGACTTCACCTTGACACCTGCCGAGGAAGGCGACGAGCTGGGCACGTTTGATGCGCCCCAGTCCTTCCCCTTCGGAACCGGAGCACCCATCGAAGGCTGCTTGGACGAAACGGCCTGCAACTACAACCCGCTCGCCACAACGGACGGTGTCCCCTGTGTCTACCCTGAGCAATTCTGTGGTGCGGACTACTTCGATTGCGACTGCCTCTGCCTCAACGATGCGGACGGCGACGGCATTTGTGACGAAGCCGAGATCCCTGGCTGTGGTGACCCCATTGCCTGTAACTATGACGCGGACGCCACCGACTTCGATGGCACCTTGTGTGTCTACCCCGAGAGCGACTTCGTCGATTGCGACGGCAACTGCTTGAACGACAGCGATGGCGACGGTATTTGCGACGAACTTGAGCTCGAGGGTTGTACGGATGAATTTGCCTGCAACTATGACGAGGAGGCCACCGATGAGGACGGCTCATGCACCTATGCTGAGCCCGGATTTGACTGCAACGGCGACCCCATTGAACTGGACGATTGTGACCCCTTGTGCTACGTGGTCGATGAGGCCCTTCAAAATTACACTGTGCAATGCCTTGACGACCTTGAGGACATTGAGTGTGTGGCCGGCGCCAGCATCTACAACTCTTGCACGGGAACGGTCACGGAAGCCAGCGCCTGCGTGAGCCTCCCTGCCATCGACTCCATCCAAGCGGGATCTGCCACGACCGCCATGGGCATTGGCCCAGACGGTGCTTTCCGATTCTACGGTTTGCAGATGCAAGGCCTCGCCGCATCCGACTACTTCTTTGAAGGAGCTGGCGGCTTGGAATTCACCCAATACAGCAACGGTACGGCTGTGCTGGAGGGCAACATCGAGAACAGCGAAGACCCCACCCAGGGATTCTATGCCTTCCTCGTCTTTGAGAACGCGTTGACCGGTCCCGAGTGGGCTGCGCTCGGCAAGGGCTTCAAGTACGCCTATTCCTGCGCCAACGTCGACACCGACCCTTGGTTGATCTACACCTTGAAGAACGACCAGAGCTATCTGCAGGGAACCGGAGCCTATGAGGGCAGTTCCTTGAGCCTCGCTCACGCTCCTGTCAACGAACACTTCGGCTTCCAGGTCGGAGAAGCGGCCAACGACCACAACTGTGACTACGGTCTCGGCGGCTGGTACGCTTGGCAGGGTGAGATCTTGGGCGTGCCGGTTTCCGGTGCCTTGGGTGACGTGATTGTCGACCTCGACATGAACACCGAGTACTTCGAATTCGACGAGAACTGCGCGACCAACGTCTACACTTTCGTGGACTCTTGCGGAACGTACAACTACGAGCAGGAGATCTGCCGCATCGACACTGTCGCTCCTGTTTTCTTCGGTTGCCCTGAAGAGGCCACCGTGGCTTGCACGGAGGACCTTCCTCAGACAGCAACGGTGACCGTTTCCGACAACTGTGATGACCTCGAGACGATCGAGATCAGCGTACTCGAAGATGTGATCATCGACCAGACCGACGCGGGCTGCTACACGATTGAGCGCACCTGGAGTGCCGAAGACCTCTTCGGCAATGTCGGAACCTGCACACAGTTGATCCACGTTGTGGACACCGTGGCGCCTTCCATCGACCTCATGCTGCCAGGAGACCTGACGGTTTCTGTTGCCGGTGATTGCACGGTCGAGACGGGCACGGACTTCACGGGCCTGGCCACGGCCACCTACAGCGACGACTGCAGCTCAGTGACGGGCGAGGTCACCTTTACTGATGAAATCACCGACGCCATCAGCGACGGTTGCTATAGCATCCAGCGCACGTGGACAGCCACAGCCCAAGACGGTTGCGGCAACGCCAGCAGCGCAACAGGTGTGCAAACCATCGAGGTGGTCGACCAGATCGCGCCGATGATTGAATTGAGTGGCGTAGAAGTCACCATGTCTTGTGAGTCTTGGACCTGCGATATGGAAACGCTCACCGACCTCGGCTTTGCTTCCTGGACGGACAACTGCGAAATCGACACTGCCTACATCGTCTGTGAGGCCATGTCCGGTGGTTGCGTGAGCCCAGTGCCCACTTGGGATGTCGAGTACATCGTCATCGACGCTTGTGGCAACATGTCCAGCGCACACCAGTTCGTGCTCCTCATCGATACGGTGGCACCGACCATCGAGATCACCTGCCCGGCTGACGTCGTGGTGGAACTCGATGGCGACTGCATGGGAGAGCTCGACCCCACCCAAAGCGGAGAGGTCGCGATCACCAGCACGGACAACTGCGATGTGGCGCCCATCCTCAGCTACACGGTGGAGGACAGCGAGCCCATGTACATCTGTGAAGATGGAAACGGCACCTACGAGATCATCCGCACCTTTATCGCGGTTTCTGAGGACCACTGCGGCAATGTCGCCACGGAGACCTGCACACAGCTGCTCACCGTGGTGGACGTGACCGCTCCGGTCATTGTCTCCATCTCTTGCCCGAACGACACCACCGTGGCCTTGGGCGAGGACTGCACGGCAGATGTGGGAACGGACGCTATGGGCATGCCCACGATCACCGTGGAAGACGGCTGTGACGCCGACCCCGATGTCACCCTCTACCACGTGGACGGTCCTTCGACCTCTTTGTGTGACGATGGCGACGGCAGTGCCGACGGTTCTTACACCTTCGAGCGTACTTTCTATGCCTATGCCACGGACGCTTGCGGCAACGTCGGCGATACCATTAGCTGCACGCAGGTGATCACGGCTGCGGACCAGTCGGCTCCTGAATTTGGATCCTTCCCTCCATACGAGGCGGTCTCTTGCGAGAACTTGAGCGACCCGCTTGACCCCACACAAGTGCCCCTCGAAGTGATGGACAACTGCGATGGTGACTTGACCATCAGCATCGAGGCTTGGCCCTTGAGCGGTTCCTGCCCCGGAAGCTGGATGCGCATCTGGACCGCCACGGACGACTGTGGCAACACCAGCATGGCAGAGCAATACCTCTCCTTGTTCGACGAGATTGCACCTGTCATCACCTGCCCAGCGGACACCGTCCTCGTCCTCGATCAGGACATCGCTGACGACACCACAACGACGGCGTTGGGAATGGCGATGGCCACCGACAACTGCAGCGCTTGGTCCGACATTGAGATCGCATACAGCGACGGCGACTTCGAAGTGGACTGCGACGGTGACGACGCAACGCCCGAAGGCACGATGTCCTTCATCCGGACCTTCACGGCGACGGACTTCTGTGACAACAACGCCAGCTGCGAGCAGCTCATCACCTTGGTGGACAACCTCGGGCCTGAAGTCAATGTGGAAGACGTCACTGTCTCCTGCTTGGACTACGATCCCGCGGCCACTTATGGTGACTTCAGCGCCACCGACAATATGGACACAGAGGTGGCCTACACCTGGGAAGAGGACAGCGTATACGCCCAACTCTGCGCAGGCAGCTTCAGCGTAGACCGCACCTGGACCTTCGTGGATGACTGTGGCAACAGCACCTCTGTGCAACAGACCATCACGGTTGTGGACGAGACGGCGCCCGTCGTCACGGCAGGTGAATTCACCCTCCTCATCTCTTGCGAGGAATACAACGACGAGAACACCGAGGACAACATCCTGATCGAGGTGGTCGACGAATGCGGCAGTGAGGTGACGATCAGCTTCTTCGATACGCCATTCAGTGGCGGTTGTGTGCAGCCTGTCGGCATGTACATGCGCACGTACACCTTCATGGACGATTGCGGAAACGCCAACATGTTCGAGCAGTTCATTCAGCTCTATGACGAAACGCCTCCGACCATCACCATGACCTGCCCAGCCGATGTCACGCTTGATGCGGACGCCGACTGCGACACGGACCTCTCTACGGACGCCCTGGGATTGCCCGAGATCGCCGTGGAAGACAACTGTGGCGGTACGCCTCCTTCTGTCGACCTGACATGGGTGGACCACGATACGACTTCCACATGTGTCGGTTCATTCTCCTTCGTCCGCACGTTTACGGCTGTTGCCACGGACAACTGCGGAAACGCGTCCACGGTAAGCTGCGACCAGATCATCGGTCAGCAGGATGTGACCGCACCCACCTTCGAGGATCCACTCCCCGCAGACGAGACCGTCGCGTGCTCTGACATTCCTGCTGCAGCCGACTTGACGGCCACTGACGGATGCGACGACGCACCTGTGGTGACCTTCGAAGAAGTGGTGACCGGTGCAGACGATTGCCCCGGAACGCAAACCATCGTGCGCACCTGGACCGCAACGGACGCTTGTGGCAATGCGACCAGCTTGTCTCAGACGATCACCGTCACGGACGAGGTAGCTCCAACGTGGACCAGCGCCGCTCCCGCCGACACCACTGTGTCCTGCGAGTCCGTGCCTGCGCCTGCTGTGCTCGAAGCAACGGACGACTGCGATGACGCCATCGAAGTGGCCTTCCTTGAAAACAGTGAAGCCGGAGACTGCGCTCAGAACATGACGATCACCCGCACGTGGAGTGTCAGCGACTGCGCGGGCAACCAACTCTCTCACGTTCAGGTGCTGACGGTGGTCGACACCACTGCGCCCGTGATTGACGCCGTGCTCGAGCTCGACATTCCTTGCACAGATTGGGACGCCGATGCGCTGTACGCCTCGGTGACCGACAACTGCGACGCCACGGTGGCGCTCGAAATCCTCTCTCAGGAGGAATTCAGCGGTTCCTGCGCGGGAAGCTTCATGCGGACCTATGTCGCCACGGACCAGTGCGGCAACAGCGACACCTTGATGCAGTCCATCGACCTCATCGATACCGAAGCGCCCGAGTTCACGGTGATCCCTCAAGACACCACGCTCTCATGCGACGATGACTACACGGTCGGCAGCCTTGGCGCTGCAGAGGCCGAAGACAACTGCGACGGCGATGTCGAAATCAGTTACACGGATGTTGTGACCTTCATCGACGACTGCGCGGGCACGGCCGAAGTGGTCCGCACTTGGAATGCCGCTGACGATTGTGGCAACAACAAGACCGTGAACCAGATCATCACCCTGATCGACACCACGGACCCTGTCTTCAACGAGGACTTGCCCGCTGATGCCACCGCTTCCTGCGATGACATCCCCATGGCGCCGACCTTGACGGCAACGGACAACTGTGACCCTGACCTTGGTGTGAGCCTGACGGAAACCATCGAAGATGATGACCTCTGCCCACTGGACTACTCCATCATCCGGACCTGGTCCGTGACGGACTGCGCCGGCAATGGCATCAGCCACACCCAGGTGATCACGGTAGTGGACACCACGGCGCCCACCTTTGTGGCAGGCCCAGCCGACGAAACTGTGTCTTGCGATGCGGTGCCCATGCCCGCCGAGCTGACCACCTTGCAGGCCGACGACAACTGCGACGACGCCCTCAGCTACAGCTACCTCGGTGAGACCTCTGAGGATGGCGATTGCGACAACAGCTATACCCTGATCCGCACGTGGGAAGCCAGCGATTGTGCAGGCAACAGCTCCACTTGGACCCAGGAGATCACGGTAGTCGACGAGACCGCTCCTGAACTGACGTTGACCTTTGACAATGGCTTCGCGGCGGTGGACACCTTGGTGTCTTGCCAAGCCAATGTCCCTGCCATTGAGGCCATCAGCACGGATGCTTGTGACGGTGCCCCCTCAATCACGATGACGGTCGATACGGCCAACCAGGACGTATGTGGTAATGCCACCTTGACCTACAGCTTCCTCACATCTGACGCTTGTGGCAACACAACGTCTGCGACCATCACGGTCACTGTGCTGGACGAGGAGGCACCCATGTTCATGGACGTCTGCGGCATCGAAAACGGCGCCACCATCGACGTGTGTGCGGATGATGTCTTCGGCGAGGACCTGACGCCAGCCACCGATCCCTGCGAGGTTACGGCGGTCGACAACTGCGAAGGCGATGTGTCCATCGTACTGTCCACCACAGCGGTGGGTGCTTATGCGCCCAACGACAGTGTCGAGCAATACTGCACCACCGTGACACCGGTGTCCTTCAGCGACGACGAGACTTGCAACGGTTATCAGACCCATGCTGTGCGCCTCTTCAACTTTGCCGGTGCAGAGTTCTACTCCACAGTGGGTGACGGTATCGTAAGCCAGCAGGAAAATGGCGACTGGATGATCGAGCAAACCGTGGTCGCCAACGACAACGAAAATGCCGGTTGGAACGTGACCTTCACGTTGACCGATGGCTTGGACTATTCCGATTGGTCTAACCAAGACTTCCCAACGAGCTACAAACTCGACTGCGAGCAGCTCTTCGACGACCACGAGAACTGGATGTACTGGTTCCTCGCCAACGGATCCTTGACGGGATGGGGAGACTACGAAGGCAGCTTCATGACCTGTGCCCACCAGCCCGCCAACGAGTTCTACCGCTTCCAGGTCGGCATGAGTGCCAACAACATGAACGGGAACTACGGATACAGCGGATGGTTCACCTTCTCCGGTACGTTTGACAACACGCCGGTCATGGGATCAGGTGACTTCTTCGGCGACCTCGACTGTGCCCTTCCCTACCAGTTTGAGTATGACTACACAGCGACGGACTGCAGCGGAAACGAAGCTGAATTCAGCTACACCGTGAATGTGACGGGTGACCTTTGTGAAGACCCCGAGTCTGACCTCGTCGGAACGGGCAACGCATCAAACGCGTCCGGAGATGTCTCCGCCATGGCTGCCAGCGATGCACCCCGTGGTGACATTCAGGTCTCGAACATCATGCCGAACCCTTCACAGGACTTCGCGCAGATCGGATTCACCGTTCACCGCAACATGCGCATCGATGCCGACATCTTCGACGCCACCGGCATGCACATCAAGCCGCTCTATCATGGTCAGGTGCAGCAGGATCAGTCGTACTTGCTCGACATCAATGCCGCCCAACTCCAAAGCGGCGTGTACCAGGTGCGCATTGTCTCCACCGACGCTACCATCGTGAAGCAATTCATGGTGACTGAATAAACCAAGATCCACTGTATTGAGGGTGTGACTGCCAATGATGTCCCCCTTTCAAGGTGATCCGGACACCGCTCTCCCGGGGGCGGTGTCCTTTTTTCAGCGAACAAAAACCGAAGCGGCCTAATTTTCTCTTTATGCAGATGCGTTTCCCCAAATTCTCCTCCCTGTTGCTTCTGTGCTGCCTGATGAGCGCGGCGTCAAGCAATCCACTCAGCGCGCAGTGGCCATACAACCCCAATGCCGACGGGGACTCCCTGATCGGTACCGGTGATGTGCTTCAACTCCTCACCTTGTTTGGACTGCCCTGGGAAGACAACGGAGTGCTCGGTATCGAAAGCGGTGGAACAGGCGCTGCTTCTGCAGACTCTGCTCGCATATCTCTGGGCATCAGCTACCTCTCGGACTCCACCACCATTGCCGGCATCAACACCTATGTCTGGACTTGGGCAGAAGGCCGCATGCGCGTCACCCAGCAATTCGCCCAAGGCCGCAATGTCTCCGCCACCGGTTCGTATGCCTCTGCCATGGGGGACGCCTCTGAGGCCCCAGGCAACTACAGCCACGCCGTGAACCGCAATACCACAGCCAGCGGAACGTGCTCCAGTGCCATGGGAGAAGGCACCGAAGCCACGGGAACCGCCGCCCATGCGCAAGGCATGTTTACAGATGCCACCGGCACCACAGCCCATGCTCAGGGCTACAACACCAAGGCGTTGGCCAATTATGCGCACAGCGAAGGGTATGGATCAGAAGCCACCAACACCGCCGCCCACGCCGAAGGCTACAACACGACGGCTTCCGGCTTCTTCAGCCACAGCTCCAACCGCAACACGGTGGCCAGCGCCACCTGCGCCCACGCCGTGGGTGAAGGAACGGAAGCCACCGCTGATGCCGCGCACAGTGAAGGCTTCTATACCGTTGCTTCCGGTTTTGCCGGGCATGCTGAGGGTTACGAAACGCTCGCCAGTGGCTATTCGTCCAGCGCAGGCGGATACTACACGGTCGCCGACCAGCCCTATCAAACTGCCGTGGGCAAGTACAACACGGCGGCCTTGGCGAATGCCCTCTTTTCTGTGGGCAATGGTACCAGCGTTGACGATCGCTCCGACGCCTTTGCCGTGCTCGAAAGCGGAGACGCCGTGCTCGCGGGCAACCTTGAGTTCAACGGCATCAATTTGCAGGACACCCTGGACAATCTGAACACCCGGATCGGGCAGCTTGAAGCCTTGGTTGAGTCGCTGATTGAGGCCGTCGGGCCCAGCGAAGCCGACTGATTCTATTCTGCGCCACAAACCATGTGGTCAGAATGGGTGCTTTTTGTAATTTTGCCCTCCATTCTTCGCGGAATGCCCCATGGTGTAATGGTAGCACACCGGTTTTTGGTACCGTTTGTCAAGGTTCGAGTCCTTGTGGGGCAACCACGAAGTGCAAGACGAAAGTCAATGCAATCGCACGAAGACCGGCACTGAGGTGACCGGTCTTTTTCTTTTTCGTCCCCACCTTGTGGGCCCAAGGCCACGCTCATGGAACAGGACATCCTCAATTTGATCAACGGCGCACTCGTTCCCGCACAAGGAGGCGGGTGGCTGGACAACGTGGAACCCGCCACGGGCGAAACATACAGCCGCATTACGCGGTCGGGCCCTGAAGATGTGGAGGCGGCGGTGTCGGCAGCGAGGAAGGCTTTTCCGGCATGGCGGGCATGGAGCCCCGCAGACCGGAGGGCTGTGCTTATGCGGCTCGCAGACAAGGTGGCCGAAAACGCCACCATGCTCGCCGAAGCCGAGTCCAAAGACAACGGCAAACCCGTATCGGTTGCGGCCGCAGTGGACATCCCCAGGGCTGAACACAACCTGCGGTTTTATGCGTCTGCTGCCGAGCAGTTCTCCAGCGAAAGCCATACCATGGGCGATGGAACGGTGAACTACACCCTGCGCAAACCCCTCGGTGTCGTAGGCTGCATCAGCCCGTGGAACCTGCCCTTGTATCTGTTCACCTGGAAAATTGCGCCGGCCTTGGCCAGCGGCAACTGCGTGGTGGCCAAGCCCAGTGAAGTCACCCCGATGACGGCTTATTTGCTCGGCACTTGGGCAAAAGAGGTCGGTTTGCCGGACGGGGTACTCAACATCCTCCACGGCCTCGGACCGGAAGTCGGCCAAGCCATGGTGGAGCACCACTATGTGCGGGCCATTTCCTTTACGGGAGGCACGGCAACGGGGGCGGCCATCTCAGCGCTCGCGGCTCCAAAATTCAAGAAGCTCTCACTCGAGCTCGGGGGTAAGAACGCCACCGTGGTGTTTGACGACTGTGATTTCGATGAGGCGGTGTCCACTGCGGTTCGGGCCGCTTTCTCCAACCAAGGGCAGATCTGCCTGTGCGGTTCGCGCATCCTGGTGCAAGAGGGCCTCTACGACAGGTTCAGGGATGCCATGGTCGCGAAGGTGTCCAAATTGAGGATTGGGGACCCCATGGATCCCGCCACCAAAATGGGCGCCGTGGTGTCAAGGGGGCACCGCGACAAGGTCCTCGCCGCCATTGATACTGCACGTGGTGAAGGCGGGCGCATCCTCTGTGGTGGTGGACGTCACCAACCCGGTGAACCGCGCCTGAAAGGCGGCTACTTCGTGCAGCCCACCTTGATCGAAGGACTCGACCACCAATGCATCACCAACCGCGAAGAAATTTTCGGTCCGGTGGCCACGCTTCAGCCTTTCAAAGACGAGCAAGAAGCATTGGGCCTGGTCAACGCCACCAAATACGGCCTGTCTGCTTCTGTCTGGACGCAAGACTTGAAGCGCGCGCACCGCTTTGCGGCCGGGATTGACACCGGGATGGTCTGGCTCAATTGTTGGTTGGTCCGCGACTTGCGGACGCCGTTTGGCGGCACCCGACACTCCGGTGTGGGCCGCGAAGGCGGCTACAACAGCATGAAATTCTTTACCGAACCACAGAACGTTTGCGTCAAGCTGTAAGCAGCCACTGGGCGCAATCCACATCCATTTGTTGCGTACGCCCCGACCCCTGCCCTGAGAACTTGCGGACGTAGCGTCAACTTGGGGTCATGTATCCTCGCCCCCTACACCGCTTTTCATCGCTCGCCTTTGTGGCCATGCTGCTCGGCGGATGCGTCCCCATGAGCCAATTCACCGAAGTCCGGGATGACCGAGACGAACTGGACCAAAACGTCGCCGCGCTGACCGAACAGGTTCAGGCGCTTCAATTGGCGGTGTCGGAAAAGGACGGCCGGGCGCTGGAGGATGCCCGCAAGTTGGACGGCCTGCGGGCCGACACTTCTTCCCGTGGCAGTCAGCTCAGGCAATGTCAATTGCGCAACCGAGAGCTCGAGGAACTCAATGCGCTGCTGACTTCAGACCTCGCCTCAAGCCGTTCCGCCAGTGGAAGCGAGCAAGCGGCATTGTTGGAGGAACTGCAGCGCATTCGGGCCGACCTCCAGTTTCAGCAGGACAGCCTGTACGCCTTGGAGCGCGACTTGCGCGCCCGTGAGGCCAAGGTGGCCGAACTGACCCGTTTGCTGGAATCCCAAAAAGCAGCGGGTGAGGCCCTCAAAGCCAGGCTGACAGATGCCCTGTTTGCATTCCGCAACAAGGGGCTCGAAGTGGAAGAGCGGGACGGCAAAGTCTATGTCCGCCTGTCTTCGAAGTTGCTCTTTGCTTCTGGCAGCACCGCCATCGACCCAGAAGGTCGCCAGGCCTTGTCGGACCTGGCCCGGGCCATCCAAGACGAAAGTGATTTCGAGGTGGTCGTCGAGGGCCACACGGACGATGTCGCGTTTAGTTCACCCTCCTCGCCCAAAAACAACTGGGAACTCAGTGCATTGCGGGCCACGGCCGTCGTGGAAGTGCTCTCCTCAGCGAGCAGCCTTAAACCTGAGTTGCTCACTGCGGCTGGACGCGGTGAATTTCATCCGCGCGACCCCGAAGATCGGAGCCGCAACCGCCGCATTGAAGTCGTACTCAGCCCCAAACTGGGTGGCCTGTACGACCTGCTCGAAGAGTAATCAGTTGATCGGGAGCAGGAAGGTGCCCTGCGTGATGGAGATACCGCCGGTACCGTCGCTCCCAATGAGGCTTCCACCGAAGGTGCCCACGACAATGCCTCCGTTCTCAGGGAGGATGTAGAGGATCTCGACGGTGAAGTTTGCACCCGGTAGGGTAGATGTATACGTCTGTCCGGTGGGGCTGTTGTAGGTGCAAACCCCTGTAGGCGCGCTGGACTCATTCAAGGAGACTTGCGCCCCATCCACCCAGCCCACTGTGGGCTCAGGCAAGGTCATTGCGATGCCGTCCGTGGTGACGGATACGCCGCCGACAGTCAGCGTGTTCGAGCCGTCCAGGCTGCAGGTCGTTTCAAAGTCTGCCTCCAGCTCATTGCCATTGGCCTTCCACATCATGTTGCCGTCGCACGGAGGGCAGATGCTGCCCCCACAATCGATATACAGCTCGTCGCCGTCGAGCAAGCCGTTGGTGCAATCTCCGTCCGTCGCACAGGGCTCACAATCAGGGCCACCGCAATCAACACCCAGCTCTTCTCCGTTGAGGAGGCCGTCCTCACAACTGGGGCAAGCCTCGCAGTCCGGTCCGCCGCAGTCCACATCGATTTCGTTGCCGTTGAGGAGGCCGTCTCCGCAGAGCTCGCCACAGTCAATTCCCGTGTCTCCGCCGCAATCAATGCCCGTCTCACCGGGATCCAACTGGCCGTTGAAACCGACGTCGCATGGAGCACACTCGCCGCCGCAATCGACCCATTGCTCTCCGAGCACTTGGTCCCACACCCCATTCTCGCAAGGGTCGCAGGGCTGACAAATAGAGCCGCCACAATCCACGAGCTCCTCGCCATTGTTCAATATGCCGTCAAAGCAATTTGGGCCGATGAGGTTGTCGTCGTTGAGACAGGAAGTGCCAAACAGCAACGCAACGGAAGCCATGAGGACGAGGGAGAAGGTGGGAAGGCGGAACGAGGTCATCGTTGTATCTTTCAAGCTGCGCAAATTAAGGGAGTAAGGACGGATTCAGCGCGTTATTCCACTCAATCCGTGTCCATTCCATTGAGAGGTGCCTCTGCGAAATGACCCGTCAACCCCACATACCTCCTGCCGATTGGTCTCCGCGAGCAGCGCGCAACGTACTCCAGGAGGGGAACGGAGGCAGTGATGGTGTGGTTGCACAGCTGCTGGAATTGCGCGGAATCACTCCAGAAGCAACCCCTGCATTTTTTGAACCCCGCCTCGAAGATTTGCACGACCCCTATGCCATGCGCGACATGGACCGGGCCGTAGACCGACTCATGCATGCCCAGCGCGAAGGAGAGCGCATCATGGCATATGGGGACTACGATGTGGATGGTGCCACTTCGGTTTCGCTCATTCACGACTTCCTCAGAAACAACGGTTTTGATGTGGTGCCTTACATCCCCGACCGGTATAGCGAAGGATATGGGCTCTCTTCCAAAGGCATAGAACGCGCCGCTGAGCTCGGTTGCAGCATCATCATCACGTTGGACTGCGGCATTCGGGCGACGGAACGCGTGGCCGAAGCCAAACAGCACGGCATCGAAGTGATCATCTGCGATCACCACTTGCCCGGCGAGGCCTTGCCCGAGGCCTTTGCCATCCTCAACCCCAAGCACCCCGACTGCCAATACCCCTTCAAGGAATTGAGCGGCTGTGGCGTCGGATTCAAACTGACCCAGGCCTTGACCGAACGGATCGGTTTGTCGCCGATGAGCGCCTATGACGGCTTGGACCTCGTGGCTTTGAGCATCGCATCAGACCTGGTCGAAGTGACCGGCGAGAACCGGATTTTGTTGCACCACGGTCTCAAGACCATTTCCCGGAATTCTCGTCCAGGGATCCGCGCATTGCTGCAAGTCGTGCGTTGCTCACCCGAGTACCTGACCGTTCGCGACATCATCTCGCGGATCAGCCCCCGGATCAATGCCGCAGGGCGCATGTCCCTGGCCACCGAAGCGGTGGAACTGCTCACCGAAAAAAACGACGCCCGCGCCAATGAGCTGGCCAACAACCTCGACCGGCTCAACCAAGTGAGGCGCTCCTATGACGAGCAAATCACGCGCGATGCCATCGGCCAACTGGCGGAACGCGAAGAGTTCAAGCACATCAACATCGTCTGGGGAAAAGGGTGGCACAGGGGGGTCATCGGCATCGTGGCCACGCGCCTGATCGAACACCGATACCGGCCGAGCATCGTCATCAGCGATGACAACGGCGTCATGGTGGGCAGCGCCCGCTCCACGCCAGGGCTGGACATCCATGACCTCATCAAAGATTGCAGTGAGTACCTCGAGCAATTTGGCGGCCACGCCATGGCCGCGGGCATCACCGTAAAAACGGGCATGGCTGCCGAATTTGCCCGCGTCTTGGACACCGCCGTTGGTGAGAAGCTGGCCACCATCAGCAAACGGGAGCCCCGTTATTTCGACATGGAAATCGCCCTGTCGGACTGCTCACCTGACCTCTTGCGGGAACTGCGCCAATTCGAACCGTTTGGGCCCGGTGCACCCGCTCCCGTATTTCTGGTGCGGGATGTTCAACTGGCAGTACCCCCGCGCCAAGTCGGTAAGGAAGGACGGCACATCCGCATCTCAATGAAGTCCCCGGGCTACTCCGATAACCTCACCGCCGTGGGGTTTGGACTCGGACATCGCCATGACGCCCTCGCGGCCGCCCAGCGGCTGGATGTGGTATTCAAGGTGGAAACCGAATGCTACCGCGGCATTTTGCAGCCGCGCATCACCCTGCTCGATTTCTGGACGGAGCGGCACTAAGTGCCCGGCTCAATGCCGCTTCCCCGAAGCGTCTTCGTCGCTCAGGGTATGGAGAATGGTGCTGCCAAAGTGAGATGCCAACCTGCTGACGCGTTCTGATACTGTGATCTTGCGCTTGAGGAGGTCGCGTTCCTCGGCCATCGGATCTTCTGACGTACTGGGATCTTCGGCCAGCTCTTCCAGTCGGCGCATGATCCGGGCGCCATCCCATCGGGCCTCGTCCAGCATAAGCCGGTACAAGGCCCCCTGTAAGGCCTGCATCAACAGTTTGTCCTCGGTCTCCGGCACGATGTTGTGTCGGTTCAGCCAATTGTCACTCAGCGAGAACTCCGTCACGAGGACGTCCGCGGTGATGGCCGCGACTTCAGGACCAGCCGTACTCCATGTTTCCGGACCGGGTATATGCCCCTCCATCATTTGGTCCCGATAGGTCTGCACGACCTGATCCACCACAGGATGCCGAATCGACAGCCCGAGCGTATCGAGTTCGTGCAGCAGGAACTCCGCGAGGGTCACCTCGATTTGAGGGGGCTCCTCTTGGGATTCTGCCGCCTCTTCGACCACATCATCCGGCAGGTCCAGGGTCATTTTCTGTCGCCCGTATTGCAGCAAGAGCCGCAACAAATCCTGCTCCCGGCCTTTGCGGCCTACCCGACCCACCAGATTGGGCCTCCCCACAGGCCCGGTGATTTCCGGTTGTAAGACAGGCAAAGGCGCCTTGGCCTCCTGCTCCATCCGGCCCCGCGCCTGGCGGGCCAATTCAGCCAACAGGTCGTCGGCCTGCATGCCCAATCGGCCAGCAGACTCTTGGATGTAGACCGTCCGCTTCAGCTCGTCGGGGACGTGCGAGATGCTTTGAATGACACTGCGGACCAGCTCCGTCCGCTTGATCGGATCATCGGCGGCTTCGGCGTCGAGGAGGTCAATCTTGAACCGAATGAAATCGCGGCTGTGCTCATTCAGCCATTCGATCAGCGCGTCACGGCCCAGTCGCTTGGCAAAGGTGTCAGGGTCCTCACCATCGGGCAGGACCGCCACCTTTACATCCACGCCTTCTGCCAGGACGATGTCCACACCGCGAATGGCCGCGCGCAAACCTGCAGGGTCGCCGTCAAAGAGCATGGTCATGCGCTTGCTGAAGCGCCGCAAAAGCCGCACTTGCAAGGCCGTCAAGGCCGTGCCTGAACTCGCCACCACATGCTCCACGCCCGCTTGGCGCATGGCCATCACATCGGTGTACCCTTCTACCAGAATGGCCCTGTCTTCCCGCACCACCGCGTTGCGCGCCATGTGGATGCCGTACAGCGCTCGGGACTTGTCGTACAGCGGGCTCTCCGGGCTGTTGACATACTTGGGAACCTTTTTGTCTGTCTTGAGCGTGCGACCGCCGAAGCCGATGAACCGTCCCGTGACGTCGCGGATCGGGAAAATCACACGGCCACGGTAGAAATCATAGAGGCTGCCATCCTCTCGCTCCTTACACAATCCACTCGCGATCAGCCACTTGTCTTTGTAGCCCGCTTGGCGGGCCGCCTGGGCCAACGCCCCTTCTTCTCCCCAAGGCCGGTCCGGACAATACCCGATGGCAAAGCCTTCGATGGTCTCATCGGTAAATCCGCGGCTTCGCAGGTAGCCGAGGCCTACGCTCTTGCCCTCTCCTGTCTCGAGCAGCTGCTCCGAAAACCACTTCTGGGCCCAAGCCGAGAGGTTGGACAGACTCTCCCGCTCCGTTTGCTCTTCGAGTTCCTCGGGCGTGAGCTTCCGCTCCTCAATTTCGATGCCGTACTTCCGGGCCAGCCAGCGCAAAGCTTCCGGATAGGACAGCTTCTCGTGCTCCATCAAGAAGGTGATGGCGCTTCCGCCTTTTCCCGAGCTGAAATCCTTGAAGATCCCCTTGCCCGGCACCACGTAGAAAGACGGGGTCTTCTCGTTGGTGAAGGGGCTCATGCCGCGCATGCTCGTGCCACTCTTTTTGAGCTGCACAAACTCTCCAACCACCTCTTCGATGACGGTGGCCTGGAGAATTGCGTCGACGGTGTCCTTGGGAATCATGCGGGGCGAAACGGGGAAACCAAGGTAAAGCCCGAAAGGGGGTCATGGAACCCGTCCATCAATTTCCCTGGAAAGCTTCCCGATCAGTCCGCAATCAACTTGAATCCCTTGCCGTGCACATTGAGGATTTCTACCCGGGGGTCATCCTTCAGGTGCTTCCGCAATTTGGCGATGTACACATCCATGCTGCGGCCGTTGAAGTAATTGGCATCGCCCCAGATCGCATTCAGTGCATACTCCCGCTCAAGCAGGGCATTCTTGGCTTTGGTCAAGAGAAACAGCAGCTCGTTTTCCTTGGTCGTCAGGCGCTGGGCCTCCTCGCCCAGCCTCAACTCCTGGCGGTTGTAGTCATAGGTGTACCTGCCGATGGTCATTTCTCCCACTTCCTCTTCGTCCTCAGGCAGTGCCGCAGAGCGCCTCAAAATGGCCTCGATGCGCGCCTCCAATTCATCCATGGAAAACGGCTTCGTCATGTAGTCGTCCGCGCCCACTTTGAACCCCTGTAGGGTGTCTTCGCGCTGGCTCTTGGCCGTCAAGAACAAGATGGGCACATGGCGGTTCAGGCCCCGAATTTCCTCGGCGACCTGATATCCGTCTTTGACGGGCATCATCACATCGAGGATGACAAAGTCGTAGGAGCCCACGCGGAACTGCCTCACGCCTTCGGCACCGTCCTGTGCCCATGTGGTGTTGTAGCCTTTGCGGTTCAAGAAATCGCGAAGCAGCTTGCCCAGGTTGGGGTCGTCCTCGCAGAGCAGGATATCGAGCTGTTGTTTCATGATGTTGTCTTCTGTTGGGGGAAAACCAATGTGAATGTGCTGCCCTCACCCGTTGTGCTTACAACGCTGATTTCGGCGCCATGTTGCTGCATCACTGCCTGCACATAACTCAAACCGAGCCCAAAACCTTTCACGTCGTGTACATTTCCGGTGGGGACGCGGTACAGTTTGTCAAAAACCTTGCCAAGGTGTTCGCGTGGGATGCCGATGCCGAAATCGACAAAGGCGACATGCAGTGAATCCCCTTCATTCCAAGACCTGACCTCCAGGGTCGGCGTCTCCCCTCCGTACTTGATGGCATTGTCGACGAGGTTGAAGACCACGTTGGTCAAGTGCGTCCGGTCGCCGGTCACAACAGGGTCGTTGGCCTGCAAGGCCGTGCTCGTGGTGCCGCGCTGCTTCTTGATGTGGATCGCCTGGTTGCGCAGCACCTCCTTGACGAGGTCATGAAAGTTGATGGGCTGGCGGAACAACTCCAGTTCGCCTTGGTCGAGCATCGCCGCCCGCAGGACATTTTCGACGAGCAAACCCAGTCGCTTGTTCTCGGACCGGATCAACTGCACGTAGTAGCGCAGGTTTTCGGGGTCGGATGACATTTCGTCATCCAACAACGCCTCACCCGCCAGGCCAATGGTCGAAATGGGCGTCTTGAGTTCGTGGGTCATGTTGTTGATCAGGTCGCTCTTGAGCCGGTTCAACTGCTCCGCCTTGCGCAAACCATTGGCCGCATATCCGGTGAACATCACCAAGACGATCATGAGCAACAGGTTGGCAGTCAACTCTATCCACATATCGCCGGCCAAGGCCAGCCGCTTGCTCGGGAAATAAACGGTGTACAGCTGGACCTGCTCGAGGCTGCGGGCATCACCAGCAGGGATGCGGTAGCCTTCATTTTGGAACCGCTCCAACAGGTCCACGTCCTCATCAGAGAGGAAAATCGGCCGGCCATACCGGTCCAGCAAGGCAGACTTGAAGGTGAAGTCTATGCCCCGGCCTTCAAATACAAGGGCGAGCAAACTGTCGGTCACCACCATCGCCTGCTCCCGTTCCAGGGCGGCCACGGCGCGGACTTCAGCCAAACTGTCTGCTGCCGCGCCCGAAGAAGGAGACCAACTCGACACAGGCGGCGGTGGAAACGCCACCGTGGACAAAGCCAACACCGACTGTACTTCGACCAGTGCGGTGCGGGCCTGCTCGTCAAACAAATCACTTCTCGCCTCGACCAATGCCCGGACCCAGCCAAATTGCAGGGCCAAAAGCCCCAGCAGCAAGGTGCCCATTCCGAGGACAAGGACGTTTGTGCGGCGTAGTTTCATGTGTCAAAATTACAGGGGTGTGCGGCGCAATGACCTCCGAACTATCTTTGCGCCCTTGATTACTGCCATGCAAGACCATCCCATGCGCATTCTCGCCGGTTCGGCATCCCAGGAGTTAGGCGCTCGAATCGCCATGGCGTATGGTGCCCCGCTATGTTCTACCAAGCACACCGTATTCAGTGACGGGGAGTTTCGCGTGAGCATCGAAGAAACGGTGCGCGGAAAGGAAGTGGTGATCGTGCAAAGCACATTTCCTCCTTCTGACAACCTGATGGAGTTGCTGATGCTGATCGATGCCGCCAAGCGTGCATCGGCCAAGCGCATCGTGGCGGTCATCCCTTATTTCGGCTTTGCCCGTCAAGACCGCAAGGATGCGCCCCGTGTGGCCATCGGTGCCAAACTGATCGCCAACATGTTGACGGCGGCCGGTGTCGACCGTGTCATCACCATGGACCTTCACGCGGACCAGATTCAGGGCTTCTTTGAAGTGCCCGTCGACCACCTTTATGGCTCGGCCATCTTCTTGCCCTACCTCGAAAGCCTCAACCTCGACAACCTGCTGATCGCCACACCGGATACCGGTGGAACGAAGCGGGCCAATGCCTTTGCCAAGTACCTCGGCGTGGACATGGCGATTTGCTACAAGCAGCGCAAAGTGGCCAACCAAGTGGCGAGCATGCGCGTCATCGGAGACGTCGAAGGCAAGGATGTGGTCCTCGTAGACGACATCTGTGATACTGGCGGCACCCTGACCAAGGCTGCCGACATGATGAAGGACCACGGTGCGACCAGTGTTCGCGCCGTGTGTACCCACCCTGTTCTGTCTGGCCCCGCTTACGAGCGAATCGCGGCCAGTTCCTTGACTGAGCTGGTCGTCACCGACAGCATCCCACTCAAGGAAGGCAAGCCCTCAGACAAAATCACCGTGCTGGACTGCTCGGAGCTGTTTTCTACAGTGATCCGCTGCCTCGTCCAGAACGAATCCATTAGTTCGCATTTTCTCATTACCTAATACAACACCATGAAAACTGCATCATTGAGCGGCTCTCCAAGAGAGGGCGTAGGGAAAAAAGATGCTACCGAGCTGCGCGCCAAGGGACAGGTCCCCGGCGTGCTTTACGGCGGCACAGAGCAGGTTCATTTCCACGTGAACGAAATCCAGTTAAACAAGCTGGTATTCACCCCGGAAACGTACCGGTTGAACTTTGAAATCGGCGGGAAGACCCACGATTGTGTCGTACAAGACATCCAGTTCCACCCGGTAACGGACCGCATCGTCCACATCGATCTGCTTCAGGTCTCCTCCGACAAGCCCATCCGGGTCAAGCTCCCCGTCCGCACGACGGGCACGAGCGTCGGAGTCCGGAACGGTGGCCGCCTTCATGTGGTGTACCGCCGCTTGCCCGTGCTCGGACTTGCGGACCAGATTCCAGAAGACGTCTCCTTGGACATCACCGACTTGAAAATTGGCGACTCTTTGCGCGTCTCTGACCTCTCGGTCGACGGTTGTGCCATTCCGCTGAACGACTCCGCAGTCGTGCTTGGTATCCGACGCACCCGTGCTGCCATGTCTGCTGAGGCAGAAGAATTGGAAGGCGAAGAAGGTGAAGCTACCGAGGAGAGCGCTGAGGAGTAATCTCCTGGCGCACACCGCTGGTTCATGAAGTTCCTCCTTGTTGGTCTGGGCAATCCCGGAGCTGAATATGTGCGCACGCGCCACAACATCGGCTTTATGGCCTTGGATGCCCTCGCCAGGGCATCCGAGACCACGTTTGCTCCAGACCGTTTAGGAGACGTCGCCCGTTGTAAACACAAGGGCCGCCAGCTTGTACTGGTCAAGCCGTCCACGTTCATGAACTTGAGTGGTAAGGCCGTGCGTTATTGGTTGGATGCCGAGAAAATCGGGGCCGACCGCATGCTGGTGGTCACCGACGACATCAATTTGCCCTTTGGCACACTGCGCGTCAGGGCCAAGGGCAGCGATGGTGGGCACAATGGCCTCAAGGATATCCAAACTGTGCTGGGCACCAATGCGTATCCCCGTTTGCGGTTTGGTGTGGGGGCTGACTTCGGACCTGGCCGCCAGGTGGATCACGTCCTCGGAACTTTCTCGCCTGAGGAGACCGGGGCGCTGGATGAGCGGTTGGACCGAACCACGGCCCTGATGCGCTCCTTTGCTTTCATCGGCCTTCAACGGACGATGAACACCTTCAACAACACCTGAACCCGACCGGGATCAGTCTTCCGCCTTGAAGCCGTATAGCGCGTTTTCGCGGATGTACTCCGCAGCCGCGTCGGGCAGGAGGTACCGGGCTGAATCGCCATTGGCCAGCGCCGACCGCAAGTAGGTGCTCGATATGCTGATGATGGGGGCGGGGCTCAGGACGATGCCCTGCCCATCGGGGGCGACGGTGCCCTCGGGCGCGTCCATTTCGCCTTCTGCTCGGGCCCTGGGATATACGAGGAATCCCGTGCCGTCCACGAGTTCACGCCAGCGCGCCCATTGCTGAAGCGTGCGCAAATTGTCTTCACCGATGATGATGCGGAACGACCAATCAGGGTTGCGGCGACGGAGGAAGTCCATCGTGTGCGCCGTGTAATTGGGGCGGGGCAAACCGAACTCCACATCTTCCGCCTTGAGGCGAGGGTTGTCTGCTACGACGCGTTTCACCATCTCCAGTCGGTCGTGCTCAGGAGCAAGATCGGCCGCCTGCTTCATGGGGTTGTGGGGCGTGACCACAAACCAGACCTCATCGAGGCCGTGGTGGGACAACATGTGCTGTCCAATGATGAGGTGCCCAGTATGAATGGGATTGAAAGAGCCGAAATAGAGCCCAATCTTCATGCGGTCGGGCTTTCCGGTTGGGGACCCAAAAAACCTTCGGCACGCTGAATCAGTGCTTGCGTGGCGGTGGCCAAGTCATCGTTGATCAGCTGCACATCGAAGCCTGGCGACCTCGTCATCTCAACTTCCGCCTTGGCCAGCCGCCGTGAGATGTCCGCTTCGCTGTCTGTCCCCCGCGCCCTCAGGCGCGTTTCCAGCACCTCAAGCGAAGGAGGGCACACGAAAACCGCCAAGATGTCGTCCTTGAGAATGGACTTCAGCCGCAATCCCCCTTCGACATCCACATCGAACAAAATATGCTTGCCCGCAGACCAGTGCCGTTCGACTTCCGACTTCAGCGTTCCATAGAACCGGCCAGGGTAGACCTCCTCCCACTCCAAAAACTCGCCCGCTTCGATGCGCGCCTTGAACTCTTCCGTAGAATAAAAGTGGTAGTCCTCGCCGTGGACCTCTTCGCCACGCGGGGGGCGGTTCGTCGCCGAAATGCTGAAGGCCAAATCAGAGCGTTCGGCCATCAGTTTGCGCACAAGGGTGGTCTTGCCCGCACCAGAGGGGGCGGAAAAAACGAGGGCCTTCGTGGCTCTTTGGGTGGAGTTCCCTTCGGACACCGTTTCCTGTTTGATGGGATTTTCGATCACAATATGTTGAGCACCTGCTCTTTGATTTTCTCGAGCTCGTCCTTCATCTGTACCACCACGCGCTGCATGGCAGCATCCTGACTCTTGCTACCGAGTGTGTTGATTTCCCGGCCAATCTCCTGGCCGATAAAACCGAGTTTCTTGCCCTGGCCAGCATCGCCATCCAGCATTTCTCGGAAGTAAGCGCAGTTGGCCTCGAGCCGCACCAACTCTTCCGTCACGTCGAGTTTCTCGAGATAGAATATGAGCTCGTGCTCAAACCTGTTTTCGTCCACGCGGTCGCGGGGAATGTCCGCCTCCAAATGATCGTGGAGCCGGGCCTTCACCCGCGCGGTGCGGTCCTTCAGGAGTGGCGCCAATTCTTCGCGCAAACGGTCAATGGTGTCAATCCGTTCCCGGAAATCTGCCTCGAGAATGGCCCCTTCTTGAGCGCGGTAAGCCCGGAAGCCCTCACTGGCCTCTTCTACCAATGCCATCATGCCTTGCCATTCGCTGTCGTCCAGCGTCTCCCTGGTATTGCTGATGGCATCGGGAAAACGCAACACGGATTGCAGCTTTTGCAATTGACCCTCAACGTGATTGCCGGGCACCCCATTCTCTTCGAACACGGCGTCCAGCTGTTGCACATACTGCTGAACCAAGGCCGCATTGACCTCGTGGCGGACATCGCCGGCGTCGGATTCAAAGTGGATGAAAAAGTCCGCCTTTCCCCGGCCCACGGTCTTTCCAAGCGCTTTGCGCAGGTTCATTTCCTTTTCGCGAAACTGCGGCGGCATGCGCACGGAAAGGTCCAGGCCCTTGCCGTTGAGCGACCGAAGTTCAACGGTGTACTTGCGAGAACCGATGTGTGCTTCGGCCTTACCGTAGCCGGTCATGGACATGATCATGCCGCAAAATACACCCACGACCCCACCCGGCGTTCTGCCGGTCCCTGAAGGTACCTTTGCGACATGGCTGATCTCGCCTCCATCCGACAACCCGTCGCCCGCGAAATGCGCGAATTCCAGCGTCATTTCAAGGAGGCCATGCGCACTTCAGTTCCGCTCCTGGACCACATCACGCGGTATATCGTCCGCAGCAAAGGCAAGCAAATGCGCCCGCTCTTGGTGTACCTGTCCGCTGCCGCGAGCGGCGGAACGCAGGAGCGCACCCACATTGCCGCCACGCTGATTGAATTGCTGCACACGGCGACACTGGTGCACGACGATGTGGTGGATGCCGCGGATACCCGCCGCGGTTTTCTCTCCATCAATGCCTTGTGGAAGTCCAAAATTGCCGTCCTCGTCGGGGACTATCTGCTGTCACGGGGCCTGCTCATCTCCATGGAAAACGACGGCATTGACTTGCTGCGCATCACCTCCAAGGCGGTGGAAGCCATGAGCGAGGGCGAGCTGCTCCAGATCGAGAAAGCCAGAAGGCTGGATATCACTGAGGCCGTGTATTACGAAATCATCCGCCGCAAGACCGCATCCCTCATCGCGGCATGCTGCGCGGCTGGGGCCGCCAGTGCCGGGGCCGATGCCGACAGGGTGGAGGTGCTCAGGGCCTTTGGAGAGGAGATGGGCATCGCCTTCCAAATCAAGGATGACCTCCTCGACTTTGCGCCTTCTTCCATCACCGGAAAGCCCTCAGGGGGCGACGTGAAGGAGCGGAAAATGACGCTGCCCCTCATCCACACGCTGCAGTCCATGAAGCCCTTGCAGCGCCGGGCCATGGTGCGCGGCATCAAGAGAAGCAAGGACGATCCGGCAGCGGCACAGCGCATCATGGACCGCATCCTGGAAGGGCCAGGCATGGCCTATGCGGAAACCCAGATGCGCGCCCATCGGGACCGAGCCGTCGAACTGTTGGGCGCCTTGGACGACGGGGCCGCCAAAACTGCATTGATCGACCTCGTGGACTTTACCATATCTCGAAAGAAATGACGCTGAATCGCTGGGCCATCCTTTGTGGCATCGCTGTGCTGCAGGCTTGTTCGACTGAACCGGCCCCCACCGTTGTGGCCACTTGGCCGTCAAATAATGAGCCTAAAGAGACGCGGTTGGCCCTCGGTGAAGGTCAGGGCGTCGAGGTCCAGCATTTCCACGAAAACGGACGCATTCACATCCGAGGGGTCCTTCACAATGAGGTGCGAGAAGGGGTGTGGAACACCTACCGTGAAGACGGCCGTCCATGGAGTCAAGTGAACTATGCTGCGGGCATCAAGGATGGCCTTTTTCGCACGTGGCACACGGGTGGAAACCCCCACATTGAAGGGCAACACACCGGTGGGGCGCCCTCCGGAACATGGCGCTTCTACGGCACGGACGGTCAATTGGTCGAAACCCGAGATTTCGACGCCCAGAATTGAACGGGTCGATGTGGGCTGAATTTGTCTGAAACATACCAAGCACGGGGTGCTTTGGCGTTGATTTGTGGCATGGTGTTGTCCCGTTTCATTTTCCGCTTCACTTCTGTCCTGCTCCTGCTGTGTTTGGCGATTTCCAGCAAGGCCAGTGGGTTGGAGGACCAGAAGAACTATATCGACAAGTGGAAGGATGAGGCCATCCGCCAGATGGTGCTGCACCGCATCCCTGCGAGCATCACCTTGGCACAGGGCCTGCTCGAAAGCGGTTCAGGAAAGAGTGAGCTCAGCAGCCGCTCCAACAACCACTTTGGCATCAAGTGCCACAAGGATTGGCAGGGAGGACGCACTTATTATGATGACGACGCCAAAGGGGAGTGCTTCCGCGTCTACGAGGATGCCCGAGATAGCTTCGAAGACCACAGCTTGTTTTTGCTGAGGGACCGTTATGCCCCGCTGTTTGAATTGAAAATCGAGGACTACAAAGGCTGGGCAAAAGGGCTCAAGCGTTGTGGCTATGCCACCAGCCCCACCTACGCCAAGGCCTTGATTGAATTGGTGGAACGACACAACCTGGATCAATTTGACGATGAAGGTGTGGCTTGGATTCGTCGCGGTGAAGTGCCCGAGAGGCCTGGTGAGGGGCTGGTGGCGTCCGGTGAGGAAAGTTCAGGCCCCAAAAACGAGGGCCAAGCCACTCCCAATCGCATCCGAATGGGGGCGGGTCGCACAAGCGGATTCACGGAAAACGATGTGGCTTGGGTCGAAATCGCACCGGGTGAGACCTTGGCAGCACTCGCCAAGCAACTGGGCTTGGCCGTTTGGCAACTCCGGAAGTACAACGACCTGGCGGGCGCAGGTGACAACACCGCATTTGAAGAGCGGCGCAATTTGTTTACCCAGCCCAAACGAAGGCGTGGCGTGCGCCATTGGCATGTGGCGGTCGCCGGTGAAACGTTGAAGGACATCAGCGATGCTGAAGCCGTCAAGCTCAAAGTGCTCGTGAAACGCACCGGCATCAAGGCCAACACCCCGTTGCGGGCAGGTCAACGTATCCCTTTGCGCTTCATGCCCCGCGAGGACGGCTCCCTTCCGTGGTACGCTGGTAAAACCCATACCCGCTAAAACCCGGTTCACGCTAACTTGCAGACATGCCATTCTACCAGAGGAAGGGGCAGCTTCCGCACAAGCGGCACACCCAATTCACCAAGCCTGACGGCACCCTGCATCATGAACAGTTGTTCGGGACCATTGGCTTTGTGGGGATGAGCTCTCTGCTCTACCACCTTTACCCTCCGACCATGGTGGCCGCTGTGGCCGACCCGCGCGATGCCCGGCCTGTTGAAGGGGTGCGAGAGCACATTACATCACGGCGCATTCCCGGATTTGCGGCGACTTCATCAGGCCATGCGCTCGATGCCCGGATCCCCATGATGTTCAACGCGGACTGCACCATTTCAGTGGCGCGTCCCGATGCGGAAGACGAGGCGGACCGGTTCTACAAGAATGCAGACTCCGACGAAGTCGTCTTCATCCACGATGGGGAAGGCACGCTGGAAACGATGTTTGGCCACCTCGCCTACAAGCCGGGCGACTACCTCGTCATCCCCCGCGGTGTCATCCACCGTTGGGCCCCCGTTTCGGGGTCCGAACAGCGCTGGCTTGTCGTGGAGAGTGCACACCCCATTGTGACCCCCAAGCGCTACCGCAACCACTTTGGGCAGCTGCTCGAGCACAGCCCATACTGCGAGCGCGACTTCCGCACGCCAGAGCTTCAGGCACCTGTGGACCGCGAAGGCGCATTCCCCATCGACATCCGAAAGGAAGGCATGATCCACACCGTGACCTACGGGCGTCACCCCTTCGATGTGGTCGGCTGGGATGGCTACCATTTTCCCTACGCCTTTTCCATCCATGACTTTGAGCCTATCACGGGACGTGTCCACCAGCCGCCTCCCGTGCACCAGACTTTTGAAACCGATGCGTTTGTCATCTGTAGCTTCTGTCCGCGGCTGTACGACTATCACCCGAAGGCCATCCCTGCGCCCTACAACCACTCCAACATCGACTCGGATGAGGTGCTCTACTACGTGGAGGGCAACTTCATGAGCAGGAAGGGCATCTCGCGTGGCGATTTGACCCTGCACCCCGGTGGCATTCCGCACGGTCCGCACCCGGGTACCTACGAGGGCTCCATAGGCAAAACGGGCACCGCGGAGCTCGCCGTCATGGTGGACACCTTCCGCCCCCTTCGGCTCACGCAGCAAGCCCTGGACATCGAAGACAGCGGATACCACACCAGCTGGCTCGGCTATGCCCCAAAGAAAATCGACTGAACCCTGCAATGACCATGGAACAGCACACCCCACAACCTGAAATCGTGGTGCCCGAAGCCGAGGATTTTCTGCCCCTGCTCGGCACCGACCACGTCGAACTCATCGTTGGAAACGCCAAGCAGAGTGCCTACTACTACATGCACGCCTGGGGATTCAAGCCGCTGGCCTACAAGGGGCTGGAAACCGGCAGTGCCGACAGCGTGAGCTATGTCTTGCGCCAGGACAAGATCACCTTGGTGCTGACCACGCCACTCGCGGCGGGCGGGCCACTCAACGACCACCTCAACCGCCATGGCGACGGTGTCAAGGCCGTTGCCCTGTGGGTGGACGATGCTGCAAAAAGCTGGAAGGAAACCACCTCCAGAGGAGCAGTCAGCGTGTTTGCTCCCGAAACCCGCGAAGACGAGCACGGCAAAGTGGTCCTCAGCGGCATCGAAACCTATGGCGATACCATCCACGTCTTCGTGGAGCGCAAGCACTACAACGGCGTTTTTCTTCCCGGTTACGCGGCCTGGAATCCCGCGGGAGAAGTCCAGTCCTTGGGCCTGAAATACATCGACCACATGGTGGGCAATGTGGGCTGGGGTGAGATGAACACCTGGTGCCAGTTTTACGCCAAGGTCATGGGCTTCGCCCAGCTCGTTTCCTTCGATGACAAGGACATTTCAACGGAGTATACCGCGTTGATGTCCAAGGTCATGAGCAATGGAAATGGCCGGATCAAGTTCCCCATCAACGAGCCCGCCGAAGGCCGCAAGAAGTCCCAAATCGAGGAGTACATCGACTTCTACCAAGGGGCCGGTATCCAGCACATTGCGGTGGCCACCGACAACATCATCGAAACGGTGACCGAACTCCAGCGCCGGGGCATTGAGTTCCTGCAAGTGCCCGGCACCTACTACGACACTGTGCTCGACCGGGTCGGAGAAATTGACGAGGACCTCGCCCCCTTGCGCAAGCTCGGCATCCTCATCGACCGCGATGACGAAGGGTACCTGTTGCAAATCTTTACCAAGCCCGTCGTCGACCGGCCGACCATGTTCTTCGAGATCATTCAGCGGAAAGGTGCCCAGAGCTTTGGCAAGGGCAATTTCAAGGCGCTGTTCGAAGCCATTGAACGGGAGCAGTCCCTGCGTGGCACCCTCTGACTCCCTATCCAACGCGGCCCTTACTTGGGCTGATGTGTCCGTCTCGATTGGCGACAAGGCCATCCTGCACGACATCGCATTGACTGTCCATGCAGGGGAAACCCTGGCGTTGGTCGGCGAAAGCGGGTCGGGCAAAACCATGTGTTGCATGGCGGCCTTGGGGCTGCTTCCCGGAGGTGGACAATTGACAAAAGGGGCCATCAGCGGACCCAACGGACATTGGGTGCGGGCCGACGGTGGGCCGACCGTGCCCATACCCAGGGGCGACCGCATCACCATGGTGTTTCAGGAGCCCATGACGAGCCTCAACCCCACCATGCGGTGCGGGGCCCAAATCGCGGAGGTGATCCGGCGCCACAGCGGGGCCGATGCAGACGGGGCCAGAACCCGGGTGATGGCATTGTTCGAGGAAGTCCAGTTGCCCGACCCCGAGCGCGCTTGGTCCGCCTACCCCCATGGCCTGTCCGGAGGACAGAAGCAACGCGTACTGATCGCCATGGCGCTCGCCAACAACCCTGACCTCATCCTCGCAGATGAGCCCACTACGGCTTTGGACAGCACGCTGCGCGCAGAATTGCTCACGCTCCTCTCCAACATCCAGCGACAGCGGGGGCTCGCCCTCGTGCTGGTCACACACGATATGGAGGTGGTCGAACGTGCTGCCGACCACGTGGCGGTGTTGCGTCACGGTCGCGTGGTCGAACAGGGGCCGGTGAAGCAGGTGCTCGACGCCCCGGAACACGCCTATACACGAGGGCTGCTCGCATGCCGTGTGCCCAAAAAAGGGCGGCCCCACCCCCTCCCTGTCCTCTCGGATTTTCTGGACGGCGCGGGGCCCTCTGCCAGCCGAGAAATTGAAGTGCCCCATCAACCTCAGGCCGCATTACTCGACATCCGAGGGGCATGCAAGACCTACCCCGGCAGCGATGTGCCGGCCCTGTCGGACGTCAGCCTGAGCCTCTCCCGCGGCGGCACCTTGGGGGTCGTTGGTGGCAGCGGGTGCGGCAAAACCACCTTGGCCAGGGCCATTTTGGGCCTCCACAGCTTGGACTCCGGGTCCATCCACATTGCAGGGCAACCCATCGAGGCCAATACCCCCGAACAGCTCGAGCACATTCGGTCCAATGTGGGCTTGGTCTTCCAAGACCCCAGGGCCGCCCTCAATCCGGCGCGCACCATCGGGGACGCCATCCGAGAAGTGCTTCGCCGTTGGGGCCACACTGCCGCCAGTGCCGAAGAAGAGGCCCAGGAACTCATGACCGCGGTCGGGCTCGAGCCCAGTGCCTTGAACCGCAAGCCCGATGCCTTCTCAGGTGGCCAGCGGCAACGCATCGTGATCGCACGGGCCTTGGCCGCCCAACCCAAGCTGCTCATCTGTGACGAGGCGGTGGCGGCGTTGGATGTCAGCGTGCAGGCACAGGTGCTGAATTTATTGGTTCAACTCAAGGAGGAACGCGGTCTGGCGCTGCTCTTCATCAGCCATGATTTGGGCGTGGTCCGCTACCTCTGCGACCATACTGTGGTCATGGATCAGGGGCGCGTTGTCGAGGCCGGGATTTCCGATGAATTGTGGTCCACACCGAAGCATGATGTAACCCGTCGACTTCAAGCCGCCGGAGGGGGTTCGATTGCCTAATTTCGAAGCATGTCCGAAACCGCCCTCGTCACCGAGGTCCTGCACGGCCACGTCGCCAGCTGGACCCTGAACCGACCGAAGCAACTCAATGCCTTGAATGGCGCACTTATCGCCGAACTCGGACAGATGGTCGAGGCGGTCCAACAGCGCGATGAAGTGCGCTGTGTGGTCCTGACTGGTTCGGGCGAAAAAGCGTTTGTCGCGGGCGCCGACATCAAGGAATTTGCCGATTTCAATAGCGCCCAAGGCCGGGAATTGGCCGAACGCGGGCAGCGCACTTTGTTTGATGCCATCGCACTGAGCAACACCCCCTTCGTGGCGGCGATTGGCGGATTTGCACTCGGTGGAGGATTGGAACTGGCCCTGTCTTGTCACGTCCGCATCGCTTCTGCCAATGCGCGGATGGGATTGCCCGAGGTGACCTTGGGCCTCATTCCGGGGTACGGCGGTACACAGCGCTTGTCCCGCATCATCGGTCGCGGACGGGCCATGGAGATGATCCTGTCAGCCCGCATGATCAAGGCCGAGGAGGCCCTTGGCAATGGGCTGGTGAGCCAGGTTGTGGAGCGGGAAGACCTCATGGAGGCCGCGCTCAAGACGGCGGGCGCATTGGCCAGAAACAGCCCCAAAGCCCTGGCCGCGGCCATACAGGCAGTACAAGCAAGTGGCTCCCCTGAAGGCTACGAGGTGGAGATTGATCAATTTGGCCGCTGCTTTGGGTACGATGACTTCAAAGAAGGCGTGGCCGCCTTCCTCGAAAAGCGGAAGCCCGAATTTCCAGGAACATGAGCGAGCCCACTCCCTTGAAAGTCCGCGTCGCGCAGACGGGCGACTTGACCCTTCCCGAATATGCCACCCCACTGAGTGCTGGGCTTGACCTGCGCGCCCGATTGGACGCCCCAACGGTCCTCGAGCCCGGGTCCCGGATGCTGGTGCCCACTGGGCTGCACATCGAACTTCCAGCGGGACACGAAGCCCAAGTGCGACCGCGCAGCGGCCTCGCCTACAAGCACGGCCTGACCGTGCTCAATGCCCCTGGCACCATCGATGCTGATTACCGCGGCGAAATCGGGGTGTTGCTCATCAACCTCGGGCAAGTGGCGTTTACCATCGAACCCGGTGAGCGCATCGCACAACTTGTGGTCGCCCCTTACCGCCGCGTGGCGTGGGAACCCGTGCAAGACACTGCCGAATTGGCCTCTTCCCAGCGAGGAGAAGGCGGATTTGGACATACCGGAACTTCATGAACCTCATCATTCCCATGGCTGGCCGGGGGAGCCGTCTCCGCCCACATACCCTGACCGTGCCCAAGCCCTTGGTGCACGTTGCAGGCAAGCCCATCGTGCAGCACCTCGTGGAGGACCTCGCTGCGATGAGCCCAACACCGTTCGACAACATCGCCTTTGTCATCGGCGACTTTGGCGACCAAGTGGAGGCTGACTTGCTCGCGCTGGCCGAGAAGCTCGGCGCCCGCGGTCACATTTGCCACCAAGACCAGCCCTTGGGCACTGCCCATGCCGTGTGGTGCGCCAAGGAGTGGCTCGACGGAGAAACCGTGGTGGCCTTTGCCGACACGCTGTTCCGTGCAGATTTCCAGCTCGATCCTGAAGCGGACGGGCACCTATTTGTGAAGCGCATCGACGACCCCCGGCAATTCGGTGTGGTGGTCCTGGATGACACGGGCGCCATTGTGGAGTATGCAGAAAAGCCTGAAACCCCCGTTTCAGACTTGGCGATGATTGGCATCTATCACTTCCGCGACGGCGCAGCACTCAGGCGTGAAATCGATGTGCTCATCGACAACGACTTGCGCAAAGGCGATGAATTTCAATTGCCCGACGCCTTCCGCGCCCTGACCGAACAGGGTGCACGCTTCATGCCCGGTGAGGTCCAAGAGTGGATGGACTGTGGCAACCGGAAGGTCACCGTCGACACCAATGGGCGCATGCTGGAGTTTCTGGGAGACCTCGCGACTACGGCACCAGATGCGACCGTCGAAGACAGTGTGATCATCCCCCCGTGCATCATCCAAGCGGGCGCCGTCATCCGCCATGCCGTCATCGGTCCGAGGGTCACCATTGGGCCGGGCACCCGCGTCGAAGGCAGCGTGCTCAGCGACTGCCTCATTGGGGGACAGTCTCACCTGGAAGGGGTGCGCCTCACGGGCTCCATGATTGGCAACCACGCGCGCATTGTGCGTGCACCAGAAGACCTCAGCTTGGGAGATTACTCCGAGTCCACATGATGACTCCGGCGACATACCGATGGTGCTGGGGCTTGACGCTCACGGTGCTGCTGGGGGGCTGCAGCATGCTCGGCAAAACCAGCAGTGCGGAGTCCGCTGGTTTGGGCGCCGTTGACGGCGCTTTTCACGCGGCCTTCTACAAGGCGCAAGTGGCGAAAATCAAAGGGGACCGCGCCGGTGCCAAAGAAGCCTTGCTCGCGTGTTTGGATACCGATCCCAACTCGGATGTCGTGCACTTCGAACTCGCCCGCATCGAGCGCATGGACGGCCAGTGGGCGGCCGCGATGACCGCGGTCGAACGCGCGGTGGCCATCGACGACAGCAACCCTTGGTATTACAGGGAGTATGCAGAAATCGCCCTTGAGCTCGGACGCAATGCCGACGCCGACGCTGCCTTGGAATGGTTGCTCGAAAACAAGCCCGAAGACGACGTGGCTGCCATGATGCTGCTCGACCTCCGCAGTGCAGAGGGGCGATACGACGAGGCGGCAGCGGTCATCGACGTGCTCGAAAAAGAATGGGGGCCCGATCCTGAGTGGCACTTCGAGCGCCACCGTTTGCACATGGCAAATGGC
>Ga0213865_10000113_pt1 | contig 51603 bp, 55 predicted proteins | sample PICome_6_FD_160100 | JGI IMG/M metagenome (GOLD analysis project Ga0213865, IMG submission 160100) | Coastal seawater microbial communities near Pivers Island, North Carolina, United States - PICO282 | ecosystem: Environmental > Aquatic > Marine > Coastal | place: USA: North Carolina...
AAAAAATTAAATGAATAAAAATTTGTTAACTCAAAATTAAAATAATTGAAAGTTTTATTTTTTACTTTTTTGTAAAATTTTCGCTTTTTTGAAGTGGAGTATGTCCTACTCTATGAGACGAAAATTGTCAAACCCTTGGTTATGTATTCAAAGCATAAAACTTCGAACATCTTCTTTCAAACGGGCACTAGAATATCAGTTTTTTTGCAAAAAATCTTAAATGAAAATAAAAAGAATTGAAATTAATAAAAGTTTATTAGTTCAAAATTTGAATAATTAAAAGTTTTACTTTTGATGAAAATCATTTAAATAATAGTATGTCCTGTTAAGTTAAAAACACTAACCTTTCCGATTTTTTCAAAAGCAACTAAAAAAAATTTTATGGTTAATATAAGGAAAAGGATCAATAAGAATTTTACTTTAAAACCTTAAAATTAGTATTAAAATAATTTGTTAATCAAAATATTCCACTATTTTAATCTGAAAAACACCTCAAAATATAAAAAATACACTTTATTTGACCCGTCTTTAAATCTAGTATCTTTGTCAACCTGTTTCTGATTACAGTAACTTCTCAAAAATCTATGCTTCTACAAAAAACAGGTTTTTTAATCAATTCATAGAATCACAACATTTCAATACTTTCGATAGAAACACAAACATTTTAAGCTTAAATTGTTCCTAAACTTACAAATGATAACTTTTTCGAAAATAAATCCATCTTTTAATACTGAACCACTAGGTGTTAATAACCCCCAATAAATGAATTTACAATTGACAGGTCTTGTAAGTGTAAAGTGCTATTGAATGGGTCTGAAAAGATAAATAATCTTATCGCTACAAGTAATGTTTGCAACACAATATTTAGACGTATCGCTTATCAACGTGCCGATAAGAACGGTTTTACTAACCAATAGCAACATTATTAAACAATTGCGAAGCTGCCAGATATTCAAAAAGCAGCAGAATTGGTTGAGATAAAGGTATCCACAAAAGCACTATTATCGCTCGACGCTAGTATACAGGGTATACTTAACCTTATAGGTAATGGTGTTGAAGTTTTTATCATATTATTTTCGTACTTATTAATACCCTGAAACCTATGGACTCAAGAGTATTTTAGGATTGATCTATTTAAATACTAATCCGTTATACGGGAATTTATAATAGTATTTTATTCTAATTAAAATTCTTAAATTAATGATTTAAGAATTTTTTATACAAAATGGTTTCTGTAACACATTGCGATAGCCCGGCTTTTTGGCAAACTTATTTATCTGATCCTGCAAGTATTAGCATGGAAGGTATTCTAATTTTCAATAAACATTTACTGTTTTTGTTAACAGTAATTGTTTTATTTGTTGCTTGACTCCTGTTTTATACCATCAACTATTTTATAGAATATAATAATAAATTTAGCTCAAAATTTGTACACTCTAAAGAGCTAGAGATTGTTTGAACGTCTATCCCAGCTCTTTTGCTTTTGATATTATCTACACCTTCTTTTACTTTATTATACGCAATGGATGAAATTTCAGAGCCAGAGTTAACTTTAAAAATTTTAGGCCATCAATGATTCTGAAGTTATGATATTTCCGAATTTAATTCGTGTCAAAAGCAAGAACAAAGCTTGAAATACGTTTGTTATATGATGGCTCTAGACGGCCTACCTACAACTAAACAAGGGTATTTTAGATTGTTAGAAACTAATAAAAGGGTTATTTTACCAACAAACACACACATGCGTCTTTTAGTGAGTGCTGCTGACGTGCTACATAGCTGAACAGTGCCATCATTTGGGTTAAAAATTGATGCTTGTCCAGGCCGATTGAATCAAGTGAATTTGTTTATTAAACGTCTTGGCGTTTTTTTTGGCCAGTGCAGCGAGATTTGCGGTGTAAACCACGGTTTTATGCCTATTGTAATAGTGTCACTGCCAACCATTCAATTTCATCACTATATTATGACCAAGTTAGAGTTGAACTAACAAAGAAACTATATATAGGTTAAAAACATTGGATTATTTTAGTGTAACAAAACCCTTCAAAGTATAAAAAATCATGTTATATACTCCTTTAGAACAGTTTCAAATTATTTTATTATTTTCTATCAAGTTGTTTTGTTTTGATTTTTCGATCACTAATTTAGTATTAGTGAATTTGTTAGTTTTATTGTTTTTTGGTGCAATTGTTGTTTTTTTCAGCTCAAACACCAACCACTTAAAAGAGACTAGTTTTTTTTTCATTCCAAGCACGTGGCAAACATTAGTAGAAACATTATATGAAGCTTCGTTACAATTACTATTTGACAATATTAACAAAGATGGAGAGAAATATTTTCCTTTTATTTCTGTTATTTTTACTTTTGTTTTATTTAGCAATTTAATCGGATTAATTCCATACAGTTTTACAACAACAAGTCACCTTATTATCACTTTTACTTTGTCTTTTTCTATTTTTGTTGGTATAAATATAATTTGTATTCAAAAACATAAATTTCATATGCTATCTTTGTTTATTCCATCAAATACTTCATTCGGTTTGGCTTTATTACTAGTGCCGATTGAGCTTTTATCTTATATTTTTAAACCAATTAGTTTAGGAGTTCGGTTATTTGCCAATTTAATGGCTGGGCATACTTTGTTAAAAGTTATTGTAGGTTTTTCTTGAAGTATGTTATTATTAGAAGATTTTTTAGCAATTTTGCATGTGATACCTTTATTGATTTTAGTGTTGTTAATGGGTCTAGAATTAGGGGTAGCCTTAATTCAAGCATATGTTTTTACTATCTTAACTTGTATCTATCTTAATGATGCTATCAACCTTCATTAAGATTTAATTCTATTTAACAGACAAAAAAATGTCAAAAATTTGGGTATGTAGCTCAGTCGGCAGAGCATTGGACTTTTAATCCACAGGTCTTGGGTTCAAATCCCAACATACCCAAACTTTTTAATATATATATGATAATTCTAAACATAAATTACATATTAAATATCGTTATAACATTGTTTTTAATTGGAGTACTAGGATTCATTTTTTATTACCGAAAATCTTTATCTTTTCAAAGTTTAACGTTTTATTTTCAAATGCGGTTGTATCGATTATCACACTTTATAAAGTTAATTTTTTTGGTGCAAATTAGGCTTTTATTTAACTTTGATATTTTTTACCATTATAAAATTAACATTTATTAATTTGTTTATCATTAATCATTTTGTAATTTATAATAATTTCGACGGAAATATAATTGGCCCGAAAGATTTAGATTCATTTACTAATGACTTTATTAATAGTCGGAATGACTTGCTTTTAGCAGTCGATATGGATCAATATAGGCTAGCTCACCCAGTTCACAACCAGTTACATCCTAGCTTCATTCGCGCTAGGCTAGAGGGCAATGGCCTTAGTCCCGGAGATGGGAATTTACAAGCTCTCGTATTTTATCCACCCGAGAACGTTGATACTATGAGCGATGGGCAAATAACAGATTATCTGATTGATACCACTCTAGTTCGACAGAATGTACCGGGCAGAAGAACTTGAGTCAGTTTAGCTTCAAAAGCTCCAATGATTCGTGAGTTCGATGTTGAATGTTGGGATGCCCTTGACAATATTGGGTTTGAACACGAAACGGTTATTGTTGGTCAAACAAAGAATCCAGACCCTTTAAGATGCTTTGCACACACTGGAAATTTCTTAAATATTACGGAGCATGAAAATTAGGGCGTATAATAAATGGGCTACACACGTGCTACAATGAAAATGACAAAAAGTAACAAAAATAAGAATTTTCCAAATAAATAATTATTTCGGCGAATATAGCTCAGTTAGGTTAGAGTGCTAGATTGTGATTCTAGATGTCATGGGTTCAAATCCCATTATTCGCCTTTATATTGAATCCTTTAAGACATTAAATGGACACCTTAACATTGATACGCAAAGAACGTTTGTAAGACGAAATATTAGGCGGGTTATGAGAACAAAGCTTATATTTTTCTAATCATAAAAGAGTTTTAAAGAATTTAAACAAATTTTGATTGAAAATCAATTAAAATTTTTGTCAAGCTAGTGAACTGAACCATCTAAGTAACTAGTTAGAAAATCAACCGAGAAACCGCAAGTAGTGGCGAGCAAAAGCGGTATGGACTATTTTTAAAAGTGATGTATAGTGTGCCTAAAAGATTATTGACCAAAGAAGGTAACATAGATTTTAAAGCATGTAGTCCTGTAAGGCATTATTTTAAATTTTTGAATAAAAGTATAATGATACATGTCATGTATTGTTTTAATATTGGGGGACCACCCTCAAAGTCTAAAAAGTATTAATGATTGATAGTGAAGAAGTACCGTAAGGGACAGGTTTGAATTTTAATGTTTATAATCGGTTGTAGCTTGTTTTAAAAGTGACAGCGTTCCTTTTGCATAATGAATCAATGAGTTTATATTAATGGCAAGCTTAAACAGTTAGATGTGCAGGCTAAAAAAAATTAAGTTTTAATTTGCGATTTGTTTTGGGTTGGGTTAAGTTTAATAGTGTAGATAACAAAAAACTTGTGTTAACGAATATTACCCAAGTTCTAGTTGGTGCTATATTAAAGTTTTGATTAGTTGTTCGAAAGCAAAAACTTGTTTAGTTAAAACTACGAGAATTGGGTGAGGTCACCATAAACTTGGCTGACTATAATCTTATTCTGGGTTAACAAATACTTTTTTGTTAATCCAAAACATGTCTAAAACAGTCTTTGATATAAGACCCGAAACTAAGTGATCTAACCATGAACAGGCTGAATTTAAAGCGGTAACGCTTATTGGAGGGCCGAACTCGTGTATGTAGAAAAATACTGAGATGATTTGTGGTTAGGGGTGAAAGGCCAATCAAACTTAGAGATAGCTGGTTTTCTGCGAAATCTATCTAAGTAGAGCGTTTAAGATTCTTTGTTTTAAGGTAGAGCACTCGATAAATAAGGGGGACGTAAAGTTTTACTGCATTTAATGAAACTCCAAATATAGAATTAAAAAGATTTTAAACAGACAGACTGTGAGTGCTAAGATTCACAGTCAAAAGGGAAACAGCCCAAATTATTTGTTAAGGCCCTTAAAAGTACTTAAGTGAAAAAGAAAGTAAAAAAATGTTGACAGCTTATAAGTAGGCTTGGAAGCAGCCAGCTTTTCAAGAAAGCGTAACAACTCATTGGTTTAGCTTTTTAGCGTCGAAAATGTATAGGGGCTAATAGTACTTGCCGAAACAATAAATTTAAATTAATTTGAATGGTAGCAGAACGTTTTGTACATTTGAGAAGGTTTATAGTTATATAAATTGAAAAAATCAAAAACGAAAATATTGATATGAGTAGCGAAAAACGGTGAAAGTAGTGAACACCGTCACCTTAAGTTCAAGGTTTTTCAGGAATAAGCTAAGCTTCCTGAAATGTTAATCGGTCCCTAAGATGAAAACGAAAGTTATAGTTGATGGGTAATAAGTTTTATTGTATTTTAATGTGACAAAATATAAATTTGATTTTTAACTAAGAATTGTTAAAAGTTTTTTAGTATTTTCAGGAAATAGCTTGAAATAATACCGTACTGTAATCCGACACAGGTGAACAAATTTAGTAAATTAAGGTGCTTGAGTTAATTGTATTGAAGGAACTCGGCAAAATGACTCCGTAACTTCGGAATAAGGAGTAGCTTTTTTAGGTTAAAGCCTTAAAAAGCTGTCATAAAATTGAAGAAAGCGACTGTTTAATAAAAACACAGGTCTCTGCAAATTTGAAAAAAGAAGTATAGAGACTGACGCCTGCCCGGTGCTGCAAGCTTAATAGAAAAAGTTTTGGCTTTGACTTTAACCCCCAGTAAACGGCGGCTGTAACTCTGACGGTCCAAAGGTAGCGAAATTCCTTGGCATTTAATTGGTGTCCCGCATGAATGGCGTAACGACTTTCTTACTGTCTCCAGTACAATCTCAGTGAAATTGAAATGTCTGTGAAGATGCAGACTACTTGCGGCTAGACGGAAAGACCCTGTGCACCTTTACTATAGTTATAAATTGTAACAAAATTTTTTTTGTATAGCATATGTGGTAAGTTTTTATTGGACCATAACGCAAGTTATCTGTTTAAACGTAAATGAAATACCACTCTTAAAAACTTTTGTTACTCATTATTTTAAAACAGTTTATAATGGGTAGTTTGACTGGGGCGGTCGCCTCCTAAAAAGTAACGGAGGCGTACGAAGGTAAGCTCAAATTGAAATAAACCAATTGAAGAGCATAATAGTATGATGTTTGCTTGACTGAAAGATTGACAGATCGAACAGAGATGAAAATCGGTTATAGTGATCCGATGACTCTGAGTGGAAAAGGTCATCGCTCAACGGATAAAAGGTACGCCAGGGATAACAGGCTAATCATTCTTTAGAGACCCTATCGATGGAGTGGTTTGGCACCTCGATGTTGGATTATCGCATCCTGGAGCTGTAAGTGGTTCCAAGGGTTTGGCTGTTCGCCAAGAAAGGCGGTACATGATCTGAGTTTAGAACGTTGTGAAACAGTTTGGTCCCTATCTACCGTGAGTGTTAAAAATTAAAAGGAGTAAACCTTAGTACGAGAGGACCGGGAAAAGCAAATCTCTGGTGAATCGATTGTTATTTAGATAGCATTGTCGAGTAGCTACATTTGTAATAGATAATTGTTGAAAGCATCTAAACAAGAAACTAACCTTGAAAAAAATTTTTGAAGAGCCGTAAAAGATGATTACGTAATAGGTTTAATGTGCAAGAATTGTGAAATTTTTAGCTAATAAGCACTAAAATAAGAATTGTTTGGGATTGCCGATGATAACGCCTTTGACAATTAATGAGAATTTTATTTATGGTATTTTTTTATTTATCTTCTTTATATATTTAAGTTTGTTGAGTTTTAGCTTGTTGGCTTTCGTATGTGATAAATTCATTGAGTTTTTAATCTGATTAAACAAGTGTTTTATTTTTTATAAAAATAGTTTTTATTTATGCAGCCTTTTTTTAGATTGGCTATGTTATTTTTTCTTTTTTTACATTTTTTACTCACAAACAGCTTTTTACTTTGTGAGCATTTTATAGTACACAACCAACCCTTTTGGGATTCTCTCTTTAACGAAATCGCTAGTGGATGTGACCTCGACAGGTTAGCAAGAGATTACAATGGTAATCTTAATGAGGTGATCCTGTTCGTGGATCCCGATGTGTACAAATTACTATACCCTGTTCAAAATGAAATAAATAACGAAGCTGTATGTGCTGAGTTAGTAGGCGACAACTACGAACAATCCCCAAACGATTTTACAGTTTGCGTTTCTTACCCACCAGAAAATGTCTTAGAAATGTCAAATCAACAAATCAAAGAGTTTCTAAAAGAAACTACTGTGGTAAGAATGGGGCCAAAGACGCAGGGCGCAATTAGTGGTGAAATAGCCCCATTTACGCGTTTTAGGGTAGAACCCCATAACGATCTTTTGAATCTTGAGCTTAATCGAGAAATAAACGACATTAAGGGTTGACCAGATTATGATCCTAGTAATTTCCCTGTTCTGGGTAGTTGATGTAAAAGGAAGTAATTTGTACTAAGTTTTTTTGTTGGTGTAAATTTAATCTTTTTTCCAATGCATTTTTTAGGTGTTGCATGTGCTACGTAGAATATACCATGTATATTTTATATTCAGCAAGATTACATCGTGAGGTTTTTCTGTTTCTGCAGTGTCTTGACTATTTTTTTTTTATGTTTTATTTGATGCTTTTTAAAAACTTTATGTATTTGTTATCAATTTTTCTACCATTAATTAGTCTTTTGTGTGCTGGATAATTTGGCAGAAAACTTGGCTTTTTTGGGGCTTCTTGTATCATTGTAAATTGTTTAGTATTCACTTTTTTCATTTATCTTTTTGCTTTTTACGAAGTAGCACTTTTGAATTGTTGTGTAATACATTGTGTTAGCCTAGCTTCTTACATAATTGTTAGCAGTAATTTTGTTGCTGGTCGTATTTTTGACAAAAAAAACAAGCTTAATTATGAGTGTTTTAGGTGCGTATTGTTATGCTAGAGAGCTTAACTCCTTAGTGGAGCAGGCCGCGCATAAGCAAAACATGAACCCAACGTTATCATCGCTTTATTTTATCATTTGCCCAGTTGTATTGAAAAAAGCAACAAAAAAGAAGCGATGGACAATACTTGTGTGCGCGTATGAGTTCATCTTACATGACTAGTAAATTCTGAGTGATTTAGGGTTCATATATCGAATCTTGACCCAAAAATAAATTGAGATAGGGTTAGTGTCAGAAAACATTTTGAAGATTCTAGCTGTATTGGTTCCAGACCTGGGGAATTCAAAAACTTTTAATGAGATTATGAATCCTCAGCCGAGCGCACTATACCAAATACCAGAATTCGACAGAATTCTGGCAAAAAGGCACGACGTCCTTGACGTAGCTTAGAATGGTAACTTTCACAGGTAATGATTTAACTGTAGTAAAGTAATGAATAGGGAATGAGGTACGTGGGGTGAAATTATGGTTAGCCCTCAGCCTCTAGTATTGCTGGAAAATCAATGCGATAAAAAATTTTTCGATTTAAGGACGAGTCAAGAAAAATTTAACTGATAAATATTAACTTATCTTTCACAAATACTTTAATCAACGCAAACAGCATAAAAAGTAATCATAAAATTTTTTTTATTTATTGTAAGCATTTTTTCGCAATAAATGTTGTCAAAGAAGAGCAATTGGTCAGCTCGCTAGGCTCATGTTCTAGAGGTTGTAAGTTCGAATCTTACCTTTGACAGAATTTATATTTTAATGAGTATTTCTTACTTCGGAGAGTATAATTCAATTAGGTTAGAGTGCTAGATTAAGATTTCAGATATTAAAGGTTTAAATGTCATTATTCAGCTTATTATATACAATTCCATATAATCATCGAACACAAGCTATTGAAGGTTTTTTCAATGTGTTAAAGAATAAGCTTGCAAAAAAGAAAGGGTTTACTTATGAAGAATTGTGTGAAAACACTGAGAATGTTTTGAAGGAAACTCCTCAAAAAACGTATCAAAATTTAATTTGGGGTTGCTCTTTTAAGCCTTATAAAAGTAATTAAAGTGTGTCATACGAAATGAGAATTGTCTTAAAAAAACGTCGTAATCAAAATTTTCAAAATTATAAATAAACTCAAATTAACCTGTTTTTGATTTCAATAACCTTTCAAACATTTATGCATTTTATAAAAAAAGATTCTTTTTGCTTCTTAACTAATTTACAAATGCTATCTTTTAAAGAAATACAGTTATTGCCTGAAATTTTTTTAGGTATTCCTATAATTATAATTTATCTATTTAACACGCAATCAAATTCAGCATTGAATATAAAATCCACCTCCGCTTTCAGGAGGGTAATGCCGTTATGGCGTTTTGCTACTTTACATATACCCGAAGATTTTAGTAATTATTATAATGAAAGTTTCAATAACATAAACGCTCCGTTTTCAGATAGTGCTGTTGTAGGTAAAATAGTAACAATAGATCCGTTTGGTTATTTTACGCCTAGCACTCTTTATATCGTAGCTCCTATACTTCCAACAGATGCTAACAATTGAAGTCGAGAGCGAAGAATTCGTTATATACAAGACCTTGCTTATGTTTCAGGTGATCCTAGAACACGGGTAACGGTGAGTAGCTTACCCCATCAACTTAGTTTTTTTAATAACTATTTTAATTGTTTAGTAACTAAAAATACTACCCCACTTACTGAAAATCAAGTAAATGTTCTAAAAGAACTGAAAAAAAAGATATTTAAAAAAAAACGTAACGGAACCTACAGGATTTGAACCAGCAATCTTCGACGTGACAAGTCGACGCTTTAACTATTTGAAGCTACGTTTCCTTACATAAGATTTTTAATTTACTTTGAGTTTAAAATACTTTGATATAAATAACATAAAATTAACTTTTTTCTTTCTTATTGTATCTGCAAAAAAATAAAACAATGTTTAATAGTGCTTGTTGATGTAATGTCATTTTATAAATCTATGAAAAAAGCTTATAGCTCAGTTGGTTAGAGTATACGCCTGATAAGCGTAAGGTCAGTAGTTCAAGTCTACTTAAGCTTAGTAGAACACTATTCATTATCTAAAAAGTATAAAAGTACCTGAAAAAGCCTTTGAAAAAAGCTCAACTCTTTTGTTTATAACGTACTTTGATTGCAGTTTATTACTGCCTTATCTTTTAAAATTAACTCAAGAAATTGAAGATACAAGCAAGACATAGATGAAATGATAAAGCATCACTTTGAGTTTTTTAGAACTACAAAAGAATTGTGACAAACTGGACATCAACTCATTTAAGCCAGATCCAACATTTATTAATACGTGATTTTAGCTCGCGCAGAAAATATATGTTATTAAACTAATATATGAAAAAAAATAATGATATTAAAAATACTTACTTTGGCGAATATAGCTCAGTTAGGTTAGAGTGCTAGATTGTTATTCTAGATGTCATGGGTTCAAATCCCATTAATCGCCTTTATATTAGATATATATTTTAATGCTAGCCCACAAAAACATTTATATATGCAAAAAGAACGTGGTAATTAAAATTACGAAATTTTACGTAAAATTGAACCCACGAGGATAATTAGCTTTGCCTGAGAGCTCTGATCTTATACTCAACTATGTCATTTTTGTGTTTTCAGGTGTAAGTCTAAACGATTAGGCTCAAAATAATTTAGTAAGTTTGCATATTAGTATCGACTTTTCTTTTATATTAATAATAAATCTAAAGATTTAAAGACAAATAAGTTTGAAATTTTATAAACAATTTTAAACCATTCAAAATGAGTTTGATCCTGGCTCAGGGTGAACGCTAATAATATGCTTTACACATGCGAGTTGTACGAAATTTTACCGTAGCGAACGGGTGAGGAGTGCGCAAATTTTTATTTGATATAAAAATCTACCTTTTAATTCAAGATAAACTACATCTATCAAATTTTTTAATTTTTTTAGATCAAAACTATTTTTTAGTTTATGGTAATATTGAATAGAAAAGCCAAGGCGCGGTTTTTATTTAAAAAAGTTTTTGAGCGTAAGGTAACGCTTATCAAACATTGTAAGATGAGTTTGTGTAAGATTAGGTTGTTGGTAGAAATAATAGTTTACCAAGCCTTTGATCTTTAGTTGGTCTTAGAGGACGTACAACCACACTGGAACTGAGACAAGGTCCAGGCTATTTTTGGCCAGCAGTGAGGAATATTGGACAATGAACGAAAGTTTGATCCAGCAATATTATGTGAATGAACGACGGCTAATTTTTGGTTGTAAAGTTCTTTCGTTAAAAATGATAATGACGTTATTTAAAGAAGTTTTAGTCCCGGCTAATCTCGTGCCAGCAGCCGCGGTAATACGGGAGGGGCAAGCGTTATCCGTAATTACTGGGCGTACAGAGTCCGTAGATTGTAATATAAGTTATATGTTAAAATTTAAAGCTTAACTTTAAAAAAAGATAAAATACTGTTTTACTTGAGTTTAATACAGAAAAGCAGAATTTCGTGTTAAGGAGTAAATTCCAAAAATACATGAAGGAATATCATCAGCGAAAGCGGCTTTTTAGTACAAACTGACATTGAGGGACGAAAGTGTAGGGAGCAAACAAGATTAGATACCTTGGTAGTCTACACTGTAAATTCTGAGTGCTGTAATTTAAGAGAAATTTTAGATTTTTTAAGCTAACGCTATAAGCATTCCGCCTGAGGAGTACGATCGCAAGATTGGAACTCAAAGGAATTGACGGGAGCCTACAACGAGTGGTGGAGCATGTGGTTTAATGCGATAATCCGCGCAAAACCTTACCAACCCTTGACATATTGAAAAAAAAGATTGAATTAACACAATTTTTTCACTGTTAATTAAAAAATTAATTAATTTTCTCTACAGGTGTTGCACGACTGTCGTCAGCTCGTGTCGTGAGATGTTTGGTTCATTCCTTTAAACGAGCGCAACTCTTATTTTTAAGAATTTACTTTTAATTTTGAAAGATTGTTTTTAAGCAAATACTTTAACTATAAGTTATTCTAAGATTTCAAAAACTTTTATTTGTTTTTCGTACTTACGGAACACAAATAAGTTTATATACTTATATAACGATTATGAGCTTTGTACGAATTTTAATCTAAAAAATAGTAAAACTAAATATTCATTAGATTATGCTACGTTAAAACACTTTAAAAATTTTGCTTTAAAAAGACCGTGAAGCTAATAATAAAATTACAAAGGAAGGTGAGAATTAAGTCAAGTCACTGTGGCCCTTATGGGTTGGGCTACACACGTGCTACAATGAAAATGACAAAAAGTAACAAAAATAAAAATTTTTAGTTAATCTTTAAAAATTTTCTTAGTTCGGATTGTAAACTGCAACTCGTTTACATGAAGGTGGAATCACAAGTAATCGCAAATCAGAACGTTGCGGTGAATACGTACCTTGGCTTTGTACACACCGCCCGTCACATGCAGAAAGTTAGTTTTACTTGAAAATTAAGTTTTTTTTTATTTTTTTTTAGATAAAAAAAGCTAGTTTATTGAAAGATTAGCAATTTGGATGAAGTCGTAACAAGGTAGCTGTACGGGAACGTGTAGCTGGAACAAATGAAAAAGTTCAATTGGTCAGAACGTTGGTCTTATAATCCAAATTTAAAAGGTTCAAATCCTTTTTTCATTATTTAAATTTTTAAGCTTTATATGGTAATCAATTCTTTTTTTTATCTTTTTTCTTGCGTATTACTCACAAGTTCCTTAATGACCATTCTTAGTCAAAACGCAATATACTCCGTCTTATTTTTAGTACTGAGCTTTGTTTCGTCGTCTAGTATTTTATTTTTATTTGAGTGTGAGTACATTTCATTGATTTTCATTATAATTTATGTAGGTGCTATTGCTGTTTTATTTTTATTTGTGGTAATGATGTTAGATATAAAAACAATCTATTTAGCAAAAGATTCTTTAAAATACTTTCCATTTGGGGGGTTTTTAGGCATTGTTTTTTTAATTGAAATTCTAATAATAGTTCCGAGTCTTTTTGATTCGATTAACCCTTACAGGGTCAGTTTTTTATTGAATCACTACTCTGACTGGTCTAACAAATTAGACTATTTTACTGAGATTGTCTCTATTGGTCATTTATTGTATACCGATTATGTTATTCAGTTTTTACTTTCTGGTAACATTTTATTATTAGCGACAATTGGTCCAGTAACGTTAGTCTTGGTCAGATCTATTGGGTCTGTTAAAACCCAAGTTACCTTTAAACAGCTTTCACGTACCTACAGTTCTGTTTTATCTATTTAAGTAATTAAATTAAAAAATGATTTTTATAACCATATGTAGTAACTTTGATTTTTGGCAAGTTTATTCATCTGGTTTTTCAAAAGTTATTAGAAAAGCTATTCGATATTTTTATTGCTGCTGCGTTTAGAATTTTTTTACTTTTAACTAATTTACAAATGTTATCTTTTAAAGAAATACAGTTACTGCCTGAAATTTTCTTAGGCATTTCTATAATTTATTTGCTCATTCATGGAACTTTTATGTCAGTTAGTCCTAAATATTTATTAATTCAAAACTCGGTCTTGTTTTTGAGTGTTTTAATTGTTAGTATGTTTTGTTTTTTATTATTAAACAACGGTGTTGAATGCAATGATTTTCAAATTTTTAATAACACTATCACCGTTGACTTTTTAAGTTTTTCCTCTAAACTTTGAATAGCTACAATTTCAATTTTTTGCTTTTTGATGATTCAACGTTATATAACTGTACAAAAAATTAATTATTTTGAATACAGTATTTTAATATTGTTTGCTTTGTTAGGAATTTTTTTTATATGTTCTTCAAATGATCTAATTACTGCATACCTGTCAATTGAATTGCAAAGTTTATCTTTTTACGTGATGGCAGCTATGAAAAAAGACTCTGCTTTCTCTGTAGACGCAGGTTTGAAATATTTTATTTTAGGAGCTTTTTCATCTAGTTTATTTTTGTTTGGCTCTTCTATTCTGTACGGAGTTAGTGGTACTATTAATTTTGAAGATTTAAAGAATTTATTGTTTTTGACAAATGTAGAGTATGGTAAAACAGATGTATTTGAGAATTATACTTTTGTTAAACATATCTTTTTAGACGGAAGTTTAATTCAATTTGCTTTAGTTTTTATTTTTGTGAGTCTTTTATTCAAACTAGCTGTTGCCCCTTTTCATTTATGATCTCTTGATGTTTACGAAGAATCCCCAACTAGCTCAACTTTTTTTTTTGCAGTAGTGCCCAAGTTAGCAGTTTTTGTTTTATTGATTCGAATTTTTTACTCAAGCTTTTCTGGGTATATAACTAAATGGCGTTACTACATAGTTATTTTAGCCGTATTAACAATAGTTGTTGGGTCTTTTGGGGGATTAGAACAAAAAAGACTAAAAAGCCTTTTAGCATACAGCTCAATAAGTCATATGGGTTATACTTTAATCGCTTTTAGCACAGGAACTTTTGAAGGTATGCAAACATTATTTTGTTACCTTTTTTTATATATGATTGTAGGTTTATTTATTTGGTCTATTTTTTTAGTATTACAATTGAAACATAAGTACATTAAAAAACAAAATAAAGATTTAGCAGATTTAAATTCGTTAAACAAGTCTAATAATATTTTAGCTTTGTTTTTCAGCACTGTTTTGTTATCTATTGCCGGTCTTCCACCAATGATCGGATTCTTAGTGAAAATTGGAATATTTCTAGTATCAATCGAAGCATCTATGTATTTTGTTGCAATAGTTAGTATTTTGTGCAGTGTAATTTCTACTTTTTATTATATTCGATTAATAAAGATTATGTATTTTGAAAGCTCTATAACAGGAAAACTTTATTACCCTATTAAATCTAATATTTCAATTCTATTAGTTTGCTTGTTTTATTTCTTACTTTTTTTATTTGTAAACCCCACATTAGTATATTTAATTTCACACAAAATAATTCTATTGGCATGGTAATAAACAAAATAGCAAAATATATTTCGTATAACAATGATACATTCGTTAATAGGCTTACTTCTCTAATTGAGGACGTTAGCAGCGAGCCAGTAAATTTTACCAGTGAACCTCTAAACCAAATACTAAACCCAACAATTTCTAAACCAGCCCCCATACTCCAAAAAAATTTCCCTACTTTGTGGGATGCTAAGGAAAGAGCAGATGTAAATGAGTGTCTTTCAATGCCTCTAAACGATGCTGCTAACTATCTTATTTTACAAAAAAGTAAAAAACTAGTTATGGAGGTAGCAGAATCTGCTCTTTCTGAACCCTTGAGTAGACAAGCCGCAGAGGCGCCTATTTTACAATCGAATTTTGAAACAGCACTTATAGTGTAGTGGATTTTTTATTTTAAACTGATCTCAATTTTCAAAACTAATAATGCAAATTATTATAGGTAATTAACTCAATTGGTAGAGTGTTTCGCTTACAACGAAAAAGTTAATAGTTCAAATCTATTATTACCTAATGACGATAAAAAAAAAACAACACTAAATGCAAGTACTGTGGTCTTCGACCAGACATTTTGAATAAAGATAAAACAGGAAAAATTATTTCTATATTAGAATACGATTCTTTTGGCAGATGTAGGTATAGCTACCCTGATGATTCCGGTGAGATTTGGTATTCTTACACAGATTTTGAGTATACTACAGGTGATTGAGACAAAATGTCTCGTTGCAAAAAAATTAACTGTACAGCAAAAAAACGAAAATAAAAGACTTTTATGAAATGAGTTATAACTTTCACTATACAATGCTTGCAGTCTATTTTTACAGCACTGTTTTGTTGCTTATTGATATTAATATGATCTTGTACAATAATAATAAATACCGAGAGTTAATTGCTCTTAAAACTATAAATGTTAAAGAAGAGGACTTTTTATTAGTAGATGGCAAAATATGTACAAAGAACGAAAATAATACAAATAAAAAAATTTTGAAATTTAGGTAATTAACTCAATTGGCAGAGTGTTTCGCTTACAACGAAAAAATTAATAGTTCAAATCTATTATTACTTAATGTATTTACTCATTCATGGAGTTTTTATGTCAGTTAATCCCTTAAATCCTAGCAGCAAGCCGGTAAATTTTACCTGTGAGTCTCTAAATGAAACGATAGTGAAACCAAATGCTATGGACGTTCCTATTTTGCAAAAAAATAAAGAAATAGTGATTGAGGTAGCAGAATCTGCTCTTTCCGAACCCTTGGGTAGAGAAGCCACCTTACAATCGACTTTCGATACCGCATTTAGTGTAGTGGATTTTCTTTTTACATAAGTTATTTCACTGAATATACTATTATTTTAACATTTTTATCTATTGCTTCTATATTATCAATAATTATCATATTGTTTTCTTATATATTAGCAGTTCAAAAACCAGAGACTGAAAAGTTGTCGACGTATGGATGTGATTTTGAGCTTTATGAAGATGCGCGGCATACTTTTGACGTTAAATTTTCTGTATTACTTTCTTTTGTTGAAAGAACAACAATTAAGGTATTAATAATCCAATAAATGAATTTACAATTGATTGCAACAAATATTCAAAATTTTTCTAGAATGTGTCCACTAAAAAAAATTCAAGTATACGGCCAAGAGCTTGTAATAATAGTAAAATCAAAACTACTGTATGATACTTTAGTTCTTTTTAAATACCATATACCTTATCAATTTAATATTTTAACATGTATTACCGGTGTAGACTATCCTACTAATAAATATAGGTTTAAATTGGTTTATGATTTGTTAAGTATACGTTTTAACACCCGGCTTAGAATTAAAACATTTTCTCATGAATTATTTGGTGTAGATTCTTGTGATCAATTGTACTTTACAGCAGGTTGATACGAATGCGAAATCTGGGATATGTACGGTGTTTTTTTTAAAAATCATTCGAATTTAAAACGAATCTTAACGGATTATGGTTTTGAAGGTCACCCTCTTCGAAAAGATTTTCCATTAAGTGGTTTTGTTGAAATGAAGTACAATGAAACAGAAAAAAGAGTAATAAATGAATCTATTGAGTTATGTCAAGAGTATAGAACATTTAAATTTTTATCGCCTTGATAACTGTTCAATTGTTTATATGAAAAAACAAACTCAAAAAGATAAAAAAGTTAGAAAACTTTTCAATCAGAACGAGGTAAAGAATATTATTTTAAAAAGTATAGTTAAGAATGAAAATTTATCTTTAATTGTGAAATGAAACGCAATTTCCAAACTATCTACCTTTTCGGCAAACCAAACCAAAACAAAGTTTGTTAATAGATGTGTTTTAACTAACCGTAAAGCTAAGTTTCATCGAATTTTCAAAAAATTTTCAAGATTACGTTTTTTGCTATTAGCACGATCTGGTATAATTCCTGGGCTAAAAAAGTCTTCTTGGTAAAGAATTAAATTACAAATGATTTCATCTATTTATTTTTCAGAAAACTATCTTCATTCAAATCACTCATTATTTTACACTGAATACACTGTTATTTTAACATTTTTATTTATTGCTGCTATATTATCAATAATTATCGTATTGTTTTCTTATATATTAGCAGTTCAAAAACCAGAGACTGAAAAGTTGTCGACGTATGAATGTGGTTTTGAGCCTTACGAAGATGCGCGGCATACTTTTGATGTTAAATTTTATTTGATAGCTATTTTATTTATAGTTTTTGACATTGAAACCATGTTTTTAATTCCTTGAACTAACGTTTTAGCTCAATTAGATCTTGTAGGGTTTTGATCAATGGTTGATTTTATGTTTGAGTTAAGCATTGGTTATGTTTATATTTATTGAATTGGGGCTTTAGATATAAATTAGTTTTTAATTTATTTTTTAACGTAGAGTAAATTGATAAGCCCATTTCAGACTAATAAGCTAAAAATTCTGTAAGCTTGAATCAATAGAAAAACCAAATATATGATCTTGTACAATAATAATAAATACCGAGAAGTTAATTGCTTCTAAAACCATCAATGTTAAAGAAGAAGACTTTTTATTAGTAGATGGCAAAATATGTACAAAGAACGAAAATAACACAAATAAAAAAATTTTGAATTTTAGGCTATAACTGATCTTGAAGTTATGATATTTTAGAATTTAACTTGTATCAAAAGCAAGAAAGGTGACTGAGAGGTTGAAAGTGAAGGTCTGCTAAATCTTTGTATAATTATTTTTATACCGTGGGTTCGAATCCCATCCTTTCTTTAAAACTTATCTATTGCCAAAACACTACTGGAATATAGCCAAGTTGGTAAGGCCTTCGTTTTTGGTACGAATATTCAAAGGTTCGAATCCTTTTGTTCCAATAATTTTTGTTTTTTAATAAAGTTAAGCGTTATTATTTTAAAAATATAGAAAGAAAAAAGCTGCATTTTGAGTAACATTTAGTATTTTTTGTTGTTAATTGCGGACTATTCTAATTTTTTAATTGAAGAAATTTAAAAAATATCCTGCAACAATTTAGAAAATGTCATATTTAACTATTTATCTTTGATAGAAATATTAACATAAATAACGTCTTGCTACACAGTAATTATAGCGTTATTAGTTTAGTACCGAACTTCAATTGTATGGAAGAATATCTAAATAGATTGTTTGGTAAATTGAAAGAAAAAAGGCATTTTTTGCTTAATTTTCAGTTATTGAAAACAAAAGTCTTCATCGTCTAGTGGTTAGGACATCACCCTTTCACGGTGATAACGCGGGTTCAAATCCCGCTGAAGATATTTAAATTGTTATCAAAACAAAAACAAGACTTCAACATGTAGTCGCCTAAAAACTAAAAGTCAAAATTTGTGTTATTTAGTCGGGAAAGTCTTGAGCATTGAATCATTGTAGAAGAGTATTTACTATTGAAGTTTGTACCTTCAACGTAAAAATCGTTTAATCAAAATCTAAACTGAGAATTGAAAAGTTTTTCTTGTTTAAGTTTAAATGTCGAAGTATTTGAACAATGTATAGTACTTTTTTTTAGAAAGGAAAAAGCTGAGTTGTTTAGGTTAGATACAGCATAGTATTGAAATCCTATGTAATTCGTAAAATGCCGAAAGGTATCTGAATTAAAGCTTAACTTTTCATTTTTTAAAAAATTATTCATAAATACCATTTTTTTAGAATAAGAAAATATTTTTCGTACTATTTGTCAATCGTCTTTTGTTTGTCCCAACGGTTTGATTATTTTAATCGTTTTATTGACATTTCCTTCAGTATTCATATAATTCCCTGACGTCTCGAAAAACACTGTATTTGGCAGATGCAAGTGATTACTAAAATTAAAACCTTTTTTTAACTGTGTAACTAATTTTGTGTCGAAGTTGCTACTTTGAGTTATCAATATACTTTTGTTTTTAGTAAAAGTACTTGAAAAAAAGTTTTTTTTTCTAAAAATTTTAAGTAATTTCAAATTTAGCAATTTTTTGATATTAGAAGTTGCAAACGAATTGTGCAAAAAGTAAATTCCTGGAGCACTTCTCAAATCTTTATCTTTTATCACTTTTAAACTATTGAAATTTGCAAACCCAACGCCGTTTAGTGAAGGGTGCAAAATATCTAATCGACTTTGGGTATTGGACTGTGAGAACAAATCAATAGCTTTAATTAAAAAGTTTAGCATACTTGCTAACCCAAAATAATCTTTTCGTTTAAATATTTCTGCATTAGATATTAATATAGGGTTTGATGAATTAATAAACTCTTGACAAAACAAGTTGTTTCCTTCAACTAAAGATCTTAAAATTCTTGTGTTACTAGAAATATTTATGGTAGAAAATGTTAAATTGATTAAAGAACCTATTTGAATTACTTTAAAATTTCCTTTTAAAAACCGTGATCTAAGCCTTAAATTTAGGCTATACCCTTCATAACGCGGGTTTAGTCCAATTAATAAGCAAGTATCTGACATGGAGATTTTGTCATTTAAACTTAATAAATAATTTTGCTCTAAATCAATGTTTATGTTTTGTGATTCAGTTTGTCTGAGCTTAAAAAATGAGTACTTACAAGTTAAGATATTTAGTAAATTTAAAACTTTTAAGTCTGTGTTTTCATTTATACACATTATAATCGGGTATGGCTGATACAAGTGCTTCAGCAAGTGATTCTGAAAATAAAGTGTGCAAAAAAACTCTTTAAATAAATTTTTTCACGAAAGGTTAACCAAAGATTCTTTTTCATTGTTTTCTAAAAAACTGTGAACTATCTTTTCAGGCGAAAACATTCCATCGAAAGAAAACCTAGTTTTATCCGAAATTCAATTTGTTTTATGTGCTATTTTGTCATAGCCAGGTAAAATTCTTATTAGGTGATTATTTTTGATGAATAATTGAGTAGGGGTACCAAATCCGTCTGAAAAATCAATAGAAGCGACATTTTTGAGCTCCCAACTTCTATGTACAAAAGGGTAAGGTTTTGAGGTTAATGCTCCCACAGGGCATAAATCGATAACATTACCTGATAGCTCAGACTGAAAAAGTTTTTCAACATAGGTGCCTATTTCACTATCTAACCCTCTACCAAACATTCCTATATCCTCCACTCCTGCAATTTCAGCGGCAAAACGAACGCATCTTGTACAATGAATACATCTTGTCATTACTGTTTTTACAATAGGTCCAATATTTTTATTTAAAACAACCCGTTTAAAACTGTAAAATCTTTTTCTAGTTAAACCGAAAAAAAGAGATTGATCTTGTAAATCACATTCACCGCCTTGATCACATATCGGGCAATCCAAGGGGTGGTTTAACAGCAAAAACTCTAAAACATTTTCACGGGCTTTTTTCACCAATGAACTATTTGTATAGACATCTCCGTTTGCCAAACAAGATTTGGCGTTCATTGCGCAAGACACAATAGGCTTTGGTGAATTTTTTAGTTCTACAAGGCACATACGGCAATTTCCTGAAATAGATAAATTTTTATGGTAACAATAGTGTGGTATATTAATACCTAATGTTTCGCAATACTCAATAAGAGGTGTATTTTGTTTTCAAAAACTGTTATCGAAATTATTTTTAAATTCTAAATCATAATTAAATTTTATATTATTTATATGAAAGTATTTCAAACTCAAAGTAAATTAAAAACCCTATTTAAGGAAACGTAGCTTCAAATGGTTAAAGCGTCGACTTGTCACGTCGAAGATTGCTGGTTCAAATCCTGTCGTTTCCGTTATGTTTTTTTTAGCCTTTGATATTTTTAATTTGATCTATTCGGATAGTGTTTTTTAATCTATAGTAAACAGTTAAAACAGCTAATCCGATTGCAGACTCCGCTGCGGCAATAGTTAAGATAAATAAAACAAACACATAACCCGCAAGATCGTCTAAATATACGGAAAAGATAACAAAATTCAAGTTTATTGCTAACAGCATTAATTCAATAGACATTAGTGTTATTAATATATTTTTTCTGTTTAAAACAAGTCCTAGTACTCCAATTAAAAACAATGTTATAACGATATTTAATATGTAATTTATGTTTAGAATTATCATGTATATATTAAAAAGTTTGAGCATGTTGGGATTTGAACCCAAGACCTGTGACTAAAAGTCCAATGCTCTGCCGACTGAGCTACATACTTTTTAAAAATTCTTTTGTTATAAAATATTATAATGCAAAAAGAATTAAGAATGCCATCATTAATGAGAAAAGTGCGATAGCTTCAGTTAATGCGAAACCTAGAATAGCAAGCTTAAATAATTCATCTTTTAAAGAAGGGTTTCGTGAAATTCCAATCACTAACGCACCAAATACGGTACCAATACCTACTCCAGCTCCTGCTAGTCCAATAGTTGCTAATCCTGCTCCTATAAATTTAGCTGCTTGTAATAACATGTAAATCGTTTAATATATATATATGTATATATACGTAAATGTACATTTCGGTGGCTTTAAAGCAACCTATACTGTTCAAGTTAAGTATTTTAAAGATCCCATCAAATTAAGTAAAAATTTATTTCAAACGCTTAATGTCTTCGTAATTTGTAATCTTAATGTTTTATTAAAACGAAATTGTTGTTTTAACAGGTAATTTGGCCCCTCCTGTCTTAAAAGCTACAATAGCAACGTTTTTTACCGCACCACACACTTCAAATAAAACAGTTCCAGCACTCACTTTAACACCTCAATGAGACACGGTTCCTTTACCTTTACCCATCCTAACTTCAGTAGGTTTTGCTGTAATAGGGATCGTAGGAAACACTCGTATTCAAAGTTTTCCTTTTCGATCTAACTTTCTAACAATAGCTTGTCGTGCGGCCTCAATATGCCGCGATGACAAAGTACCAGATTTAGTTGCTTTCAACCCAATACTTCCAAATTTTAATGTATTTGAACGATAATTAAGTTTTGATAGTTTCCCTTTCTGCATTTTTTTATATTTAGTTTTTTTAGGCTGTAATCACATGTATTTTGCACTGATTATTTTCACATAGTCAAACTTTTACTCCAAAAGTCCCATTAATGGTATAAGCAGTTGACTGATAATAATCGATTTTAGAGCTAAATGATTGAAGAGAGAATTTCCCAAAATGAATTTTGACAGTCCTTGCTCGTGGTGCTCTGTTAAACCTCCCTTTAATCGCAATTTTTATTCCAGCAAGGCATGAAGACTCGTACTTAACAAGTAACATGATAGTCTGTTTTAAAAATCCCAGAAAATAATTATCTTTTCGAGAAATACTCATCTGGTCAGTTCTTAATTGGTTAAATCTAAACTGATCACTTATAAACTCAGCTAATAATCTTGCTGATTTTCTTTTTAAAATGCTAACAAAGAAAATATTTATTGCTTCCTTAAAAAAAGAATTTTTAACAAATTTTCTCATTTGTTTAAAAATAATTTTTAGGTTTTCAATTTCAATTTGTGACAATTGCTTATAACGATTCAAATTTTGTAAAGTTACAGAGATATTAACTTTATTTTTAGTATATTCTGCTAAGCTTTCTAATAAAATTTCTTGAAATTCTTTTAAATCAAGAGTTGTGTGTTGGTTAAACTGAGCATATAATGAACCTTTTTTACTATTAATTTTTTGAATTTTTTTCACTTCCAATTTTTTTTTCCTAGTAGGCAATTTAAACCATGGCTTTTTTTTTGCTCTTCTTCTTAATTTTTTTTTTAAAACTGCGCGTCTAGTACGTGTTGAAAGTTTTTTTGAGTATTTAGTTAGAGTTTTATTTATAACATAAATTGTTCTTTTTGTAACATAAAAAGATACAAATACTTGTACAGAATTAGCTGAATAAAATACTTTGCAGTTATGGATTTTTATTTTATACAACCCAAAAAACCGAGTTACGTATTTTTGAATTTCTAAAGTTTTATACAAATACAAAGAAGATTCTTCGTTATTTTTTTCAGCATATCTCGATTCCCAATTTTTTTTACTTATCCCTTGTCTAAAAATTCGTGCGTCTGTTTTTTGCCCCATCTTTATTTTTTTTTTTTTTTTTTATAAGAAAACTGTTTCCGAGTCGGAACAAATTCACCTAACTTATGACCAACCATTTCGTCTATGACTTTTAAAATTGTAAATGTTTTCCCGTTATAAACTCGGAACGTAAATTCAGTAAAATTTGGTAATATTATAGAGTTTTTAGACATAGTCTTAATATTGTTTTTATTTATTAACTTAGATTTTTTTATCTTTCTCAGTAAGTTGTTTTTAATATATGGTCCTTTTCATTTAACTCTGTTCATTTTTTAGGGCTTTAATACTTTAGGATTATTTTGAGTATTTAAATCGTTTAGAATTTGTTAAACTTTTTTAATTAGTTTGTGAATTTTCTGTTTTTTTGATCGCTTGTTTTACCATTTTTAGTAGGTTTGCCTCATGGTGTGACAGAGGATCTACCTCCCGAACTTTTCCCTTCCCCACCACCGTGAGGATGATCTATAGGATTCATCGCAACTCCTCTAACTGTAGGCCGCTTATTTAGTCATCTATTACGACCAGCCTTATCAATTTTTTTAAAAAATGAGAATTCATTTGAGACAGTGCCAATGGTTGCTTGGCATGTGGGCGAAATAAATTTGTGAGTACCGGAGCTTAAAACAATCCGACAGTATTTGGAATTTTTTTCAATTAGCTGTGCACTAGTTCCAGCGGATCTAGTTAATTGCCCTTTTTTATTTTCTTTTAACGAAATGTTATGAATGAAGCTTCCTACAGGAATTTTCATTAGTGCTAAAGAATGTCCAATTTTAATTTCAGCATTAAAACCCGATTTTATGATATCACCAATATTTAAGTTTTTAGGCGCTATCATATAAAAGTATTTTTGATTTAAAAAGTCATAAACAGAAGCAATAAAAGCCGTTCTATAAGGGTCATATTCTAAAGTAGTAACGATCCCTATTGAATCTTCATTTCTTATAAAATCGATTTTTCTATATCTTTTTTTATGACCACCACCTTTATGACGAACTGAAATTTTTCCAAAGCTGTTTCGACCTGCTACATTTTTTTTACCTAAAATCAGGTTCTTTACCAAAGAAACTTTGTTTAATTTTTTTCTTGACAAATTTATTAGTTTTTTTTGAGTTAAAGAGGTAAATTTACTTTTTATTGAATTCATATAAATAAAAATTATTTCAAAAGCTTTTAGAAAATTCATGCTTTTATTAAAAATAGCAAATAAGTCATCCTTTTCACAAAATTTAATCAATCATAATTATATTAAATATTTATTTCATAATATTAAAGTTTTAAAATTCATAAAAAAAAATGCATTTTCCTATTACACACAATGACTTTTTTTATTTATTTCTACTAATTTGTACAATCTTAAAATAAAAACAAGCTGTCTTATGTCGTACATATCTTTTTTTAATAGCCAAAAGTTAATTAGTTATGTAATAAATATTAACTTATCTTCCACAAATACTTTAATCAACGTAAACAGCATAAAAGGTAATCCTAAATTTTTTTATTCTGCAGGAATGTTTAGTTTGCAAAAAAATCAAAAAATCAGACAACCTAAAGCCATTATTACAATACTACGAGCTTTATTAGCAAAATCAAAAATTTTTAAAGTTAAACCTGTTGCTGTGCATTTTAACAATGTATTTTTCAACCATCAATCATACATTTTCAAAAAACTAAAACAAAAGATTTTTATGAAATTAGTTACGAGCTATAATTTTCGCTCACACAATGGTTGTAGACTAAAAAAAAAAAAGCGGATTAAAATCCGTACTCGAACTAGAAAGTTGTAGAAGAAATGACTGAGTGGTTGAAAGTGGCAGATTGTAAATCTGTTAAGGTTATCTTATCGTAGGTTCGAATCCTACTTTCTTCAGCGAAATATGACGCAGTTTGGTAGCGTGCCTGTTTTGGGAACAGGAAGTCATGTGTTCAATTCACATTATTTCGATACAACAGGCGTCCTTTTACTTTTAAACTTATAATAAGGAAGTTTTATACAAGTTTTCATTGAGTTATGAAAAATAGAAATATTTTCAAGGTACGACATTCTATTTAAATTTTTGATTTGTTTTTTCGAATAAATCTTATTATTCAATCTAAAGCTCAATAAACTAATTAACGGGTTAAGACTTTTTGATTCTTTAAAAGTTAATTTCGTATTAGGATTGCTTAATAAAATGATAGGGCCATGTATTAACACGACTAAATTTTTAAATATTGAATTTTTTAAAGTGTTAATCATTAATTTGTTGAGAACTCTAAAATATTTTAGCCCATAGTTAACGAAAACTTGCTCAGTTTTGATTCAACTTTCATTATTTAAAGAAGTTCCATGGAAAAAAAAAAAAAAGTTTATCCTTTTAAAATAATGTTTAATTCTAGAACGTTTATAAGTTTTTAAATTGAAATCCATTTCTTAGGCTTAGTAGGACTTGAACCTACGACAAAACCGTTATGAGCGGTACGTTCTACCTCTAAACTATAAGCCTAAAACAGCTAAAATTTAATTTTTGATCTTATGAGAAATATAAGTGCAGCCCAACTTGTCATTATTATTTTTATAGGAATTTTATTATTTAGTGACTTTTCCAAAATAATAAAATATTTTCGTGATTTTATTAAAAATAACAAAATGTATAAAGATTTAAAAAAAAAATAAACTCAGGAAAAAAGGGACTTGAACCCTTGGCCTTTGGTTTTGGAAACCACTGCTCTGCCTACTGAACTATTCTCCTAAAAAATTTATGATTTATAAATACTTACTAGAAGTTAAATATCGCACTTTTTTTTCTTTTATTGCTTGGAGTTTTACGATGATAAATTGCTATTATTTTAAAGAAACTTTGCTATATGTTTTTATGAAATTTAGTTTAGAATCGAATAAAAACAACTCGTTATACTTTTTAACGACTGATGTAGCTGAAGTTTTTATAGCATATGTGCAATTATCATATTATATAGCTAACCAAACAACAATAATATTTATGAGTTATCAACTTTATATATTTTTATCTGCAGGATTGTATATATTTGAATATGCTTATCTAAAAAGTATTACTTCAATGATAACAGTTTGCTGAATAACGTGTGTTTTTACGCTAAACAATTATATTTTCCCAACTAGTTGACATTTTTTCTTAAAGTTTCAAAAATACTTATCTTTTCAAAGTTTAACGTTTTATTTTGAAATTAAGCTAAACGAATATTTAGCTTTCTATAGATCAATTTACTATTTGTGTAGTCTTGTTTTTCAAATAGTGGTAGTATTTTTTATTTTTCTAGATTTGTTTAAGAACAATTTGTTGATTATTAAAAAATTTCGAAAAGTTTTTTATTTTATTTTTTTCATTTTCTCGACATTTTTAACGCCTCCAGAGGTTGTATATCAATTAACCACAGGTATTTGTATTATAATCATTTATGAATTAATTACATTTTGTATGATTTTTCAAATGGAACTTACCAATACTAAGTAGGCAACCAATTAAAACTAATTAGCACACCTACTGAAAACAAAAAATAACCTAAAGATAACGGAAGAAAACTTTTTCAGCCTATATACATTAATTGATCATATCGGTACCTTGGTAGAGTTGCTCGTGTAACTATAAAAAATACTACACCAAGCACCATTTTCAGACTAAATCATACACTACCCGGAAATAATGCGAAAGGAAATATGTTAATTATAGGTAATCAACCTCCTAAAAAAAGAGTAGATACAAAAGCACTCATTAAAAGCATATTAGCATATTCTCCTAAAAAGAATAAAGCAAAAGTCATTGCTGAGTATTCAACATTATACCCAGAAACTAGTTCAGCCTCAGCTTCAGGTAAGTCAAAAGGGTGACGGTTTGTTTCAGCAAGCATTGATACACAAAATAAAACAAACATTGGGAATAAAGGTATTAAAAATCAAATATTTTTTTGAGCAATTACAATAGAGCTTAAATTAAAGGACCCCGCACAAATACACACGTTAATTATGATAAATCCTATAGAAACTTCATAAGAAATCATTTGAGCTGCAGAACGTAATGCACCCAGAAATGGGTACTTTGAATTACTAGATCAGCCTGCCATTATAATTCCATAAACACTTAATGAAGATGTTGCGAACAAATACAAAATTCCAACATTTAAGTCCGATAATACTATTTGTGTAGAAAAAGGTAAAACAGCTCAACCAATTAAACTTAAAATAAAAGTTAGCATGGGAGCAACTAAAAAAACAATAATACTTGAATTACTAGGGAGAATGGTTTCTTTTACAAACAGTTTTAGCCCATCAGCCAAAGGTTGCAGTAAACCTAAAAAACCGATAACATTTGGGCCTTTTCTTCTTTGTATGATACCCATAATTTTTCTCTCAGCTATAGTAAAATATGCAACAGAAATTAATAAAGGAACAACAATAGCAAGAATTTTCAGTACAGTGCAAATTATTAATACAATCATTTTCAAATTAACTAAAGGATAAGGTAGGATTCGAACCCACGGTATTTTTTAATACAATAGTTTTCAAAACTAACGCCTTAAACCACTCGACCACTTATCCTATAAAAGCAAAAGAAGGGATTTGAACCCTCATCTTTAATCTTGGCAAGATTACACTCTACCAAATTGAGTTACATTTGCAGTAACTAGTTGAAAGTTACAAAAAAAATTTAAGCGACTTAAGAAAAAAGAAAAGCTCTTTTCGAGACTCCGAGTTTGTAATCAATGTAATATCTAATCTTTGTGTATTTCTAAAAAATTGAAACTGAGTCTCTAAATCTACAAATAATAAAGGGTTTTTTAGTTGAATTGATATTGATTTAACCGATTTTAAATCTCATTGAAATTGGTATTTTGGAAGACGTTTGGCTTTTAAAAAAATAGAGTTTATTATATTTGTGTAAACATGATACATAGTATTTTTTCTTAAAATGACTTTGCAACCGACAGGATTTCCTTTTTTAATTTTCAAAAATAAATTCAAATTTTTAGATTTTGTTAAACTACTCTTTTTAGATGTGATGAATTCTAACGCTAATAGACCAGAGATAATATATTTTAAGTTTGATTTTTGATAGCCAAAATTAAGTACTATCTTTTCTAACTTAGGTATTTTAGTTAAATTTGAGTATGTAAATGTATTAATTAAATCGTACTTTACAATTCTATTAAAGTATGTTTCAAGGAAAAACATTTCAGCGTCTTTTATATGAATCCTGAAGAAAGAGTTGCAAACTTGATTTTCTTTTTTTTTTTTAAAATTTTAGGCATAGGACCCATAACACGGGATGCAACTGGTTTTCCTTGCTTGTTTATCAAACTGACCACATTTGATTGAAAAAAAATTAAAGTACCATCTTTTTTTACTGTTTTATTTTTAGTTCTGACAATAATAGCCTTGTAAACTTCACCTTTTCGAACTTTTGACGTCAATCGGGCTTTATTACGAAGCTTTTGTACAGAAACTATTATTATATCTCCCAAAATGGCAAAACGTCTTTTAAAGCCATTTAAAACTTTAATACATTTTACGGTTTTAGCACCTGAATTGTCTGTTACTTTTAAAATTGTTTGTTGTTGAATCATTTTTTTGCGTTTATAGCTCAATTGGATAGAGCGTTGGATTTCGGTCCCAAAGGCTATAGGTTCAAGTCCTATTAAGCGTATTTTGTTTTTGCTGTCTAAAATCACCTATAGTAAAAATATTTTTTTTTTATAAAGGCGTATTCGTACAAACTTTTTTTTTTACTTATGCTGATACCTGATTTATTAGCTACAGCTACCAACTCGCCAACAAATCTTTGAGACGTTTTTGTGTCTTTCTTGCTTTTTTTTCTATTCAGAAAAAATTTTAGAGCTATTGAAATTCGACTTTTAACATTTATAATATAAGGAAATTCTTTCAATTGCAAACGTTTTCTTTTTTGTTTTAATTGTTTTACTTTTAATAAGGGCATTAAATTAATTAATGCACGATTAAACACTTTTTTATGGTTTTTGATTGACGATTTGTAAAAAAGCTTAAGGCTTTTTAGTCAAATTTTTTCAGATATTGTTTTTTTACCATGTAACAGTAATTGGTTAATTATTTTTTGATTCATAGCTTATTATCTATTAGTTTTTTTGGTACCATATTTTGAACGCGATGTTTTTCTTCCTTTTAACCCATTAAAATCGAGCTTACCTCGAACTAAGTGGTATTTAATGCCTGGTAAATCTTTGACACGACCACCTCTGATCATAACTGTAGAATATTCTTGCAATTTATGACCTTCACCAGGGACGTAGGCCATTATTTTTTTATTATTAGTCAATCGCAATTTAACTAATTTTCTTAATGCTGAGTTAGGTTTTTTTGGAGTTCTTAAAAAAATTTTGGTGCATACTCCTTTTTTTTGTGGACAGTTGTCCAATGCAGGCACTTTATTTCGTACTTGTTTTCTTTTTCGTTTACTACGACATAGTTGATTTATAGTAGGCATTTATTAAATTATTTTACCAAAAAAGGGACTTGAACCCTTACTCTTTTAAAAAAGAACTAGAACCTAAACCTAGTATGTCTACCAATTTCATCATTTTGGCAATTTATAACGGTAAATTACTCGTTATCGGACTTGAACCGATACTTTTTATAAAAAATCAGATTTTAAGTCTGACGTGTCTACCAATTTCACCAAACGAGCTTTTAAAAAATTCCACAATTTGATATTTTAACACTAGGTGCGCAAGTATTCGGACTTTTAACTACTCTATTTTTTTTTTATTATTTTAACATCAGCACTGTTATCCCAAACTTTATAGAAGTGACAAAATTTAGAGCTAAAAAACTAATAAAAACTACAAATTCTATTTCAGCAATGAATTTTGATTTAGTAAATAACAAAAAATTAATTAACAACAGTTATAAACTGTTTATGCAATAGCTTGAAAAGGGAATATAACTCAATTGGTAGAGTGTATGCTTTGCAAGCATAAAGTTATCGGTTCAATTCCGATTATTTCCAAAACATTGCTGACACTTTTTAGTGTAATTATCAATTCTCTTCAGGTTGGATTTGAACCAACAGCCTAGTAGTTAACAGCCACTCGCTCTGCCCTTGAGCTACTGAAGAAACAGTATCTACCAGAAAAAAGTTGAAATAAGGTGTTTACTTCCAATTACAAAAAATTAACTAACGAGGAGTTTAATCAGAAAAACCTTTGCTGTTAAATACTTTTTTTTAGATAGAATTAAACATTCTATTAAAAGCGTATTAGGTAAATGCCTAGTGAAAATAGTTTACAACTTTTCTTGTCAACATCGTGCTTTTTTTATTAATATGTAAGGCTATTTTTGAGAAATGTTTTGTCTTAAAAGTATTTTTGTGAATGAATGGTATAACAAACATCTTCAAGTCTAAATCTTGGTATGAGTTTCTTTTAATTAATAGATATACAGAACAAAAATCTTAAATGAAAATAGATAGAATCTCTAAAACCAATCCTAATAAAACCTGATAAATAAATTTACCAAAAAGTTAGGTAACTATACTGTGCCACAAATGTTTTTTTCATATTAATGTTAAAGTTTCTGTCTAATGCCCTAAAAAATTTAATATAAAAACAAATAACAGGGTTTGAACTCATATAACAGCTAGAATAATAATCTAGCTTTTTAACCTAACTGAACCTATACTCGCCGAAGTAAAAACTTACCAGAAAATGAAATAGTTCAAAAATATTTTTGAAAATTGTGTTTTTTGCTGTTCCCAAAAATAGAACAATATAAACTTTTTTATTTAGTATAAAATTGAAGAAAAGAGTTAAGATCAATTCAAAAAGGATAATATGTTGAACAATTAGTAACCTTAATATCTTCGATTACTGATATTTGAAGCGTTCTATAATTTATGTAAAAATGTTTGGGAGGTATAAATAAAACTTTTGACTTTAAAATATTTCTAGTAATCAGGCTAAAAATTCCAACATCGAATGTTATTATATCTCCTTTCTTTAATAAGTAAGAATTGCATTGAACAATTTTATTATTAACATAGACTTTTTTATGAGAAATTAATTGTCTTGCGTGATTAAAGCTGTAAGAGAAATATGCTCGGTATAACGCAGTGTCTAATCTCATTTCTAATTTTTCAATAAATAAAACAGTAGCGTGAGTGTTTTCACTTTTGAATTCACTTAACGTCGATTTAACTAATTTTCTTAAATAACTTTTTCTTAGTTTGCCATAATAAAGACTTAATCTTTGTTTATTTTGTATATTATATTTAAATTTTCGGCTGAAAAAATTTTTAAAATTAGATAAAAAATACGTGGTAGGGTCATAAAATTTCTTTTTTTTTAATCTTGAAATTAAACGTTGAAATTTTTGCCATTTTTTTTTATTAAACTTCAAAAGCTTATCTCTATTTTGAACATTTTTTCTTAATGGCAACAGTTTTTTATATAATGGTTTATTACGACGTTTTTTTATAAAATGCATAAATGTTTGAGAAGTTATTGAAATCAAAAACAGGTTGGATTTGAGTTTATTTATAATTTTAAAAATTCTGATTACGACGTTTTTTTAGCGGTGTTTTTTTTAATAGTTAATAAAATAAAAAAAAAAAAGTTAATTTTATGTTTTTTTCGATAAAATTAAAATTTCCTAACGTGTGATAAGCTACTTTAAGCGTGTCAAAAGAATTTCAATTAAAAGATAAAATAGGGATACCAGATTTGTAAAACTCATTAATTGTGTTAAGTTCCACTTTTTGATTAAAAACAACTACCAAATGGGGTTTAGTTTTAATTGTCAATAAAAGCTTAAGGCTTTTTGAAAAACTTTGTAACTGAATCAATTTTAGATAAGTTAATATAGAAAAACGATTTCTGAAAACTCCACTTACTCAAGATTTTTCTGATATAAAATTATGATTTGTAAAATTTATTAGTTTCATTTGTTTCATTTTACAAACCACAGGAAAACCTATGAATAAAATTTTAAACTGTCACACGTGATATTCAAAAATAATTTTTAACACTTGTTTTAAATAAGCCTCTATTTGTTCTAGCGTGCTATTCGAAAAGTTACTGAGATCAAAGATAGATTCATTTGAGTATATTTGTAATTTTAATAAATTATATTTAAACAATTTATAATTTTGACTTTTAATTCTATTGATTTTCATTCTTAAACTTTTTTACCTTCTTTTAGTGTTATTTTTTCTGTTGTGTATAATATACCTTTTCCTTTGTAAGGTTCTGGTATTTTAAATGATCTAACTAACGCGGCAACTTGAGTTACAAATAAGTAAGAATACCCTAGAATAAAAAGTTTGTTAGCTTTTAAACAAAATATTTCTAAGTTTTTCGGGATTTTAAAATAAATATAATGACTATACCCCAGCTTAAAATGTAATAAATTTAGACTTGATATTTTCAAAGTAGAAACCCGAAATCCGACACCAACAAGATTAAGTTTTTTACAAAAAAGGAGAGATATATCTAAAAGCATTTGTTTTAACATAATAACTTGAGTTCCTTGGATAGCTCTTAATCTTTTTTTTTCGTTATTTGATATGTTGAAAAAAGGCTCTCTTGTTACTTTAATCACTTTTTTTCTTCGTTCAATAATTATTTTAGTTTTTAATGTTAAAGCTCTCTGTGAAAAAGAATTTGCAAAAATAATGATACGTGTAGTATCACAATAATACATCGATACGTTTTTTGGGATTTTGATTATGTGTCTTTTTGTAATATAATTCATTTTTATTTTATTACAAACAAAGGCTTTCCTCCTATTTGATTTTTTTTACATTCATGAACCGTTTTTAAACCTTTCGATGTGGTTAACACAACAAAACTTTTTTTGGAATCAAGTTTTCATAATTGTGACACTGAATAGTGTATGTGACGACTGGGTTTACAAACAAATTTTATTGAATTTATAACCGGGTTGCCGTTTTTGTATTTCAAAAAAATTTTTAATAAATTTGAATCTAAAGTAGAGACTTTATAGCCTAAAATAAAACCTTCATTTCAGAGAATATTTAAAAAAGCAATAGTTAGAATAGTTTTTGGTTGATAAATAGAACTCCTTCTAGAGATCTGACTGTTTTTTAGATTAGCAGATATATTTCATAAAGTGTTTTTCATAAAAAAGTTTTAACGTGTTTAGAGACAGGTTTGAACTGCCGACACAAGGATTTTCAGTCCTTTGCTCTACCTACTGAGCTATCTAAACTTAAAAAAAGATTTTTTAGCAAAATCTCTCCACGAATATCTAATAAACTCAAGGATGTACAAGTTGTTGCGCTTGTTAGCTTTAAATTACTCGAATATGTTGCTTTTGGTTTAAAAAATCCTAATAATTTAAACTTATCGTAACTGGCTTTAGATAACAAAATCGAATTAAGTGCTTTATCGTACAACCGAAAACTAGTTTCTATTTTGATATCTGAAAATAAAGTTGTTTTAGCTGCTTTTCAAATTGCCAAAAATTTCGTTAATTGGGATACATGAATCTTTAATTTTTTACTATGTATGTAGTATTCAAATTGTTCTTGAGACTTTTTGTTAACATGCGGTGATTGTAGCGTAGAAAAAAAAGAAAACTTTTTCTTTTTTTGAGATTGTATGGTATGAAACTTTAAATTAAAAACTTGATTATTTTTAAGTCTGTAAAAAAACTTTAAAAAATTTGTTAATGAGTTCAAATTTTTTGAATAAATAGATACGATAATAAACATGGATTTTGTATTTTTTCTAATTTATTTCATGCATTTACTAGCGTGTTAATCTTTTAGTCTAACACTCTGGTTTATCTTGAAAAATAAAAAATCTTTAGCGGAATTTAGAGGCTGTTTTCGCATTAGTATGGGTACGTTGCCCTCTTACAGGCAATCCCCGCAATTTTCGAATTCCTCTGTAAGCTTTGATATGAATTAGATTTTTTGCTAATATAATTTTTGATTTTTTTAAATTACTAGTAATTAATAAGTTTAGGTTTTCTATGAATTTAATCAATTTTACTATTTGATCAGGTGCTAAATTAGCCAATTTACAATTGTACGATAAACCTAATTTCTTACAAATTAAGAAAGATTGAAATTGACCCACTCCAAAAATTTTAGTTAAAGAAAAATAAATCGATTTATTTTCTAGTAGTTTTGTTTCCAAAATATATATCATTTATAAGTTATAGATGTGTGTAATTTCAACTAACATATTAACACTCATATGTATTGAATTTAAAAAAATTTCAGGGTATAACCCAATAGTAATTGTTCCTAATATCAGTGGTAAAAAAATAAACATTTCTCGTTTGTTAATATCTATATAATCTTTTAAATATTGAATTTTTACATTACCGTAAGAAATTCTGTTAAACAACCATAATGAATAACAACCACCAATAATCATACCAGTAGCACTGATAAAAGTAGCGCTGGTGTTCGTTTTGAAAGAACCTGCCAATATCAAAAACTCGCCCACGAAGCTCCCTGTTCCAGGCAATCCTATATTTGACATCGTAAAAAATAAAAAGATAAACGTATATAAAGGCATAGTATGCACTAACCCACCATAATATTTAACCATTCGGGTGTGATGTCTTTCATAAACTATTCCAATGATAAGAAACAAAGCACTTGCAACAAACCCATGACTTAAACTTTGCAAAATTGCTCCTTCCAATCCAATTGTATTAAAACTAAAAAGACCTACCATAACAAGATTCATATGTGCTACTGAAGTATAAGCGATAATTCGTTTAAAATCTGTTTGTCGAATTGCCGTAAAAGAAGTGTAGACAATTCCAACAATAGAAAATAAATATACAATTGGCGCAAAATAAAAAGATGCTTCTGGAAACAATGGAAACGAAAAACGAAGGAAACCGTAGGTTCCCAACTTTAATAAAACTCCAGCTAAAATAACTGAGCCCGCTGTTGGGGCTTCCACGTGAGCTTCTGGTAACCATAGATGTACGGGCACCATTGGAACTTTAGTTGCAAAAGAACTGAAAAAAGAAAGTCACAAAAATTTTTGCTCTGTCTTAGAGAAAATAAAAGTTAATAAAACCTCGTAATCAGTAGTCCCTGCTTGATAGTAAATATACAAAATGGACAATAACATCAAAACGGAACCTAATAAAGTATATAAAAAGAAAAAGTAAGCAGCTCTAATTTTTCTTTCCCTAGAGCCCCAGACACCTACAATTAAATACATCGGAATTAGTACGCTTTCAAAAAAAATATAGAACAATAACAAATCTAAAATAGAAAAAACTCCAATTAAAAAAAATTCCATAACCAGAAACGCAATTAAAAATTCTTTTATATTTGTATCAACACTAGTTCAACTTATTAATATACATAAAAAAATTAATAAAGTAGTCAAAAGAATAAAAAAAAGTGATATACCGTCAATTCCTAAACTAAAATTTAAGTTTAAAAAAGGTATTCATAGTAACTTACTTACAAATTGAAAAGAACCGACGGATTTATTGAAAAAAACTCATAAAAATAAAGAAATTATATATGATAAACAAGATACATTTAAAGCTATAGATTTTAATAATGAATGATTTGAAGCAGGTACAAATAACAAAAAAAAAGTGCCAATCAAAGGCAATACAATAATAAATATCAGCAAATTTGACATGTTTAATAAAAAAAAGTCTAACATTAACATTTTATAGGATTTGAACCTATGTCCGTCAGCTTAGAAGGCTGCTGCTCTATCCAACTGAGCTAAAAATGCTAAAAATAAAAGCTAAAACCGGACTTGAACCGATATTAAAAGATTTGCAATCTAATACATTAACCAAATTATGTTATTTAGCCTATTGAACATTTTTTTAGGACAATTCTTGTTTATATCACACACTTTTATAATTTTTAACTTTCAAGAATTGCAATTGTTTACTTATTAGTATTTTGATTACGATATTTTTTGTAAAAAAAATTGGAATTTTGTGAGATAAGTTTTTTTTTATCTAATAAATTAGAAAATAAGCTTTTTTTTGAAAACTTATATCTTGCATATGTTTTCAAATACACTGAATGGTCAAAATAAATACAACCATTCGGTAAGATTTGTAAAATTTTAAAAGATTTCAATTTAGAATGCATGAGAATTACCGATCCACTTCACCAAACACAATATCTTGAGTACCTATAATTGTAACGACATCGGCGATTAAATGTTCTTTAGACATAAAGTCTAAGGCCTGTAAATGATTAAAACCTGGAGCTTTAATTTTACAGCGATAAGGTCTATTTGTGTTATCCGAAATCAAATAAACTCCAAACTCTCCTTTAGGAGCTTCTGTTCCAATATAGGTTTCATTAACAGGAATGTTAACTCCTTGAGTATACATCTTAAAATGATGAATTAATGCTTCCATGGATTGCTTCATATCTGTTCTAGTTGGTGGTGAAATTTTAAAGTCGTTTGTTTTAATATAACCTGTTGGCATTAGATTCAAACATTGTTCAATTATCTTTAATGATTCTTTCATTTCAAAAACCCGAATTAAATATCTGTCATAGCAATCGCCGTTAGTTCCTACAGGAATATCAAATTTGAGTCTATCATAAACTTCATACGGCTGACTTTTTCTTAAGTCTCAATAAATTCCAGAACCGCGTAGCATAACCCCGCTAAACCCTCATTGACAGGCGTCATTTGAACTCACAACACCAATGTCTACTAACCGTTGCTTTCAGATTCTGTTTTCTGTTAGCATATCTTCCATTTCTGTCAATCTTAATGAAAATTGCTCAGTAAACATATAAATATCGTTCAACAAACCTTTTGGAATGTCAACTTGTAGCCCTCCAGGTCTGAAATAAGCTGCATGCATTCGGGCACCAGAAACTCGTTCGTAGAATTCCATAAGTTTTTCACGTTCTTCGAAAGCTCATAAAAACGGAGTCATTGCACCAACGTCCATAGCGTGACAACCGACCGCTAATAAATGATTTAAAATCCTAGTAATTTCAGCAAAAAGCACTCTAATATATTGAGCGCGTTTTGGAACTTTACAATTAAAAAGTTTTTCAATTGCTAAACAATAGCTATGCTCTTGTGCCATCATTGACACGTAGTCCAAACGGTCAAAATAAGGCAATGCTTGGACATAGTTTTTGTATTCAATTAATTTTTCTGTACCTCTATGTAATAAACCTATATGAGGATCTGCTCGGTTTACTATCTCACCATTAAGCTCTAGTACTAATCTTAGCACACCGTGAGCTGCTGGGTGCTGTGGACCGAAATTGATAGTAAAATTTTTTATTTTTCTTAATAAATTTCTTTTTTTTAACGACATTAGATAATAATAGATTTGAACTATTAACTTTTCACTAAAAGTGATAAACTCTACCAATTGAGTTAATTATCCACACTAATTAATTTTATATAGATTTTAATAAAAAGATGAAATAAAAACTTGGCCCAAAAATTATAAGTTTGGAAATTCCAAAGTACTGCAAATATATGCTTAAAAACCGCTTTGTTAACGGACAGATTTTTTTCTAAAAATACCGAAAAATAAAAGCTGAACTTATAAGATATTAAATCAAAATTTAGCATTTCATTCTGAGTGAGCTTTAATTACTAAATTAAAAGAATTTAATAACTTAAACAAATACCCAGTTATCCGCTATTTTTTTTTATCTGAAACTATTTATAGTATTTTACTAAAAATCAATTATAAAAACATCTAATACGTAATTTGTCCTTGAAATATCATGTATATATATAACATAATAAAAAGTAATGACATCATTGAAATATACAAAAGTATTATATTTTTCTTAACAAATTATTTGTTTCTGATACCATTATTATACTATAAGCGTATATTAACAAGCCTATCGAGAATAAAACTTAAAGTGAAAGAATCATAACTTTTCCATATAAAAATTATTTTTTGATACTATAAGATAATAATTTAGTTTCAAGAGTACCTATCGCTGGTATTAAAGCAACAAAAAATAAAAAATAAAATACTGTAGCAACCTGGCCTACTAGTACATAAACATCTTTAACAGGTTTTTGACCAATCCAACCTAATAATAAGAAATCCGCAACAAGTAATCAATAAAAGACTTTGAAAATAGGTCTAAAGGTTGTGCTTCGAATTTCAGATGTATTTATAAACGGAATTAGAAATAAAACAATAAGAGCACCACCCATTGCGGCTACACCCCCAAGTTTATCAGGAATAGATCGTAATATTGCATAAAATGGCAAAAAATACCACTCCGGAACAATATGGGCAGGTGTTTGCATAGGATCTGCTGGTATGTAATTATCTGGATGGCCTAACGCATTTGGGAAATAAAAAACAAAAACCCCAAAGAAAGTTAAAAAACAAAAAAATGCAAACAAATCTTTTATTACAAAATAAGGATAAAAAGATATTTTATCTCCTTTACTATCTACTCCTAGCGGATTATTTGAACCGTCTTTATGTAAAAGTGCTAAATGAACCAGACTTAAAGCAGCAATCACAAAAGGTAAAAAGAAATGCAAACTAAAGAATCTATTTAATGTTGCATTATTTACTGTAAAGCCTCCTCATAACCAATCGACAATCGAATGACCAACAACTGGAATTGCAGTTACTAAACTTGTAATTACAGTAGCACCTCAAAAACTCATTTGGCCTCAAGGAAGTACATAGCCCATAAAAGCTGTTCCCATCATTAAAATAAAGATAAGAACACCCGAACATCACAATAATTGCCTTGGTTGCATATAAGAACCATAATATAAACCACGGAATATGTGACAATATACAACAATGAAAAACATCGAAGCCCCATTTGCATGAATGTATCGAATTAATCACCCATTATTTACATCTCGCATGATATGCTCAACACTACTAAATGCGAGATCAATATGCGGAGTGTAATGCATAGCTAGAAAAATTCCAGATAAGATCTGAATTACTAAACAAATTCCTGCTGAAGACCCAAAGCTTCAAGCATATGTTAAATTTAATGGGCTTGGGTAATGTATTAAATGACCGTCTAAAATAGATAATAAGTAATTTTTACCTCAACGTAATGTTTTAAAAACAAAGAATGACATAAAACTAGAGTTACTCTGTTTGTTTGAATAGCTTAAATTTATAAATTTGCCAAAAATACTAGGTTTAAAGCCATAACTTGAACTCATAATATTGCAATAGATTCAAACTATAATTAAAAAAAATTAATACTATAAATATATTAAAGATTAGATCTCTCAAGTTAATCTTTTAAAGTTTTTATAAAACTAAAAGTCAAAGGCCAAAAAAACTGTAGAAGAAAGTTATTTCAGGAAAAAAGGGATTCGAACCCTTGACCTTTGGTTTTGAAAACCACTGTTCTTCCTACTGAACTATTCTCCTAAAAATTGTTTAATAAAAGACTTTTAGTGTCTTAAAACTTAAAAAGATCAAAGTTTTAAAACATTACGCATTTCAAACGCCGAGCCCCAAAATTAAAAAATTTTAATGGATTTGAATAGGCGTTTAAAATGATAATTGTCATAAACAATCTAATGTATACCACCTCACCAGTACACAGTAATAAATAAAAACAATCAAACAACATCCACAAAATGTCAATATCATGCTGCCGACTCAAAACCAAAATGATGCGTTGATGTGAAATGGTTATAGACAATTCGTAAGAGAGATACAATTAAACAACAAGTACCAATAAATACGTGAAAGCCATGAAAACCAGTAGCCATGTAAAAACAAGACCCAAAAACACTATCATTAATATTAAACGGTGCTTCTACATATTCCATACCTTGTAATAAAGTAAAAATTGTTGCTAACAGCACAGTAAATAATAACCCTATAATTGCTTGTTTTTTTGCTCGTACAAGTATTGCGTGGTGTGCTCAAGTAACTGTAGCGCCAGAGCTTAAAAGAAAAAATGTATTTGTTAAAGGAATTCCTGAAGTTTGGATTGTTTGAATTGCTTCTGGAGGCCAAACCCCTCCTAAGTTGTAAACTGGTGACAAACTGGAGTGAAAAAAACCTCAAAAAAATGCGAAAAAAAACATAATTTCTGAAACAATAAATAAAACCATTCCTAGCCGCAAACCTCGTTGCACAGAAACCGTGTGCTGTTCTTCAAACGTAGCTTCTCTAACAATATCGCGCCACCAAGTATACATAACATATAGGATTACAAAAAAACCAAGTAATGCCAATTGCCCGCCTCCTAAAAATTTATTCATATACAAAACAGTTCCTGAAGTCATAAAGAATGCCCCTAAAGACGCAACTAATGGCCAAGGGCTAGGGTCTACTAAATGCCAACTATGTTTTGTTTTTAGGTATTTAAAACGAATTTTATTTTTCATATTTACTAAGATCTTTGAAAAGAAAAGGAATAAAGTTCTCTCGATTGAATATAATCTTCTAATATATTTAAAAAAAATATTGAAATAGAGTGCATAATGTTTTTAAAGTAATCAACTTCAAAAACTTTTAATAAGATAAAAAAATTAACATGTATTAAAAAGTTCACTCTGAAAACTCCATTTTCTTTGAAAAAACACTGACTTACGCCTTTCTATTGCGGAAAAGCGCTGCTTATACCCATAAGCGCAAATGATATACTATCTTCGTCTTTTATAATTAATCATGGATTCATTTAAAATGTATTACGCTTTTTTAGCCCTTCTTTTCACATTAACGTCTGTAAGCCACTTGGACTATACCGTAGTGGGGTTTTTCTTCCCACCATAAGAAAAAGCATCAAATAAAACATAAAAAAAAAATAGTGAAGACACTGCAGAAACATAAGAACCTCACGATGCAATCTTGTTAAATATAAAATACGCATCGGGATAATCCGGGATTCTACGTGGCATACCTGCAACACCTAAAAAATGCATTGGAAAAAAGGTTAAGTTTACGCCAACAAAAAAACTTCAAAAATGAATTTTTCCTAATATTTCTGAATAACGCACACCTGTAATTTTTTCAAATCAAAAATAAAGCCCTCCAAGCATAGAAAAAACGGCACCCATAGACAAAACGTAGTGGAAATGGGCCACAACGTAATAGGTATCATGTAAAGCTATATCTATACCAGAGTTAGCAAGAACAACTCCTGTTACACCTCCAACAGTAAAAAGGAAAATGAAACCGATAGCAAAAAGGCCTGGTGTTCTTAGGTCGATAGACCCTCCCCATAAAGTCGCAAGCCAACTGAAAATTTTGATGCCGGTCGGAATGGCTATGATCATTGTTGCTGCTGTAAAATACGCGCGCGTATCAATATCTAAACCTACAGTAAAGTAGAGTAAGAAACGCAAGCTGACAATCAACTCACAGAACTTCTCTCCGAACTCAGCGTGAAAGTTTCCCTTCGCAAAGCTCTCCGGCTATTTCTAAACAATATTTTATTTATTCTCATAATCTGAGCTTAAGGACGCTTTTTTAATAAGAGCTTCTGCTTTTTTTTTATCAAAACCGATTCCTTCTTTTTTGAAGTTGTTGAAAACAGTTTTTAAAGAAACACCATCGTATTTTCCCGAGTGAATAAGGTTATGATGATGAGAACAAACTGGAATAGTTTTACGATTTGTCAGGCGCATAACTTCTAAATAATAATTGTAATTACCAGGTTTTTTCTTTTGCAGAGCCTTACGCACATGCTTAATATGGTGCATTTCGGTGTTTGGGTCGCCGCAAATAACACACGGTTGTCGTACTATTTGTTTCCTTGCGATACGTAAATTAGCAAGAAGTAACTGTTCAATATCAGTTACGCACAAATTTGAAGTCATATAACCTTTAATGTTACGTTTAAATTGAGAATTGGATAAAAGGCCAAATTTGGCGATCTCTTTACCATGCTCATTTTTGACACTAAGATCATAGCCATACTTTTTAAAAATCTTAGGAACTTTACTCTTGGTTTTGTGTGCAATAGTCATCGCAGCACAATATCGACCAAAATAATTATAAATTGTCTTGGCATCATACCAATTGTGAGCAAATCCATAGTAATTTGATAAGCCACGAAAAACCGAACTAATATATTTGACAATATTAGCGATATCATATTGTAGTGCAGCTTTATAGCTTGTTGGAAAAAATTTACCGCCCTTATGACGTAATAATCCTTTGTCAACAAGTCTTGAAAGAATAGGATTCATACGGAATGTAATTCTAACTCGTGGGGTTTGAAAAGTTGCTGCCCGATACTTAGAATTCACTTTGATCCTATCAATTTTTCCCAAAGGGTTGACGTCATTTTTTGAGGAAAGTATACGAAATGCAGATTGCCAAATTTCAAAACCAAGAAATTTAGCTTTATCTTTTTTCAAATGAGTAATATGCGTTTTTTCATTTGAGAGGTTCAAATCAAGATTGCTTTTAAGAAAATTAGATATAATGGTCTTAATTTCTAAACAATCGTTCTTGGTTCCTCAAACAAAGATAATGAAATCATCTACATATCGTACATAGGCTATCTTTCGATTGACACCTTTGTAAATAAGTCTTTGTATACCTTTCTTATTAGCTAACTTTAATTTGGAAATTCGAAGTTTTTGCAGAAATTTCCAATATTTTCGTTTTCCTTTCATCTTCTTAACGTTTTCAGCTTCATCAAGTTCCGCTTGAGAAAATTTAATAGATGACACAAATTTTGGATTAGCATACGCAGGCTTCCCTTTGCGAAACTTCTCCATAACTTGATTTTCTTTTATAAAACAATCAAGTTCATGTAAATAAATGTTAGACAAAATAGGACTAACTACGGACCCTTGCGGCGTACCGATTTTATTAACAAATGAACTATTAATAGATATTATCTTTGATTTTAAAGCTTTATAAAGTAGGTCAACAAATACTTGTTCACTAACGTACTTTTTTTTAACAAGAGAAACCAATCTTTTGTGGTTAAAACTGTCAAAGCACTTACTGATATCACCTTCAATAGCTCACATACCAGAAGGAACCTTTTTTTTAATATATGCTAAGGCATCATGAGCTGATTTACCTCTACGGGATCCAAAACTACAATCATGAAATCTATGCTCGGATAGCTGTTCAAGAATAACAGCCATGCCCTTTTGCACAATTTTATCTCTGGAATCAGCAATTCCAAGAGTACGGGTACCACCCTGCCGTTTTGGAATATCAACTTTCCGAATAGGTCCAAATTGAAATCTACCTTTCGGAAGGAGGATCGAAAGTTTTTGGAAAAAATCTAGGTTAATACCGTCTAAAGTCACCGTCTTTTTGGTAAGAGAACTACCCCCAGGATTATGAACTCCGGGGTTACTTCTAATACTTTCATAACAGTGAATTCAAAAATTAGAGTTACCTAGAAGAGATTTAACAATAGAGTTAACCTCATCAATATTGTTTTTAGCGGAACATTCACGTAATTGTTTAAGTTCCTGTGCAATTACCTCTGAAAACCCATTGGGGCCAACAGTAGAGAAGTTACGAGTGAAATAACGTGCCCCCTTTAATTCACAATGCATAGCATTACGAGCCAACACGGGGCTCCTTGTCCCAATTCCGATTAAGGAACTGGGCGTGACGTAGCTTAGACGAAGTTTAACCTTTTGGTTATTCGTGGGATGTATAACGATTTGCGTAGGGTCGGCAATATTTTTCAGACAATTAGTTATCACCTTTGTCATTAGTGTAAAAACGGTTCAGACAGGTCTACCACATGTTTGTAGGCCATTCGTTAGTACAATACTCGGAAATTTACGAAACATAAGTCATAAAACAACAAAAAAAGAATAAATTTACTAATACGGTGGCACACGCACCCAATATTCTAGCCTTCATTTTCTTAACCCGACAAATCTGTAAGATGGGGATGGATAAATTCCATAGTAAAGTCGCTATGAAATGTGCTATATTGGGCAATATAGTATATCTTCTCCCTTTAGACAAGTGCTTTACTACGAATGAGTTAACCTCAGACGCAGCCAGTCTTTCTCAATTGTTGTACTCTGAACAAACAATATTCCCACGCGCCTTATATACGCGCGCCATGTGATGGGCTCATACAATGAAGCCTAAAACACCTATAGAAAACATGGCGTAAACCATGCCAAGGTAGCCAAATATAGGTTTTTTTGCAGTACTAACTACAATATGACTAACAATTCCGAATCCAGGCAAAATTAAGATGTAAACTTCGGGATGGCCGAAAAATCAAAAAAGATGCTGAAATAATACAGGATCTCCGCCTCCAGCAGGATCGAAAAATGTCGTATTGAAGTTTCGATCTGTTAAAAGCATAGTAATAGCACCCGCTAAAACAGGTAACGAAAGTAGTAATAAAAATGCTGTAATCAAGACAGATCACACAAATAATGGAAGGTTATGAAAAGATAAACTCTTTACTCGCATGTTAAAAATTGTACAAATAAAGTTAATAGCGCCTAAAATAGAAGACGCACCTGATAAGTGCAGGCTGAATATGGCCAGATCCACAGACCCACCAGAGTGAGCAGTTGCACTTGACAGTGGTGGGTAAACTGTTCACCCAGTACCCACACCAGCTTCTGTTAACATAGACGCAAATAGTAATAATAATGACGGTGGTAATAATCAAAAGCTAATGTTGTTCATTCTTGGGGTGCATTAGACAATTTTAAAATTATCCATGCTCAAAACTGAACGAACCTATTACTAGGGATTTCAGCTTCCAGATCTACAAATTATTAATTATTATTTTGATAAAGATTTCTCTTAGATGAAATCTCTTCTATTTGAGACTTTGTTAACTTTTTATATTTTTTGATTTCTGTTTTAATACTATCACGAAATTCTTTAATCGCTTTAAACAACGATCTATCTAAATGCTTTTTAACATTAGACCTCCATTGTTTTTCTTTATTAGCTAATTCACGATCAATAGTTTTATGACAGTTTTTATGAACAGATCTCAAAAATAAATTAGATTCTAATTCGCGTATAGTAATATCATTTACTAAAACTTTTGGCAAGTTGAATAACATTTTATATTTCACTTGAAAATCTTTACTGTTAGTTTGATTTTCAACTAATCTTAATAATTTTTTCCATATATTTTCTCTTAAATTCCATATAGTTGGTTCATGATCTAGTTCTTTTACAGAATCATGAGATAACGATTTAAGACAAATAGGGCAAAACTTATCTTGATGCTCAATAAGTATATCATGTAGTTCTTGTTTATCAAACGTAGTATCATACCTTAAAGTATTTAAACTGATTCCAATTCTTTTTTTTCTATTAAACTCATTTATGGCTTTCCGATCTAAATATTTATTTAAATTCAAGAATTCTTGCGAAGGGCAAATCCAAAATATGTTTAAAGAAGAGTAAGGTTTTACGTCAGAAGGCTTCAATTGTATAGCTCTTTTATAACAAAACCTGTTTTTTTTTATAAATCCCGACTTTATAAAAGATATTTTTTTTGGTTTTGAACCAAATTTTTTTTTAACAGTTTTCCACATTTGTTTATAAAAAAAAGGTTCTAATGAATCGAGCTGTATTCTAGACTCACGGCTAATGCTATAATAATTACAAATACCTCTTATTAGTGAGTTTTGTTTATTAATAATAACATTTAAAGGTTCACTAGCCAAGCTTCTAACAAATAATTTGCGAACTTTTAATTTTATTTTAGCTAATTTGCTAGAATCAACTACAATATATGGATTTGAACGATGATATTCTGAATACTTGTGGTTACACATTGAAGTAATATCATATCTATATTTGGTAAATCGACCTTTGTTTAGTTTTTTAGAATTGCCTTTATAATCTGGAAAACAAAATTCAAAGCCCAAATATTTAAAGGAGTTGCCCGGACAAAAAACTTTTACATTACCTGTAGATTTTTCTAATTCTAAACCTCTGGATTGTAAAAATTTAACTAGCTCATTTTCAATCTTTTTAAAAATTTCCCGATTACTTAACCCAAATATTAAAATATCATCAGCGTATCGAACACAGGTAATGTTAGTTTCGCGTTTGACTACTAAATTTTTTATTCCAATTTTTTGCTTGGCAAAGTTTTGTTGTTCGGGATTAAGTTCGTAATGAGAGTTCTCTAAACAAATTTTGTAAAGAGTCTGTTCCAAGCCGTCTAAAACGACATTACATACGATTGGGCCTATTATAGACCCTTGAGGAACTCCAGATAAAGGTTCAAAACGAATAATTTTTTTTGAGCCCATTGATTCAGGACCAACAATAGGTGTTCTTAACCATGCTTTCAGTAAAAATAAATATTTGCTAGTAATAGGAGTTAATTCTAATATAGCTTTATGAGATATGTTATCGAAGCAACCAACAATGTCAACATTTAAATATTTAGTATATGGAGTATATTGTTTTATTTTACTTTCTTGAAGTTTATCAGAAAAAACATAATAAAATTTTCTATATTGTCTTTTACTTTTTCTAATTCCTCCTATATTTCCACCTCTAATTATGAACTTGCGACCAGTTGATTTTTTATAAATTTCCGCAGAAACTTTTTTACTACTCGATCTTTTTGTTGGTTGGTTAATTTTTGAAAATCTTATAATAGAATTTGCTACAATAGAAATCGCTTGATGTGGATTACGATCTTCTCTAAATCCAAAAGAATTCGGATCAGATTGATACTCCACAATAGGTAAAATAGCAAAAAGTATAATTTTTTGCAACACTCTATCTCTTAAGCTTGGAATCCCTATTGGTCTAGCTTTATTATTACTTTTTGGAATCCAGATTCGTTTTGTACTTATTGGCTTATAGTTTTTACGAATAGATTTTAAGTTAACTTTTTTAATTAGCTCTAATTGCAATTTTAAATTATATTCTGTTGCAAGTTGTTCGGCTAATTTCAAGTCTTCTATAATGTTGTCTTTTACAATTTTCGGTAAATCTTTTTTTACTTTAATACTTTTAGTAGAAAAAAAGTATTTAGTTTTTATTAGCCTCTCTTTTTGTAAATTATTTAAAAACTCGGCTTTAGATTTAAATCGTATTGAGTCTGAACCTGCGGTGTTGCTGCCAGACGCAATTTTAATAGAATTAATTGCATAAACAGCAATAGAAAATGATTCTATTAGTAAACATTGAAGTCTCTGTAAATCGTTTGGCAAATTTTGTTGTATAACTCGTTTGTTTAAACGATTAAGGTTAATAATTAATAATTTTGTTACAGTTAAATTATACTCTTCCAAGATAGATTCAATTTTTTCCAAATTTTGTTTATTAAATATATCAGATTGTAATTTAGGATTAGTATATTGGCTCATTAAAAACGCATCGTTATTTTTGATTTTCTCAATCAATAATTCTACTGATCGACCATCTACTGTAACTTCTCTAGCACATTTTCGCTCAAATTGCATGTACCGATTTTTTAAATTAGCTTTTACACTAAAAGATTGACAAATGAACTTATTAGTACTTCCGCCAGGTTTTAGTTGATAAGATGAAATAAAATTTTTATTTATTAGACTCAAATTCTTTAGCTTGGAGACAAACTTACTCCTATTTAAAAAGATTTTTGAAGCTGAGGTGTCATCGCACAAACGCCTTCTACTTTTGTGCCAACAGCGACTCATATATAGCCATTTTAAACTTGTTTCTGTACGTAGACTAATAAATATTTCACACCACCCACCGAGATTAGGGTTTTTTATTACAATCAACACTTTTGGTGTTTTATCTTAGAACTAGAGTAAACCAGGTTTCTCTCAAAAGCCATATCTGCTGCACCAATCATTAACGGAACCATTCAATTTCCAAAGCCGCCGATTAATGTAGGCATTACCATGAAAAAAATCATCAAGATTGCATGGCCTGTCACAATAACGTTATATAGGTGATGATTGTACTCTAAAAAACTGCTATTAGGTTGAGCTAAAGTTATTCTAATATACAACGACAAAGCAGTCCCAGCAACCCCTGAAATTGCCCCAAATATTAAATATAAAGTTCCAATGTCTTTATGATTAGTGCTAAAAAATCAACGAGTTACGAATTTATAAACAGGATTTAATTGTGATTTGTGGGTTATCATTTTTTTTTTACTTTAAACTTTATCATTCCTATAATTGACAAAACACAGAAACTTTTTTTGATAATTTTTTCGTATTTTTACGAATTTTTATCGAAGGTTTTTGATCAAAAAAAGCTCAGTACGAAAAATAAAATAAAAATTTTAAAATCGGCATAATCACCTAAAAATACTCAAAACTGTCGTATTCCTAAAATTACTGTAAGACTTGTTAAAATTAAAAAAGTATAATGGTATAAATATCCTGTTTGTAACTTGGAAATATACGAAGCTTTTTTGGTTATGATAGAGGACAACCCCATCGGGCCAAAAACTTCAATAACTCCTCTGTCAATTACTTTATACGTAATAGTATAACTAATCGTGAAAAAAAACTGACTAATATATTCATTATATACCTTGTCAAAAAATCATTTTTTGTTGAGGAAGTTGTAAATTTTTTTACCTAATACAGACATTTTCACTTGAACCAACAACTTACTACCAAATAAATAAAATAAAAATGATGCTGTAACCCCTAAGCAACTTAAAAGAACAGGTAGTATTTTATAAATGTGAGGAATAAATTCTGAATCGATCCGATTCATATTTTTAGTAGTGATAAAAATAGCATTTCCCCAAAAGTCACTGCCAAACCCGATAATCATATCTTTAGCATAAAACCCTATCAATACACTAGGAATAACTAAAAGAAATAAAGAGAGAGATATTTGATAAGAAGAGTCGTAAGCTGAGCAAATTACTTGCTTATAACCATTTGGAGCTGATAAAAAAGTTAAATAGATCAATCGAGTTGAGTAAAAAGCGGTAAAAAAAGCACCTAAGCTGCCTAAAACATAACTGAAATGACCTTCTACAGTATATTTTCCATAAGCGACTTCAAGAATAACATCTTTCGAATAAAATCCTGTTAAAAAAGGGAAGCCAATAAGAGCAAGCGAACCTATTACCATCATAGAATATGTAAATGGTACTAAATTTTTTAAACCACCCATTTTACGCATATCTTGCTCATCAGCTACCGCATGGATAATAGAACCGGCACCTAAAAAAAGTAATGCTTTAAAAAAAGCATGATTGACTAAATGGAAAACTCCGACTGAGTAATTTGATAATCCACAAGCAAACACCATATAACCTAGTTGACTACATGTCGAATAGGCGATTACTCGCTTTAAATCGTTTTGTAATAACCCAACAGTAGCCGCAAAAAATGCAGTACATGCGCCTACAACTGTAATCAGACTAAGGATGTTAGGCGTGTACTCGAATAAAGGAGAAGTTCGTGCAATCAAAAATACTCCAGCTGTAACCATTGTTGCAGCATGAATTAAAGCAGATACAGGTGTAGGGCCTTCCATTGCGTCTGGAAGTCAAGTATGTAACCCTAATTGTGCTGATTTTCCTACTGCACCTATAAACAAAAAAAAACATATAATAGAGATTAAGTTAAAATCGAAACTTAAAAAAGTACAAATCTTATTTGTAAAAATGGGAGTTACAGCAAAAACTGTAGCATAATCTACTGCTTTGTATTCAATAAAAACAAGTAAAATTCCAATAACAAGCCCAAAATCTCCAATTCGATTTAAAATCATTGCTTTTATTGCCGCTTTATTTGCTTGAATTCGAGTAAATCAAAAATTGATAAGTAAATACGAGCAAAGACCTACGCCTTCCCACCCTACAAACATTTGGATAAAATTATCAGCTGTAACCAAAATCAACATAAAAAATGTAAATAGCGATAAGTAAGACATAAATCTAGGAAGATGTGGATCATAGGCCATGTATTCAGTAGAGTATAAATGCACAATCGAAGAAACAAACGTAACTACACAACACATGACAACTGTTAATGAATCAAAAAGAAACCCTCAATCTACGTGCAACATCTCAGAATTGATCCAAGGGACAAGCTTTATATAAACACAGCAATTCAAAAGTGCTACTTCGTAAAAAGCAAAAAGAGAAATGAAAAAAGTGAATACTAAACAACTTACAGTGATATAAGAAGCCCCAAAAGGGCCAAGTTTTCTGCCGAATAATCCAGCACACAAAGAACCAATTAATGGTAAAAAAATTAATAACAAATACATAAAATTTTTAAAGTAATAAACTTTAAAAACTACGCTTACAAAAAGCGATTAATTCCATTACTTACTTAAATCTTATAAAAGCGCTATTTTTAAAATACTATCTTGAATTTATCTATAAATTTGTCAAGTAAATAATGAAAGAGGGATTTGAACCCCCGACATTTGGATTATGATTCCAACGTTCTGACCAACTGAACTATTTCATTTGTAACATCATTAAAAATTTTTTTAATTATTCCTAAAAAAGTCTAAAAAGTTAGTATTTTCGATTAAACTGAATGAATTACTGCTTAAATGGCCTTAGCCAAGAATAAAACTTTCAATTATTTTAATTTTGAGTTAACAAATTTTTATTTATTTAATTCTTTTTATTTTCATTTAAGATTTTCTGGAAAAAGGCCGATACTTTAGTGTTCGTTTGCAAGAAGATGTTCGAAGTTTTATGCTTTGAATACATAACCAAGGGTTTGACAATTTTCGCCTCATAGAGTAGGATATACTCCACTTCAAAAAAGCGAAAATTTTACAAAGAAGTAAAAAATAAAACTTTCAATTATTTTAATTTTGAGTTAACAAATTTTTATTCATTTAATTTTTTTTATTTTTATTCAATTTTTTAAAGTAAAATCCAGATTTTACTTTAAAGATCTTTTGCCGACCTTCCCCCTTATATTAACCATAAAATTTTTTTTAGTTGCTTTTAAAAAAGTCTAAAAGGTTAGTGTTTTTAGCTTAACACGATACATTACTACTTAAATGACTTTCGTCAAAAGTAAAACTTTTAATTATTCAAATTTTGAATTAATAAACTTTTATCAATTTCAATTCTTTTTATTTTCATTTAAGATTTTTGCGAAAAAGCCGATACTCTAGTGTCCGTTTGAAAAAAGATGTTCGAAGTTTTATGCTTTGAATACATAACCAAGGGTTTGACAATTTTCGCTTC
>Ga0213865_10000115_pt1 | contig 51152 bp, 57 predicted proteins | sample PICome_6_FD_160100 | JGI IMG/M metagenome (GOLD analysis project Ga0213865, IMG submission 160100) | Coastal seawater microbial communities near Pivers Island, North Carolina, United States - PICO282 | ecosystem: Environmental > Aquatic > Marine > Coastal | place: USA: North Carolina...
ATAATTGCGGCGCGGATTGTTAACGATACGATTGATATCTTTCACGTAATCATAACATTGAACGCTTAGCATGTCGCATAGGTCAAACAATTCTGGAAAAAGCTTTTCAAACTTAATCTCGCTAAAGACGTTAGGACGAAATGCCATTGCAATTCCCTTTGCGCGTAATGATTTTGCTTTCGCTTGTATCTCTTTCAAAAGCTTTGCTTTGAATTGATCACGATATTTAAACCATAGGATGGTGCGAATAATACGGGCAATCGCTACTTTGTGTTCACCATCCGATGCAATCATGAATTTCTGCCCCATGCCAGTAAACATTAAACAAGCTTTGGCGCATCCGTTTGATAGGCCATTACATGTATTAAATCCGCTGATGTAATGGGGTGCTAAAGATAAACCCCATATTTCTAAATCAGTATCGGTATTAGAAACGTCTTTAGCTATTTTTGTGTTTTGTCCAATAAGCTTTGGAAGCTTTGCCCATTGCACATTGCCATTTTCGTCAATCGCATTGTTTACTTTATCCCACGCAATAGCGCGGCAATGCTGAATGAATGTATCGCTTTCACATTCCTCTTTCGCTTGGCGCATAGCGTTGCGCGTGTTGAATTTGTATTCATTGAAAGCGATTTCATTAATCATGTTAGTCATTGTGTGTGTTCCTCTTGTTAAACGCAATTATGGCCTTGCCGCAGTTGGTCGGCCTCTCGTAGAGAAGTGGCATATTTTCAAAACTGTCAAGATACCCACCACCATTTTGTTACCAATTATTTCAGTTTTGTAACATTTTGTGATGATAACGCAAACATTCAAAACCCGGAATATATATAGGTAGAATTACTCATATGTAATGAAATCAATAGCTTAACATTTTATGCATTCACATAATCGTTTTAATGAATGTTTGAATGTGTTTTTCATGATCGCATTACATAAAAGAGAAACAATACATTCAATACCGGGAATGTTATGGCTAACATTCAAAACCCGGAATGTATTGCATTTGTGATCACATATGGTGGGGTGTGTCTGTTTTGTGATCACATGGGTATGGTATTTCATGCACGTTTTTCGCTTTTGTGATCACAAACATGAAAACGCCTAAAAAATAAGCACATATTGTAATTTAATGATAATATATCAGTATAAAAATGTAATAATATCAACGCTTTAATCCAATAAAACAGCTCTTTCTGCACAATTTAAAACGAAAACAGCCAAAACGGCACCCCGCGAGGGCCACCGGGGGGTATGACGTTACACGTATATGTACAAATACACAGAAGTGATTTTTAGTTTCTACAACTTATACGGGTACTTCTTACATATATACCAGGATACTAATCACAATTTGTTACAATACTGTAATATTTAGCAGAAAGGGGGTTGACTAGGGGTAAAATATGGGTACAACTGCGGAGCAGGAGCAGCAGAGTTAAACTTTTAGTGTATTAACTTAAAATAAAGTAATAAATAATAAATAGTTAAACTTTATATAAGAGTGTTGCAATAAAGAAAGTGGACATAGGTAGAGTTTAACTCTTGACATATTCACTATTTTATATGTATACTATTATCAAGTAACACACAATAACAAGTATAAACATAATAGTGTTACACTATAGGTACGTGTCACGAATATATGTGTCACTCTTCCTCTTGTCTCCTCTCCCTCACACGTAGTTTGCGACACGTACCTTTTTCTCATAAAGGTATTGACAATGAAACGTAAGCATATACAACTATATGCAGGCGATAACGTTATTGAAGAGTTTTACTCCGCTATAGCCGAAGGTAACTCACGTAAATTACAACGCATACATATCCCCCGTAGTGATGTATTCTATGTTCGTGCTGCAATAGAGCAGGACACTGGTGTTCGCTACTCCTTAGACCATGTAGAAAGAGCTATGTACCTAGAGGGTATGCTTGATCGCAAAGATGTATTAGACCCTGATAGAGAGCGAGACTATGGATAACCTAAAGCTACCTATAGCACTTGTGCTTGCTATGGCTGCTCAGCTAGCAGGTGGTGTGTGGTGGGTATCACAACAGGCAGCAACTATTGCTAGCCTTGAAGAGACAGTAGCACAGTTTGCTAGTAAGATGGCGGTAGAGGATAACGTCAATCTTAAGCGTGATGTGCAGGATAACGCAGACTACATAGCTGGTGCGTTTGATGAGATAGATGAACTTTGGGAAGAGACTGAAGAGTTGTGGGACGAGGCAGCATCAATGGCAAGCCATATGGTTAGCATAATGCAGTTACAGCAAAGAGTTGCAGTTCTAGAAAACAGCTTAAAGTTTCTTAACAGAGTGGACACCCCTAAATCTGATATGCGGTAATGGACCCCGTTTCCTGCATAGCCCTTGCCAGTGGCGCTTATAAAACGCTTAAGGCAGCTATATCCACCGGGAAGGATATACAGTCAATGGGTAACACCTTGGCTACATGGGGTAAAGCTGTATCAGATTTTGGTAAGCTAGAAGAACGCGCTAAGAATCCACCCTGGTGGGAAAAGACCTTCAAGGGTAGTGACGAAGAAAATGCAATACTCATTTGGAATCAGCGCCGTAAGCTGGACGAAATGAGAAAATCCATTAAGGATGAAATAAGTTTTTTGTATGGGCCTTCAGCTTGGGAGGAGGTTCTCAGAATTGAGGCAGAGCAGCGGCGTATACGTAAAGAAGCTGCATATGCTAAGCAAGAATTTATAGATAATATAATAAACTGGACGGTAGGCTTAACTATTGCTATAATAGGCGCTGGAATATTTAGTTTTATTATTTATCTAATAGGAGTATCCCAAGGCAGATGGTAGATGCGACTAGTCGAGTTAGGCAGATTAAAGTATGCTCTATATGATGACAACGACAAGCTGGTTATACTAACATCTTATAAACGGATAGCTGAGAATATGGCACGTAACTACAAAAAAGAGTACGATAACTATCAGGGTAAGCCAACCCAGCGCAAACGTAATGATGCGCGTAAGACAGCTAGACGTAAGATGGAAAAAGCTGGTAAGGTTCGCAAGGGTGATGGCAAAGATGTGGATCACAAGGATGGCAACCCTAAGAACAACAGCAGTAAAAACCTACGGGTTACCAGTAAATCTAAGAATCGTAGCTTTAAGCGTACCAAATCAGCAGGGAAAGCATAATGGCTAAACCAGCAAAAGGTAAAATGTTTGCTAAGACAGTGACAAACCCTAAAACAGGGCGAAAGCGTACTGTATCTTATGGTCAAGCTGGTAAAGCTAAGGATGGTGGTAAACGTATTCGTCCCGGTACTAGTAAAGGTGATTCATACTGCGCACGTAGCGCTGGGCAGATGAAGAAACACCCTAAAGCAGCTAAAGACCCAAATAGCCCCTTACGTTTATCTCGTAAGAAATGGAAATGTAGTGGTACGAAATCGCGGAGAACATAATGAGTCTGTGGGTAAACATTCACAACAAGCGTAAACGAATTGCTGAAGGTAGCGGTGAGAAGATGCGTAAAAAAGGCGCTAAAGGTGCGCCTACAGCAGCAGCATTTAGAAAAGCACAAGGTTTAAATAATGGGGGAATGCCAATGAAGTGTACTTGTGGAAAAGGTGGGACATGCAACTGTGGTGGCATGGCAAAAAACAAAATGTCTAAAGGCGGTATGCCTAAGAAAAACTATGGTAACGGTGGCATGGCTAAGAAAGGTTATCGCAACGGTGGCTTCTGCACTGGTCCAGCTAAAGGATATAAAAAGTAATGGCACGTAATACACAACACTTGGCACCCTCTAATCGTTTCGCTAAATCACGAATAAAGCTTTACTCAGGTCGTAGTGGATCAGCTTCTAATAATCGCTCCATTGGCGGCGGAGTACCCCAGCATACGTATAAACCATTAGGTAGTAGTGGCTCTCAAAAAGTACGGTCTGGTGCAGCATCTCAGAAAGAATACATCAATACTTCAGGTGTGGATTCTATGCGAGGGGGGAGCAATGGTAATTTAGGTTGGTCACAATCTAGGCTAGACGAGGTGAATGCAAAACGTAAAAAGAATAAGAGTAAAAAGTAAAACTTTGACAACACACACACAGGAGAAGTAAAATGTCAAATCCATATCAAATTCGTACAGATGTAATGTCTATGGCAAAAGAGATGCTAGATAAAGCATATGACACACAAATGACATTAGCATACACTGTTATGAATCAATATAAAGAGAACTCAGAGCAGGCTTTAGAAGCATGGAATCGGTATGTACCAAAGATGTACACACCAGAAGAGCTAAAGAAGCAAGCTGAAACACTATATGAGTTTGTAAGCAACGATAAGAAATAGCATGAGTTACTTTAAAAAATATGAAAAAGCTTTAAAGGCTGCAGGATATCGCTTAAACGGAAAGGGTGTTTATGATGCTCGTGGGAATTGTGCAGCGATGGAAGACCGCTTTGGTACGGCTTATATTAATGATGTGCGAATTAAAAATATCATTACTGCAGAAGAGAGTAAGATACTTAATAAAGTTAAGAAGACGGTTAAGAAAGCGACTCCAAAGCTGAAGAAAGTACGTGCGCGTAATGCTGATGGTACTCTTCGTGCTGATGATCCTAGCACACCTGATGTTAATGAAGCGTGGACATACGTAGAGGATAAGTAATGGCACTTAATCAGTTAGGTAGGCCAGCTAGACGAAAATCTGTGTATGGTCATAATACAGGAACTACAACAGAGACAATCTATACCTGCCCACCTAACTGTACTACAGAGGTGACATTCATCCATGTACATAACTCTAGTGGTAATACTAGTATAGAGATTGAGTGGTATGTTGCTGAAGACAACTACACATCTCACTTCCTAGAGGGTAAAAACCTAGGTGCAGCAGAGTATATTCAGTTTCCTGATGTTGAGCTTGTATTACAGGCTGGTGATGAAATAAGAGTAACATCTGCATCTGCAGCACATATTGATACCATTATTACAGTTACAGAAACATTTGCTCAAACTAGATCATAACGGGTATGCAAAAATAGGTACTACTACCTGACATAACCATAAGTATAACTATCTCCGCACACAAACAAAGGAGATCGTGATGCTTAACTTTCTAAAACGTGTATTCAAGGCTATTGAAACAGCACAACAAAAACGCGCAGACTACAGACTATTACAAATGCTATCTGAGCGTGAACTACGTGACCTAGGCATTGGTCGCTCACAAATTAAGGAAATCATCTATGGCGAGGACACTAACGGAAAAGCAGCTTAAGTTCCTTGAGGTACTATTTGACGAAGCTGGCGGTGATGTTGTTACAGCTAAGAAACTGGCAGGTTATGCACCTGAGTCCAGCACTGCAGCAATTGTGGAATCTCTAAAAGATGAAATCGCAGATAAAACACGCACTTATTTTGCTCGTACTGCGCCCAAAGCTGCTATGGCTATGGTTGGCGCTTTATATGATCCTACTGAACTAGGTATCAAAGAAAAGATGGTTGCGGCAAAAGATTTACTTGACCGCGCTGGGCTTGGTAAGGTAGATAAGGTAGATGTCACCAGTGGTGGTGGCGTTTTCTATTTACCACCAAAAGAAGGTACGAACGAATAAGTAAACCGTTAGTAATCCCTGAGAGGGAGCTTGGGTACTGGCAGTTACCCCTCCCTCCCAAAACACATAACAAAAACTGGCACACAATAGTTCGGGTAACAAAGAAGATACCGTGGGGCTATGAACAGCATCCAGACAATGATAGGCTTCTTGTACCTATTGAGTCAGAGCTAGAAGCGTTAGAGCTTGCAAAACGACACCTCAGGCAGTATAGTTACCGTGCGGTAGCTCAATGGTTGAGTAAAGAAACAGGCCGCTACATATCACACATGGGCCTAAAAAAGAGAATCGAAGTTGAGCAAAGACGTAGGAAAGCAATTACAATTAAACGCAAGTTTGCCAAGTGGCTCCAAGAAACGCTACACGAGATCGAAAAGCTCGAAAGCCAAGGGGTCGGGGCATACTCAGAGTCCAGAGAAGACAGTTGAAACAGTCGCACCCCCAGTAGAGACTGTACCTGCAAAAGTATCTGCTCCTGAGTTTGACGTGGATATTGCACAGGATGTTGTGTTCAAGCCAAACCCCGGCCCCCAAACATACTTCTTAAGTTCATCTGAACGAGAGGTACTTTATGGTGGGGCAGCAGGCGGTGGCAAATCTTATGCGATGCTTGCAGACCCGCTGCACGGTTTAAATGATCCTAACTTTAGTGGGCTATTAGTACGCCATACTACAGAGGAACTACGTGAACTAATACAAAAATCTCAGGAGTTATACCCTCGTGCAGTGCCCGGAATCAAATGGAGTGAGCGTAAATCCCAATGGACTAGTCCTAGGGGTGGGAGACTATGGATGTCTTATCTTGATAAAGATCAAGACGTTACTAGGTATCAAGGACAAGCATTTAATTGGATTGGATTTGACGAGCTTACTCAATGGTCTTCACCTTTCGCTTGGGATTATATGAGATCACGCTTAAGGTCTGCATCTAAAGACCTTGGGCTATATATGAGAGCTACAACAAACCCCGGTGGCGCAGGACACCAATGGGTAAAGAAAACATGGATAGACCCAGCGCCTGCTGGAAAAGCATTTTGGGCAACCAATATAGAAACTGGTGAATTACTAACTTACCCGAAAGGACACAGCCGTGCAGGTGATCCATTATTTAAAAGGCGTTTTATTCCAGCTTCTCTGTTTGACAACCCTTACTTGGCAGAAGCTGGTGACTATGAAGCAATGCTTCTCTCGTTGCCTGAACACCAAAGAAAACAACTCCTCGAAGGAAACTGGGACGTAAATGAAGGAGCAGCTTTCCCTGAGTTTGACAGATCAAAGCATGTCGTGGAAGCTTTTGACGTTCCCCGATCTTGGGTTAAGTTTAGAAGTTGCGACTACGGTTACGGGTCTTACACAGGCGTTCTCTGGTTCGCTGTTGCACCTGACGAGCAACTCTATGTATACAGAGAGCTATATTGTTCTAAGGTTACTGCTACAGATTTAGCAGATATGATCTTAGAGATAGAAAAAGATGATGGTGGAATGAGATACGGTGTGCTAGACTCATCTTTGTGGCACAACCGTGGCGACACGGGGCCATCCCTAGCAGAGCAGATGATCATGAAGGGGTGCAGATGGCGTCCATCAGATCGCAGTAGAGGCTCTCGTGTCGCAGGTAAAAACGAAATACATAGACGGTTACAGATAGATGAATTTACTGAGAAGCCTCGTCTTGTATTTATGGATAACTGCACAAACACTATTGCGCAGATACCAAGCATCCCCTTGGATAAGAAAAACCCAGAGGATGTAGACACCAACGCAGAGGATCACTTATACGATGCTTTACGTTATGGGGTGATGACACGCCCACGCAGCAGCATATGGGATTATAACCCAGCAAAACAACGCACTGGTTTTCAAGCTAGTGATCCTAACTTCGGGTATTAAGAATGGCAGAACAAGAAGAAATGTTTGAAACAGATGAAATCGTAGCTGCAGAAGACAGTGAAGATTCTATCTTTGAAAACCAAGCTGGCGTAGTTGGCTTTGTTCAGGATCGCTACAAACGAGCAGAAGATGCACGTTTTGCTGATGAAGAGCGCTGGTTACGTGCTTATCGCAACTATCGTGGTATCTACAGTTCTGAGGTTCAGTTCACAGATACAGAGAAATCACGTGTATTTGTAAAAGTAACAAAGACTAAAACTCTAGCAGCATATGGACAAATTGTAGATGTATTATTTGGAAATAATCGGTTTCCTCTTTCTGTTAACCCCTCTGTTCTACCTGATGGCGTTGCTGAGTCAGTACACATAAACGTAGACCCTAACGCAGCACAGGCAGGGCAACAGCTTAACGCTGTAACTTCAGATGCCCCAGCGCAGCCATACTTACTAGATGGTACAAAAGGGCAGCTACAACCAGGTGAGACTCTTATTGATCTACAACGCCGCCTAGGACCAGAGCAGAACAAGCTACAAGCTGTCTCTGATAAGATTGTTGAGGGTGACGGTACTACACCTAGCACAGTGACATTCCATCCTGCTATGGTAGCAGCTAAGAAGATGGAAAAGAAAATTCACGATCAGCTACAAGAGAGTGGTGCTAATACACATCTACGCTCTATGGCTTTCGAGATGGCTCTTCTAGGCACAGGTGTCATGAAGGGTCCGTTTGCTGTAGATAAAGAATATCCTAACTGGAATGAAGAGGGTGAGTATGAGCCTCTCATTAAAACAGTACCAGAGTGTAGCCATGTAAGCGTATGGGATTTCTATCCAGACCCTGAAGCTAAATCTATGCAAGATGCAGAGTATGTGGTAGAGCGTCACAAGATGTCACGCACACAGCTACGCGCTCTAAAACAGCGTCCATACTTTATGGATGATGCAGTAGATATGGCTGTAGCCAAAGGACCAGATTATGTACAGAAATCTTGGGAAATGGTTATGGAAGATGATGACACACAGCCTACATCTGAGCGCTGGGAAGTGTTGGAGTTTTGGGGTTTTGTAGATGTAGAGCTTCTAGAGCAAGCTGGAGTTAATATTCCTAAAGAGCTAAAAGACCTAGACGAAGTAAACTGTAACGTTTGGACATGTAACGGTGAAGTACTACGTTTTGTATTAAACCCATTCAAGCCTACACGCATTCCTTATTACGCAACACCATATGAGCATAACCCATACAGCTTCTTTGGTGTAGGTATTGCAGAGAACATGGATGATACGCAGACATTAATGAATGGTTTTATGCGTATGGCTATTGACAATGCTGCATTATCTGGTAATCTGATTATCGAAGTAGATGAAACCAACCTTGTACCGGGGCAAGACCTAAGTGTCTATCCTGGCAAGGTTTTTCGTCGTCAAGGTGGTGCCCCGGGTCAGGCAATCTTTGGTACCAAGTTCCCGAATGTTGCACAAGAAAACATGCAACTCTTTGATAAGGCTAGGGTTTTAGCTGATGAAAGCACTGGATTCCCTAGCTTTGCTCATGGTCAAACTGGCGTGTCGGGCGTTGGTCGTACAGCTTCAGGTATTAGTATGCTTATGTCTGCTGCTAACGGTTCTATCCGTACAGTAGTTAAGAATGTAGATGATTATCTGATTCGCCCACTAGGTAAAGCTTTCTTCTCATTTAACATGCAGTTTGATTTTGATGAATCACTTCGTGGTGACCTAGAGGTTAATGCATCAGGTACAGAAAGCTTAATGGCTAACGAGGTACGTTCCCAGCGCCTAATGCAATTCTTACAGGTAGCACAGAATCCAGTTCTTGCACCTTTTGCTAAAATGGATTATATTATCCGTGAGATTGCAAAGAGCATGGACCTTGACCCTGACAAGGTTACTAACTCTATGCAGGACGCAGCAATCCAAGCAGAAATACTCAAGGGCTTCCAAGCACCACAACCTACGCCTGAGGCTATGGGACAAGGTGTACAGGGTGTCCAAGATACTACTGGTGGCGGCGGCGCACAGATGGGCATAGGTACAGCACCGACACCGGGCGAACAAGGATTTACAGGTAATGAGCAACCTCAAGCCGTTGGTCAATAATAAAGAACTCTATGAAGCATTTCTTAAACATGTAGATGATTTAATCTACCTACAGCATAAACAAATGGAGCAGGCTACAGAGCCTGTGGTGTTCTACAGAGCGCAGGGTGCTGTCTCTACTCTGCGTAAGCTAAAGTTACTAAGGGAACAGGTAAACGATGGATCAAAGCCCTAAGCCTAAACTTCGCCCAAAGCTTCGCTTATCATACGATGATCTTAAAAAGATTGAACGTGTTGTTAATGAGGAAGCTAAGGGTGAGGGTGTAGAAGGAAGGAACGCTATTCGTGGCGTTATATTCAATCGTTTAATGTCAGATAGATTTCCTGACAGTGTAGATGAAGTTCTGTCACCTAGAGAGTTTGAGCCAGTAGGCAAATATGGGTCTATTGATAAAATACCTGTTAACGAAGATACTCTACTTGAACGCCTCACAGAAATGGCTGACTATATTCAGTATGGTGAGGATGCATCTAAGGGTAGCACTTTCTTCCTTAACAAAAAGCTAGCCAAGAAACGTAAGACAGATTTTGGTGGTAAGGGTGGTATGACTATTGGTAACCACACTTTTTATAAAAGCTATGAAGGGCAGGAACCTGTAGAAGATATTAACTTCTCTCACAACATTGAAGTGTCTTATGATGGTTATGATGAAGGTGGTTTTATAGAGGGTTCTAAAAAGCGAAATAGCAGGCGCAGTGATCCTAAAGGATTATATAAACAACGTGTAGAAGAATCTGATGCCTATGAAAATATAGCAGGTATGATACCCGGTATAGGTACTGCTATGACCTTTACTGATATAGAAAACGAGCTTAAAAAAGAAGAACCTGATTATCTAAAAATAGGTATGCTAGCAGGTACAGAAGCTATAGGGCTTATACCCGGTCTTGGTACTGCTGCAAAAAGTATGATCCGTAAAGGTGCTGACATGGCAAGGCAAACGGATGAGGTTGTAGAAGTAGCAAGTAATGTACCAAAAGTAACTAAAACTACATATAATAATACAGTAAAAGCATACAAGTTATTCACAAAAGGTGAGGACGGAAAGCTTTATCCTTTGTTTGTAGACGCAGACACAGAGGTGCCTTTAGGACAGTACATGAAGGCTGTATTTCCAGAATATCGTTTTAAAGCAGAGAACGGTAACTTTTACGTACCTTCGCGTGGTACTGCTGGTAAAAAAGGTACAGGTGACAGTATCAAAATACCTGACCAAGAAACAAGAGATATGCTTATTGAGGCAGGTTTCTTACCTAAAGGCTCTAAAGCAAAAACCATTAAAGCTGTTGCTGCAAGACCGGGTTGGCACGCTGGTGATAATCCTACTGCCGCGCATATTGGTCCAGAAATTAAGATAGACGGTAAAACATACAAGATACGTGGTGAAGATCAAGTATGGGCTGAAGTAGAAATGCCTGCAGATGTAGATTGGCAAGCTATTGCAGATAGCCGCGCTATTTTAAAAAAAGATGGTACGCCTAACGTAAAAACTGCGCACATTACAGATGAACTACCTTTTGGTGGCTACTATCGTTATAAAACCAACCCTAATATGCAAGGTAATTGGCTTATTAGCGGTGACATGAAAGTTAATCGTATTTTAGATCGTGACGAGGTAAAACGATTAAATGCAGAAGCAGGTGTTGAAGATTTGCCTACAGAGGCAGAATTAAGAGAGCAATTAGGCAACGGCTTTGCCGCTGGTGGATTAGCAGGAGAAGATATGTACCAAGGTGTTGATGATTACCAGATGGCAGAAATGGGTGCTGGTATGAAAGAAGGTGGCATGATGTTTAAATCATCACGCGGCTTAGCAATGAATGAAGGTGGAGAAGTAGGTGAAGCACCTGATACAACAGTCGGTGTAGACCCTGTATCAGGTAACGAGATTCCACTAGGCTCTACTGCAGAGAATGTACGTGATGACATCCCAGCGCAACTAAGCGAAGGTGAGTATGTTGTACCTGCTGATGTAGTTCGATACTACGGTGTTAAATTCTTTGAAGACCTACGCACAGAAGCCAAGATGGGCTTTAAACAGATGCAAGAGAATGGTCGCATTGGTGGTGAACCTGTAGGCATGGAAATGGCAGGAGATGACCTACCGTTTGACATTTCTGAGTTACAGATGGTTGATGATGGTGAAGAACAACCTATGATGGCTGCAGGTGGCTACATGAAAGCTTATGCACCCGGTGGCTTTGAAGCATATTCACCTGCTGATTATCAACCCGGTGGCTCTATGGGTACTGGCGGTATTGAAATTGTTAAATATGTACACCCTGATGGACGCGAGATATTTGTACAATTCATGAATGGCACCCCTCTAACAATGATTCCAGAAGGTTTTGAAAAAGCAGCAACTGCAGAAGAGCAGGTGGCAGAGGGTGTAACTGAACAAGTAACTCGTACTAATAATAATGATGATAGTGGACCAAGCACACCTATTGAGGCACCAGAGCCTATTGATTGGTCTAACGAGGCTACAGTAGAAGATTTCCAAAACTATGCTGATCGTCGTGGTGGGTTTGGTCAAAAAGCCCTTGCTACAGGTGTAGGTATGGTTGCAGGTTTACCCGGCCTTGGTTTAGTAAGATTAGCACAAAAAATGGAAGACAGTAGAGTTCGTGAAGGTCTTAAAGATCAGATTGAAGCTGCTAATGAAGCAGGTAATACACAAAAGGCTGCTACGCTTCAAACCATCCTAGACGGTATGGATAAGCCAAAAGATAAAGAAAAAGATGATGGTAAAGCTATCTTTGGTGGTAAATCTAGTCTTTATGAAGACCTAGAATCTATGGATGACCCCACTAAACAAGGTGATTTCGGTGATACATGGTTGGGTGATCTACTAGGCTTTGATGATGACGGATTTGGTGTGCAAGGTGATTCACTAGCGGATTCACTAGGTGGATCACGTAGAGATGGTAAACCCTCAACCACAACTTCATCAGGTAAAGATGACGATCCATTCGCCAGCATAGTAAAATCAGGTGATGATAGTTCTAAAATTGGTACTGATGCAGGTGATGGTATGACATGGGTTAAATCAGAAAACAGTAATGCGCTTACTAGAGTAAGGGATGATGACCCACGTGCAAAAGGACAAACCGCCGCTATGCAAGGTTGGGATGAATAAAGTTGGACCCGATCCTATAATAATATAAGGCTACCCGGTCTACTTGACTGGCCCCACATAAAGGAGTAAAAAAATGTCGGAAGCCCAAACTATTGATGTAACATCTGCATCACATTTACGTAATATGGCACGTGTTAAGCGTGATGAAGAAGAACTAGAGGCACTGAAGCGGCAAGCTCGTGGTGAGACTGATGAAGATCAAACCGACGATACACAGAGTGAACCCAGTAGCGAAGACACTGAGGGAGCCGCAGTTCAGGATGCGAGTGTATCTGAACAAGAAACAAAAGAGCAAGTTAAAGCAGAAGCACCCAAAGAAGAACCTGAGGGAGATGCTGGATTAAGTGCTGAAGAAAAATCTTTCAAGAAACGCTATGGCGATCTTCGCAAGCATATGCAAGAGAAAGATGCTGAGTTCAAGGCACAGCTTGAAGAGCTAAATAATAAGCTGGAGCTAGCAACTAAGAATGAGCTAGTACTACCAAAGACAGAAACTGAGGTAGAAGCTTGGGCTAAGAAGTACCCAGATGTAGCAGGTATTGTAGAAGCTATTGCAGAAAAGAAAGCAGCAGAACGTTCTACAGATTTAGACAATCGTTTAAAAGAGATTGAGGAGCTACGTACAAAAGCTAAGCGTGAGAAAGCTGAAGCTGAGCTAGCTGCACTACATCCTGATTTCTCTGAGATTCGTGCAGATGATGCATTCCATGAATGGGCTAAGACACAGCCTAAAGTGGTTCAGGATGCTCTATATGAGAACACAGAGGATGCTAAATCTGTAGCCCGTGTCATTGATTTGTATAAATCAGACAAAGGTATAAAAACTAAGAAGGACAACAGCGCAGATAAAGCTGCAGCCTCTTCAGTTAAAACTAAAGGTAAACCCACAATTGATCCACAGGACTCTTCACAGTACCTACGTGAATCAGAAGTAGCTAAAATGTCTATTAAAGAGTATGAGAAGCGTCAGGAAGAAATCCTAAACGCACAACGCTCTGGGAAATTTATTTATGATGTAACAAAAAGAGCTTGACACTCTTAACATCCTAGATAAAACTATAGCATATACACAGCATAAAGTGTGTATGCTTTTAAAGCACTAGCCACACAAAGAACTACCTCAGATGACAGGCCCAGCGCAGAGAAACAGCGCAGTTTCAACGCAAGCTGACTACCCTAGATGACGAGCCTCTTTAGTGGATATGTAGTGTCACTTTTCACGCCATATCTATAAGGAGAATTAATTATGGCTATTACTTCCGCATCAGGAGGTTTTGACGGTAACTGGTCCCCAGTTATTTATTCAAAACAGGCACAGATTGCCCTACGCAAATCTGCTGTCACAAACGCGATTACAAACAACTCTTACTTCGGTGAGATTGCAAACCAAGGTGATGTTGTTCGTATTCAGAAAGAACCAGATGTAACTGTTAACGCACTAGAGCGTCACACAGCTATCTCTGTAGAGAAATTGAACGATGAAGATTTCTCACTAACAATTGACAAAGCTAACTACTTCGCATTCAAAATGGATGACATCGAAGATCAGTTCGCAAACGTTGATTATGTTAGCCTAGCTGCTGATCGTGCAGCATATAAAATGGCTGACGCGATGGACTCAGACGTTCTATCATACTTGTCAGGCCACACAACTGCAGGTGCTAAAATCACTGCTACATCTGGTGATGCACAGCACGACACACCAGCTAACCTATCAGGCGAGTTCTTGCTAGCAAACCACCTAGACGCAACTGATTTTGGTCAGCTAGGTACTGAAGACGGTCAAGATACACCAGTTGCTTATGCAACAGGTGACTCTATCCCTCTAGCACCACGCCTACCAGGTGCAACAGCATTGTCAGACCTAACAGTGTCTCCTTTGACTGTTGTAGCACGTATGGCTCGTCAAATGGACGTAGCAAACGTTGATGCACGTGGGCGCTGGATCGTTGTTGACCCGGTATTTGTAGAGATGCTTAAAGACGAAGATTCACGTATGCTTAACGCGGATTTCGGCGGTGCAGGTCTACAAAATGGTTTGGTATTGAATAACCTACACGGCTTCCGTGTTTATATTTCAAATAACCTACCAGCAGGCGGCACAGGTGCAGGTACTTCAGGTACAACCGCACAAGATTCCAACTTCGGTGTTATCGTTGCAGGTCAGGATGAAGCGGTTGCTTCTGCTGAGCAAATCAACAAGGTAGAGAACTACCGTGACCCAGATTCATTCGCAGACATTGTTCGCGGTATGCATCTATACGGTCGCAAAATTCTTCGCCCAGAAGCTCTAGTAACAGCACGTTACAACGCAGCTTAATTAAAGTAAACAGAGAGGCTGGCTATATGCTGGCCTCTTTGTGCTTTTAACCTATAAGGACATTCCCAATGGCAATTACTACGGCAATGTGCAACAGCTTCAAGCAAGAACTACTTGGGGGTGTTCACGATTTAGATACAGATTCTTTGAAGATTGCTTTGATTAAAGCATCTCCTACAGGCACATATGATGCCACAACAACTAATTACTCTGATGTTACAGGTAACTCAGATGAAGCTACTGGTACTAACTATACAGCAGGTGGTCAAATTTTAGATAACCCTGTTATTACACTCACATCAGGAACAGCTTACGTTGATTTTGCAGATGAAGTTTTCTCTAACTTGACGATTTCTGCAGATGGTGCTATTCTTTATAATAGTTCAAATGCTAATCGTGCCATCGCAGTATTTGATTTTGGCGGCACAGTAACAGCTACATCTGGTGATTTCACAATTGTGTTCCCTACAAACGATCAGAATAACGCGGTGATCCGTATTTCATAATTATGGCTCTTATACTTAAAGATAGAGTAAAAGAAACTACATCGGTTTCAGGTACAGCGGATGCCGCACTTAACGGTGCGGCTGATACCTATGTTACGTTTAGTTCAGTTATGTCAGATGGTGATACGACATATTATACTATCGTTACATTATCTTCAGGTGTAGATGAATGGGAAACAGGTATAGGTACATATGTTTCTTCTACAAACACACTACAAAGAACAACTATATTAAACAGTTCTAACTCAAATAATAAAGTAAGTTTTGGTTCTGGTAATAAAGATATATTTCTTACATTACCAGGTGACAAGGTTATACAGCAAGCTGATGTTATTGCAATAGCAATGGCTCTAGGATAATAAAATGGCAAAAAAGCTAGTCTTCGATTATACGTTTGATGCGTCAGCGCAAACAGTTACACTTACTGACGATGTGTATCCAAAGCGTAGGCTTTTGATGATTACAAACGTTACATCAGGTGATATAATTTACCTGTTTAATGATGCTGCTAAAAGCGGCACATTTACTTTTAACTATGAAGACTACTCAACCACAATTACGCTTGATTATGATACAACAAGCATGTCTGATACAGACGATCTGCAAATTTTTGTAGAGTGGGATAACCAAACAATTGAGTTTGATGAAAGCTATGTTGATCCTGTTTCTAAGATTCGAGTTTCTCAACCAGAAAACTTGATTGATACCGATTTTGAATACGGCTTACAATCAACTAAATGGGAAACATTAGAGCTTACTAAAAACATTCCTACTTTTTATAGTCGTAATGGTGATCTATCATTTGAGTTAGATGATATAACCGTACAACAAGACAGTAACACCGTAACAGTAGTTACTACAAACCCACACGGCTTACAGCGTGGTACACCTATTCTTATTCAAGGTACTTCATCTTCTCTCTGTGATGGGGGTTTTACAAGTTTATCTGTTGTTGATGAAAATACTTTTACATATCAAGCAAAATCTAATTTAGGTTTTAGCGGTTCAATTAAGACAACTAATACAGAGGTTTTTCAAGGCTCTATATATTCTGGTACAGAGTTTAAAATTAGAAGTATCGCGGGTATTATTTCTGACGGTGTAACTGAAGGTTCTACTCTAACTGTTACTACTGAATATCCAACTGATTTTGTAACAGGAACACAGTTCGCATTGACTAATAGTTTTGCATCATCAGGTGTATCTTTTGAAACGGATGATGTTGAACCAGATAATACTTCGACAAGTACAACTACAGTAACAGTGGGTTATGTTTCCTCAGAGGCATCGGATAATACAAATATTTCAAATTCAACAATTACTCCTTACAATTGGGTTGGTACAAGCACTCGTTCAATTTACATTGACCCTAATGATGTATCAGTAAGTAATGGAGATATAGTATTTTCAGGCTCAGGTCACGGTCGGTACACTGGTGATAATACATTTGATATTTTTTCTTTCTATTATAATTTACCTGCTTATACTAGCAATAAATATACTACAATTGGCGGTCTAGTAAGAGGCCAAATGTATATTGGGAGATATATTAATTCCACCACACTTCGTATATGGGATAGAAGTGAATATGTTAACGCTGTTAACAATAACTCAGCAGGTAGAGTAACAATTACCAGCATACCCACTCGTCAAAATTTTAAGCACCAGTTTTTAGCTGGTACTATGATGGAAAATAGCACCACAGGTGATTATTTTTATAATTACACCAACCTAAATGGCATATATGATTGGAATTGGCCCACTGTAGCTTTTACAAACACCGCCACCAATAGTGATAATTCTTTTGATGGTGGCGCTACCTTAGGTCGCCACCTAATTATGAGTGAAGACACCACTGATAGTAGTGTTGATGGCGGCGGTAAATTTACATTTGGCAGCGGTGGTACAGTAGGAAACTTTGAATCCTTAGCAACTTCTGATAATAGAATATTCCTTGTGTACAATGCAGGGTATTTTTACGTTTATCCTAGTGTAAATGGCTCCTTTAGAATGAGCCTTTCTACTGTGGTTAATACTGATATAATTGTTCCTATTACTTTAAACCCTAATAGAAATACAATATATTTACAGAACCACGGTTTCAACACAGGAGATAGTGTAACTTATACTTTAACAAATGGTATTGGTCAATTTGGATTAACAAGTGGAAACACTTACACAGTTCAAAAGGTTACTAATGATCGCTTTAGATTACTAAGCGGTACATCTGAAGTTAATTTTACTTCTTTTGCTGAAGCTGGAGATCAGTTTACTCTTACTATAGTTCAATATAATGATAATGGCGACACGGTATATGTAGAAGACAGCACCTTCCAAGAAGGTGATGCTGTTCTTTATAATACTAATGGCGGTACTGCTATTGGTGGTTTAGTAAATGATGAACTTTATTACGTTTATAGAAAATCAGGTGACCGCTTCCGTCTTGCATCTAATCCTGCCTTAGTAACAGGGGCGAGAGTTCTTTCAAGCTCTTTCTCTTATTATTTAAATACAGGTTATTTTAGAACAGATAACTCAATACTTACCAGATATAGTACAATTAACAATTATAGCGTTATTGATTTTACTACAGGTAGCGCCGTTTTATACAATCAAAATTCTGGAACACCTGTGGGAAATTTAAAAGTTGGTGGTATATACTATATTAATAGAATCACCAGTAGACAATTTTCTTTGCATTACACAAAGGCAGATGCATTAGCTGACACTAATAGAATCTCAATAACGGTTCCAAGTAACTATCCTTCTTTTACTGAAACCTACGCAGTTGATCTAACTAGTAAACCCGCACAAAACGAAACACATAATCTTAGTAGTTCCTTCGTTGGTGCAGCAGATGGCAACTATTCTTTAGCTTCTACTTCAGCAGATCAAATGTCTTTTACATTATCATCTAATGCAACCATTAAAGGTCGTAAGATTGAGACAACTGTTCAGCAATCTTTACTTTCTGGTCAAGATGCGTTTTACTATCCAAGCCACGGTTTTTCATTAGGTGCAGATGTAGAATATACATCAACAACAACTCATATAACAGGTATAACAAGTGGTACTACCTATTATGTAATTCCCTTGGATAGAGATCGCTTTCAATTAGCTGCATCATCAAGTGATGCTCTTGAGGGGACTAATGTTTCAATAACTGGCCCTAGTTCAGGTGTGGCGGCTCCTGTTACTGATAGTATTACATTTCAAGGAAATAGTATTGTAGCTGCTGCCACTGGTACTGGTACTGTTTCAGCGTCTTCTGGTAGTACACTACTTGTTGGTGATGGGACTCTATTTAATTCTATATTCAAACCAGGTGACACTATTAAGATAACACCTCCTATAGTAGTGAATCCTTATTATTCTGACGGTGGTGGTGATTACATACAACTTTACAGCCAAGATTCAGCGGTTGTTATTTCTCATAACCTTACAAATGGCGATGCTATTAGATTCACAGGGACTGCTTTTCCTGCTAATACTAACGGTACAGACATTTTTTTCATAAGGCTTCTTTCTAGTAATGCATTTTATCTCTACAACTCAGAGGCTGATGCGCTTGCTAATGTAAACAGAATAGATTTAAGTACCGTGAATGTCTCTTCACTATCCACAAGAGGTATAGTAAAATTAGATTCAACTGATAGGCCAATTGAGAGAACCATAGATTACGTAAATAGTAATACACAATTAGAGGTTACAGAAGAATATGATGACTCTATTTCAGATGGTGATTATTATGTAAGCTCTCAACTTTTACTACGTCCTGATGGGTTTGCGCTCCACAGACCATATGATGGTGGAGTGGAATTAATACCACCAACGAATCCTGATAGCCAAATGATACGTCAAACACGTAAGTATTTCCGATACCAATCAGGTAAAGGTATTCAGGTTTCATTTGCTGTTAACTTTAGTCCTACAACGCAAATTGATGATGCTTATTATGACAGTAGTGGTGATCTTTATATTAAAACAAGATTTCCACACAGATTATCAGCAGGTTTAGAAATTGAAGTTTCAGAGGCAACAGGGTCTAGTGCGACAGCTTTTAATGGTACGCGCACAGTTTCATCTATTGTTGATGATTATACAGCAGTTTTTGACACAGGTGTTACAGCAGATGCCAATAAAATAATTAGTGGTAATGCTGAATTTTATGTAAAAGGTTGGAGAAATAGCTCACTAAAATGTGGATTATTTGATGATCAAAACGGCTTATTCTTTTCCTATGATGGGGATAGATTATTCTGTTCTAGACGTTCATCAATCAGACAAATATCTGGTACAGCTCAGGTTACTTTCCGAAGCGGTGATGTAGTAGGTAATAATACTAAGTTTCAATCGCAACTAAATAAAGGTCAGTACATAGTTATAAAAGGACAAAGCTATCAAATTACAAAGATATCTAGTGATACGCTTGCGCATATCACACCAAGTTATCGTGGTGTAGATGCATCAGGTGTTATTATCACAGTTACTGAAACTACCTCAGTACCACAAGAAAATTGGAATTTAGATAAAGCTGATGGTACAGGCTACACGGGTTTTAAATTAGATTTAGCTAGAATCCAAATGGCTTACATCGACTATTCATGGTATGGTGCAGGTAAAGTACGCTTTGGCTTTAAAGACCAGCACGGTAAAGTTCAATATGTACATGAATTTGTGCATGGTAACTTTAAGACAGAAGCGTACATGCGATCAGGTAACATCCCAGCGCGTTATGAGATTCAAAATACTGGACAGCCAACATATGTTCCTGCACTAGCACATTGGGGTACATCAGTTATTATGGATGGTCGCTTTGATGATGATAAAGCTTATGTCTTTAACGCATCAGGCAACAACATTACAACATCTGGCTCAAATAGTGTTTCGTTTGTGGGTGAGGTTGAAACGTTAAAGAAATATCGTGAACCTAAAAATGGAAATATAGTCCTAAACTATGCAGTTCATGTAGAGGTGCCAAACTCGCAGCTTAATGCTGCATTTGCTGGAGTAGAAATTACTGGGGCAGGTTTAGCTAGTGGTACAAAACTTGCGTTGCCAGAAAACTTTAATGCTACATACTATCAACCTTACCAACCCAGTATTTTTTCCAGAATTTATGGTGAGGGAAGTTCTACAGATAGAACAAGAACGCTTATGTTGATAGACAGAGCGCCTACATCACTACCCACCCCTGATCCCCAAACAGGATTAACAACAAGTACTTATACTCTTGATCTAGATGTTGGTGACGGTGGTGCTGACGCGGCACAGGTTACAAGAAATATTCCTCTGATTAGTGTACGCTTAGCTCCGTCTGTTGACACATCTACAGTTGGAAAGCTTGGGGAGCGTGAAATTATCAACAGAATGCAACTTATTCTAAGCCAAGTATCTATTTTGACCACACATACATGTGAAGTAAAACTGATTCTGAATGGTCTTCTATCTTCTAATGCATGGCAGAGGGTTACAAACCCATCACTATCTGAGCTAATTTATCATGGTGGTAATGATACAATCTCTGGTGGTGCGGCACTCTTTTCATTCCGTGCGGCTGGTGATACAGGTACAGCCCGTTCACAGCAGCTTACCAATCAAGAGCTAGGGGAAGTTGCTACACTAGGTAACTCAATTCTAGGGGGTGACCAACCCTTCCCAGATGGACCAGATGTCCTAACAGTTGTTGCAACACTTACTGAAGACCCCTCAACAGTAGATACAACAACACCGTTTAACGTATCTGGTCGTATTTCATGGTCTGAGTCACAGGCATAACACAGAAAGGCAAGTAGGTCTATGCTAGGTTTTGTAGCATTATCAGATTCTGCCTTAAGTGATATAGAGGTTGCAGAACAGCTTATACAGGTAACACAAGCTGTTACAGGTGTAGCTGCCACTGTATCTGTTGGAACACTTAGTGTAAACAACGACAGAACTATAACATTAGGTAGTGTAGCAGCTACTAGCTCTATAGGTTCTGTTTCTGTAATACATGATGCTGCCATTAATCTTTCTGCTGTTACAGCAACAGCGTCAGTAGGTACTGCATCTGCTGCCCAAGACTCTAGCATACCACAAACTGGTGTATCTGCTACAAGTGCAATAGGTAGCTTAGATGTTCTACTCTCTGCTAATGTTGATCTTTCATCTGTAACTGCAAATGGAGAACCTCGCTCAGAAGTTAACTACACTGTCACTGTTGCCGACAATAATGGTAACAAATACTATATAGACGGTGTATCAAACCCGACTCTAAACTTTAAAAGAGGTACTACATACATATTTGATCTGTCGGATAGTTCTAATACAGGACATCCATTTGCGTTTAAAGACGGTCAAGGAAACAGTTATACAACTGGTGTAACAACATCAGGAACAGCAGGACAGGCAGGCGCTACTGTCACTATAGTAGTAGCTTCAGATGCCCCTAGTACTCTAAGATATTATTGTACTGTACATGGCGAGGGAATGGGTAACACCATTTCTGTTTCTGATGCAGTATCTATAACAGTTAATGCAGATGCTAATACTACACTAGCAGCCGCAACTTCTACAGGTAGTGCAGGCACATTAGATGTTAATCTAACTGCAAACCCAGTACTACCCTCAGATACAGTTACAGTCACAGCAGGTAGCTTAGATGTTCACCTAGATGCAGCAGTAGAGCTTACAGGTGTAACAAGCTCTATAGCCTTTGGTACAGCAGCAGACGCATTTGATGCAGACGCTAATATAACGCTACCAAGCGCAACGGCTATTGGTTCTGTATCTGATATAGCTGAGATACTACTAGATGCTGCACCTGTATTACCTGAAGCAGCAGCCACGCTTACAGTAGAAGCTTTAGAGTTTGATGCAGATGCAAACACTAATTTAGCTTCTGTATCAGCCACTACAGCATTAGATGAAGTTGAATATAAAGGTGCTGCAGACGTTGAAATAGATGATGTAGATGCATCAACTGATACAACAGCACCAACAATAACATTAAGCGCTGCACCAGAAATTAGTGGAGTAAGTTCTACACTTGCGTTTGGCACAGCAGCAGATGCGTTTGACGCTGATGCTAATATAATAGTTAGTGCTGTTGTTGCTAATGTTGTTGCTAATGCATTTGCAGATGTAGAAGCAAAAGCAGAAATAGAACTAGGTTCTGTAACAGCAGCTTCTTCAACGGGTGGTGTCACAGTATCAGTAAGTGTTGCTAGAGAATTAACGACTCTAGTAGCAGACATTGTTATTGATACAGTAACAGCCAATGGTGTACAATTTGTATATGATCCGAATGACTATGATAGATCACGAGTTATATATCTAAACGCACAAGATAGAAACAACGTAGTAACGATAAACCCAGAATTACAAACAGTATATACAACAAACGTTAGATCATTTAACACAGTAATAATTGAACCTGAAAACAGAACAATAGTTGTAGATAAAATACCAGTAAACAGCACAACTGTTTATATTGCAGCATAAGGACTAGCTATGTCTTACAAATGGCCTGATAAAGACCCAGATGAAACAGTAGATTACAGCGTAGATTGGTCACGCTTCCTTGGAACAGACACAATTTCTACAGCTACTTGGTTTATTAAAGATGCAGATGGAAACAAAGAGCAGGTTTCTAATACTGAAACTGTAAATGGTCTTCAGTTTGTTAGCGGAACAATCACCGACACAGTAGCAACAGCTAGGTTTGGTTTGGGTACAAATAATATACGATATACTATAACATGTAGGATTAATACCGCAGGCGGTTTGCAGTACGAACGTTCTATCTTTCTACGCATTAGGGAGAAATAATAATGGCATATGATTACATATCTCTCGTTAATGATGTTAACCGTAGATTAAATGAGGTAGAGCTTACTAGCTTAAACTTTGCTAGCACTACAGGTTATTACAGTTTTGCTAAGGACTCTGTTAACTCAGCTATTCGCCATATTAATCAAGAAGAGTTTGAATGGCCTTGGAACCATGTTGAGGCAACTGAGGTGCTAACTGCAGGTACGACTCGCTATAGCTTCCCTTACGATGCTAAAAATATAAACATGAACACGTTCAGAATTAAGCGTGATCAAAGTTTAAATGTCAGCACACAGAAACTAAGAGTGCTGTCATACGAAGAATATCTTGACAAATACGCTGATAGTGAATATAACTTGGAGTCATCTAATCGTAGTACACCGATGTATGTAGCACGTACTCCAAGTAGAGAGTTTGTATTATTTCCTACACCAGATAAAGCATACGAATTAATATTTGAGTATTACAAAGATTCATATGATCTAGAAAATCCTGCAGATGTACCTAATCTACCAGAACAATATCGTTATGTAATTGTAGATGGTGCTATGTATTATGTTTATCAGTTTCGTGGTGACACACAAGCCGCACAACTTTCTTTAGGTAAATTCCAGCAAGGTATTAAGCACCTTCGTAGCTTACATATTAACCGCACAGATTATTTAAGAGATTCAAGAGTTAGATTCTAATGGCTACACAATGGAATACATTTCCTATTGAGTTTAAGGGTGGATTGATATCTAACCTATCTGCTCTACAGCAGGGTGCTAATGCTGTTGGTTCAGCTACTATCTTACAAAACTTTGAAGCCAACAAAGAAGGTGGCTACTCTAAAATCAGAGGCTTTGAAAAGTTTAGTACATCCACCGTACCAGGTCAGGGTGAAGTAGTTGGACTAAAGGTTATTTCTTCTGGTCGCTATGTAGTTGCTCGTAAGAATGCATCAAACAATACCGTTTATTATTATGGTACTGGTGGTGCGTGGCAGAGTATGACTAATAACGTTAGTACTCTTACAAATGGTGGTAAAGTTCGTCACGTAGAGTTTAACTTTGATGGTGACGATAAAGTTATATTTGTAGATGGTGTTAACTTCCCTGCTGTGTATAATACATCAGGTAATACCATTTTCTTTATGAATGCTACAGATCATAGTTCTGACATTTCAGGTGCTTTACATGTAACTATATTTAAGAACACAGCTTTCTATGCAGTAGGTAGTGATCTTATCTTTACAGCACCAAACACTGTTGACGATTTTAGTGTAGCCAACGGCGCTGGGACAATTAACGTAGGTTATGACATTACAGGTATGGCTGTTTTTCGTGAGCAGCTAATTGTATTCACTAATAGCTCAATTAAAAAGATCACAGGTAGCACTGCTGCTGATTTTCTAATGGCACCCATCACTGACAGTATTGGTTGTATCAACGGCGATACAATTCAAGAAGTTGGTGGTGATATTATGTATCTAGCACCTGACGGTATTAGACTACTAAGTGCAACAGATCGTATTGGCGATTTTGCTCTCGATGTTGCCTCAGATAGAATATTTAAAGATGCTGCTACTTTCTTAGAGAGTGCTTCAAACTTTAGCTCTGTTGTGCTTAGGGAAAAAGCTCAATACAGAATCTTTGGGTATATCGCATCTGAACAAAAAGATGTTGCACGTGGATTAATTGCCACAAAATTTATCACACAAGGTGCGTCAGGTATTCAATGGTCAACCACTAAAGGTATCAAAGCATATGTAGCAGATAGTAGATATTTTAATGACCAAGAGATTATAGCGTTTGCACATAGTGATGGTTACGTGTATACTATGAATACAGGTAATAGCTTTGATGGTGCAGCTATTGAGAGTATATATGAATCACCCTATATGCCAATAAGTGATCCGCAAATACGTAAAACATTCTATAAAATGACCTTGTATACAAACCCTACAGGCAACATGAGTTTAGATTTAAACTTAAAATACGATTTTGCTTCACCAAATAATAGTCAAACAATACAACCTGATACAATAACAATAAACAGTACAAGTTCGGGTGTTTTTAGTTATGGCGCGGCTGATGCTGTATTTGGTACGGCTACCTATGGCGGCGAAGTGGATCAGGTATATAATAAAAACGTTATAGGTTCAGGTAAAACAGTAGCTATTAGAATAGAAGACCTTTCAACAAACCCAACGTATACATTGGACACAGCTATATTAGAATTTTCTCAGGAAGACAGGCAGTAAGATGGCAGGATATTCAAGACAGGACACCAATAACAATATTGCCAATGGTAACGTTATTGATGCAGATGATCTAGACAATGAGTTTAACGCTATTGAGGATGCATTTAATGCCTCAACAGGTCACAACCACGATGGTAGTGCAGGTGGTGGTGCGACTATTAATAGTCTTGGGCCTAGTTCAGATTTTGTTGTTAGTGCAACAGAGATTAAAGGTAAGACAGCAAACACACTAGATGTTGGTACTTCTAGTACACCTTTTAAAGATGGTCACTTTGATGGCACTCTTAATACAGACATTCTAAGCGTTGATGAAACATCTACTTTTACAGGCGCTGCAACTTTTAGTGGCGGTATTACAGGTGATGTAACGGGCGATCTTACTGGTGATATTAAAAATGCTGATGGTACTGTTGTAGTAGATGTAGGCACAGATGCAGTAGCTGCTGTGTTAACAGGTAATGTAACAGGCAATCTTACAGGTGATGTACTTAACTCAGATGCTACAACTGTTTTAGATGTAGGTTCTGATCTTGTAACAGCAACATTTACAGGTAACGTCACAGGTAATGCAGATACAGCAGATGCTTGGTCTACAGGCCGCACAGTGACATTTGCTACAGGTGATGTAACAGGTTCATTTACTATTGATGGTAGTGCTGATGTAACAGATGTTGATCTTTCTGTAGCATCTAGCCTAACTACTGATCTAGTAGGTGATGTATATGCATCTGACGGTACAAGCAAGATACTAGAGTCTGGTACAGATGGTACAGATGCTGTATTAACAGGTACAGTTTCTTCACTATCAAACCATAACACAGATAACCTATCTGAAGGTACAACTAACGTATATTATACAGATGCACGTGTAGATACACACCTTAACACAGGAACAGCTACCAGCAGCCAATTATTAAGCTGGACAGGTACAGATTATGATTGGATTGATGCAGGTGCATCAGCTAACTATTATGTAGATGGTGCGTCATGGGATGTTCAGACAGGTGTACTAACACTACAAGTAAATGGCACAACAAATGTTACAGTTGATCTAGATGGGCGTTACGCTGAAGGTACTATCCCTACTGACAACAACCAATTAGCAAATGGTGCTGGCTACGCCACTACCGCACAAGTACCGTCTGACAACAACCAATTACAAAATGGTGCAGGATATGTAACTTCTTCACAAGTAGGAACTATCCCTACTGATAACAGTCAATTAACTAATGGTTCTAACTACGCTACCACATCACAAATTCCATCAGTACCAACCAACAACGTCCAATTAAGTAATGGTGCTAACTACGCTACTACATCACAAATTCCAAGTAATAATACCCAATTAAGTAACGGGCGCAGCTACGCCACCACATCACAAGTTCCAACCAACAACGCCCAATTAAGTAATGGCGCTGGTTACATCACTAGTGCAACACCCCCGACTACAGCGGGTGCCGTAGGTACATACGCCTTGATGAGATGGAGGGGCGTAGGTGTTACTTTTGGCACTACCAAATCTGGCTCTACCCTATACCCTGCTGCTGGCTATGGTAGCAATTCTTACGTTCCAAATGCTCCGTGGAATGGTGATTGGACAACAACTGCTCAGTCAGGCACATGGAGACACATGGGTTGGGCGGGCTTAAGCAATAGTTCGGATGTGACCCGCTATGGTTTATTTATTAAGATTTCCTCATAAGGATAGGCAGTTACTATTATGACTATTGAAACTATTGAAATCACAGAGTACCGCAACGCGGTAGCATTAGACGCAAACGCTGACCGCATGGACGTTGAGATAAACCACCCAGAACATGGTTGGATACCTTACACAATGGATGCAAGTGTATCTGAGCCTTCAGTTAATCATGCTTTATTACGTTCCCTCATAGGTTCAGACTACAGTGCCTACGTGGCCCCTACCCAAGCAGAACTAGATGCAGAAGCTGAATTAGAAGTACGAGCAGAAAGAGATTATAGACTACTAACAGAGGTAGACCCATTGGTATCCAACCCTCTGCGCTGGGGCGATCTTACGGAAGCTAAACAAGCTGAATGGACTACATACAGAACTGATTTATTAAATATCCCACAGCAGGCAGGGTTTCCAAATACAATCACTTGGCCTACTAAACCAGAGTAAGATAAATGTCTAACATACCACCAGAAGAACTAGAGGCTATGCTTGATCGTGCAGCTAGACGTGGCGCTAAAGAAGCTTTACGTTCTATTGGTTTGTTAGATGATGACGCGCACAAAGATATTACAGAGATGCGTGGTTTATTAGAAGCATATAGAGATACAAAGAAAAGCGTATGGATTACAGTAGTACGTATTACAACAATTGCATTGCTATCATTTGTAGCAGCATCTGTTTGGATGCAGATAGGGAATAAATAATTATGGCTAAGAAGTTTGCAGGGTTTACACCAGACCAGCTAGGTAAAATTGATCCTTCTCTGCAGGGTAAACAGAGTGATGAACAGAATGCTATCATTGCTGCTAACCCAGCGCTTGCTGCACGTGTAGGTAAAATGGCTATGGTTGCACAAAAGCGTATCAATATGGCTTACGGTGGTATGGTTAAGAAGGGCTTTAACACTGGTGGTATGTCATTAGAAGAGATACAGGCTCAAAATGAAGCAGCCGCAAGAGATCGTATTCTTAATGACGGTGACCCTAGCAATGATTACTTAGCTGCAGGCGCTACAGGTTCTACAGGTGGTGGCTCCACAGGTGGTGGCTCTACAGGTGGTGGCTATAGTCAGGCTGATATAGATGCGGCTCAACAACGTTTAGCAGATGCACAACAAAGACTAAATGACGCTATGGCTGCATCACAGGCTAACCCTGAAGATGAGGCTTTAGCCCAAGCTGTTACACAAGCACAGGCAGATGTTGCTGCTGCACAGGCTGCACTTAATAATATTACTTCTGGGTTTGAAGCGGTAAATGTCCCAAGCCCCGGAGAGGTACGTGATACTCTGCTAAACGATCCCGGCAGTGTAACAACAACTGCTGATGTAGAAACTACTACTGAGGAACAAAAAGAAGCAGGCACCATTGAAGAGGGTACTGGTCAGGTAGACACAAAAACAGAAGCAGATGTTACAACAGTTGATACTACTAAAACAGTAGATCAGCCTGATAAAATAACAACAGAGACATACGAGCCTTTAGAGATTTCTGCTGATGTTGAAGACATCATGGAACGCCTTGAAGAGGTTACAGGTGAGGTAGGTGAGAACGCTCTAGTAAAAGCTCAAACTATGTCACCAGACGAGTTAGCTCAGCTTGGTCTAACTGCTGCTCAGATTGAGAAAGCGCAGACAGTACAGGGTGCGCCTACTCGTGTAGTAGAGGAAGGTGAGCTTATTGATGGTTCTACTGTCGATATGGATCGCGTCAAGAAAGAGACAAACTTTGAGGCAGCTACTGGACAGCCCTCTGAAAATGCTACGGTACAAGGCCAACTTAATCAGTTAATGGCAGATTTTGAGGGTACTAACCCTCCACCTTGGGCTGCAGGTGCATTACGTGCTGCTGCTGCAATGATGGCTTCACGTGGTCTTAGCGCTTCCTCTATGGCAGGACAGGCTGCAGTACAGGCTGCTATGGAAGCTGCTCTACCCATCGCTAATGCTGATGCACAGACGTTTGCTAGATTTGAATCACAAAACCTAAGCAACCGTCAGCAGGCTGCTATGTTTGCAGCAGAACAACGTGCTAAATTCCTTGGCCTAGAGTTCACACAAGATTTCCAAACTAAGGTTGCTAACGCTGCTAAGATCAGTGACATTGCTAACATGAACTTTACTGCTGAACAGCAGGTAGCGCTAGAAAATGCACGGCTTGCACAGTCTGTTGACCTAGCTAATCTACAAGCTGCTAACGCTAAGGTTCTTGCTGATGCTGCAGCTATGACACAGTTAGACCTAACTAACCTAACTAATCTGCAGCAGGCAGAAGTTCAAAACGCTAAAGCATTCCTACAGATGGATTTAACTAATCTTAGTTACCAACAGCAGGATAAGTTATTTAAAGCCCAATCTATGGTAAAAGCTATGTTGTCTGATCAGGCTGCTACAAATGCTGCTAATCAATTTAATGCAGCTAGTGAAAATCAGACAAATCAATTTATGGCTAACCTGACATCACAGATTAGTATGTTTAACACAGAACAGTCTAATTTAATGGAGCAATTTAACGCGGGGCAAACTAATGCTATGTCCCAGTTTAATGCTAACCTTGAAGCTGCTCGTGAACAGTTTAACGCAACTAACTCTCTTGTGATTGCCCAAGCAAACGCTAACTGGGCGCAATCATACACGTTAGCAGATAATGCAGCTATTAATGCAGCAAACCGTGATGCGGCTTTGTTTACAAATGAACTAACAATGGCAGGCTACAATAACATCTTGCAGTATGAGCGTGACTCTATTAGCTACGCATTTAAAGCTTATCAGAATGAGTTGCAACGTGAGCTACAGCTTCTTCTTGAGCAGATGCGTAAAGATGTTGATCTTGCTAAGGCACAAGCAGAAATTGATATGTCGGCAGGACAATCACGTGGTGCTATAGAACAGATTATATTCAATAAAGTGCTTGATTGGGCGTTCTAATTTAATTGGGGTAATAATAATGGCAGGGTTTTTTGAATCTGCGCAAGATGTTTATAAAATGCAGACACAGGCTATTGAGTCTTTAGCTAATTCTAAAGAGGTGGCTGCAGATGGTATTATGTCTAATGCTGCAGAAGAAAAGGATGACGGTGTATTAGGTTCTCTTAAATCATTTGTTAATGATATCAGAGCATCTCGTGAAAAGAGTAGACAAGAGGCTGCTGAAGAACCAGTTGTACCTCAAACAAAACCTAAGCCTCTTATTTCACAAGAGAGCGTTGATGCATTTATGAATGAGACAAAACTCCGTTATCCAAATATGGTAGATAAGGCACCTAATAAGCCTCTAGATTTTAGTGATGCGGCTGTTGAAAAGCAAGAAGCTACTAAGCCTGAATATCAGCCAAATGAAAAGATAGGTAACGCCCGTACTGAAGATCGTATGGGCTTAATGAGTCAGGACACAGTTGATGAAGAAACGACTACTACTACTGACAGCAGTACTAGCTCTGATACCCCTAGCCTCATGGAACCCCCAGCCAAAAAAGTAACTAGTCTAGAGATTGTTAATGGGTCACGTGCAGACTATGCCCCTACTGCAGACATGCCAAACATATCTCTAGATTTTAATTCTTTTAAAGGTGCTAAAGGTACAGAGGTTATTATACCAGATAATGCCACACCAGAAGTACGTGCTGCTGCAGAAAAGTTTAATCAGTTAGTTGTAGAATTTGCTGCTAAACATGGTTATGAGAACTATAAAAATCGCGGCGTAAAAACAAGAAGCGAAAATAAGCGTGGTGTGTCTAACACTATTCATTTAGAGCCTTTCTTTACACAAGACGCAAAGATAGAAGCCATCATTAATGATAACATGGATGAGTTTGCACAGATTTATAAAACAGCATTTGAAGGTGTTACAGGCCGCATGGTATTACCACACGGTGTTAAAAACTCCAAAGGTATACAAGATAGAGGCGCTGTATCTAAAACATTTGGAGATGAATACTCTTTTGGTGAGATGATTATCTCAAGATTGTTAGGTGAGTAATGTTTGGTTTACCCCTAGAACTAGTCACAATGTTGTTCTCCACCGTCTTAGGTGGAGTCATGTCTATTTGGGGTCAATCCATCAAGGCCCGACAAGCAGAGCAAAAGATGCTGCTGCAACGTGCAGAGTTTAATCGCAGTGCTGTAGCTGATGCGCGTGAAGCAGGTAAGGATGATAAACACTTTGCATGGACACGTAGACTAATAGCTCTATCTGCTGTGTTCTCAATTATCGTATTGCCAAAGCTAGTCGCTGTATGGTATCCTGATGTTAGCGTTTATGTAGGATATACAGAGGTTCAAGGTGGTTTCATGAACTGGTTATTTGGACCAGAGGAAGCTGTGCAATGGAAAATGGCACGAGGCTTTGTTATCACTCCACTAGATACACACATTGTTTCCGCTATTGTGGGATTATACTTCGGCGCAGGATTTACTAAATAGGTTATATTATGGACTCTAAAGATATTCAATCACAGGTTTTTTCTGGCCCTGTTCCCGGCCACTCTCTTACAGATGAACCCGGTGCATTTCCTTGGGAACAGCCACCTATGTACAATGAAGTAGACGATGTACGTAATTATTATACTAAGAAGATCGCTGATGAAGAGGTTAGTGATAACTTATTAGATATGATGGATTTAGGTATTCCTATTAGTGTTATCTCTGGTTCAATGCTAAGTAAGGGTATCATGGATGGTATCCATACTGTAGATGTTAAACTTATTCTACAGCCTCAGATTGGTGTGCTTCTTAAGAATATGGCTGAAGAGGCAGGTATTTCGTATAAAGAAACTATGAATGATTATATTGATGAAAACCCTGCTAAAGAGCGTAAAAATAGAATGAAGTTAGCAGCTAAACTTGCCATCAGACAATCTCAGCGTGGTAAAGATGAAGGTGACATGATTCAAGAGGTCGTAGCAGAAGAGATCGTGGAAGAGCCACAAGAACAAGAAGAGCCTAAGGGCTTGATGGCTAAGGAGTAAACACCATGTTAAGAGGTGCATATGCAGCAGGTCGTGCTAAGGGTTTTACTGATTCTCTTGTTGCGGGTATAGAAAAGCGTGAAGAAGAACGTACTAAATATGTTGATCTAGCCATTGATAGTGCAAAACGTACAGCACCTAGATATGCTGCTGGCGAGGCTAATGCAAAACAAATAGAAGATATGATGTACCAAATGGAAGAGGATTTTGGTATAACTAATGAAGAGTTTATTGGATTAGTACAAAACTACGATATTAATAAAGTTTATGAAAATGTCTATGCAGCTAAAGCTGTAATGGAAAAGAATAATATTGCTGGTCAGATTGATAAGAGCTTAATCTTAGGTAGCCTTACTCTACCAGAGAAGATCAACTTAGGCGAAAATGTAGACCCAGCAAAAGCTCTACGTATGATTTTAATGGGTGTATCTGCCCACACTGACCCAAACAATAAATCAGAATCACATAGAACAGGTGCTATTGGTAAAGCTATCTCTGATATGTTTGCATTGAACCCACGCCTGTCTGCAGAAGACATGATTAAGGGTATGCAGATAGCGGGTGTTCCTATTGAGCAGCTACAACAGTATGAAGCATCTGGTGGCATAAAGCAAACACCGTTCCCTCAATTAAAAGCATCTGGTCCTTTCCAAGGTGTTGAAATTGATTACACAGCAGATAACTTTAATACTACAAAGAATCGTTTTGCATCTGTCTTCACTCGTTTAGGTACAGCCGGGCTAGCAAACGATGTAACAGGACTAGGAGAGCTTACACAAGAGCAGCTTGCTGCTACTGTATTTGGTAAAGGCAAAACTAAAGAACAGCTTTATGCTTTTGTTGATAATGCTGGTCTAACATTTGCTCGTTTAGAAAAAGCTCTTATTGCTAAAGGTCTAAATGTTGGTTTTGCAAACCGCAACTCTCGTATGGATGCAATGGGTGAAATTGCTAAACGCATTGGCGGTAACCCTACAGAAACACAAAAGTTTATGGCTATGGTAGCAGAAAGCCCTGCAGTAGCTGAGCGTATCGTTGAAGTGTATGGTAATGACCAGTATATCACTGATGAAGAGTTTGAATACATCATGTCTGGTGAGCGTACAACCATTGATGATGGTGTGCCTGTAGTAGAAGCCCCTGATGGTGCAATGAAAGTAAAGCCAGAAGAGGCACCCTCTGTTACTGAGCAGACAGAAGAAGCACTTAAAGATTTCACTATGTCTCCAAATGAAGAGGAACAGCTAAGCGCTCAGGAGATTCCTACAATAGCTGATCCTGATGTACCGTCTTTACGTGAGGGTCCAGAGGGTCTGACTATGTTCCCAGACGTAGTACCACCACTAAACATTCCTGAAGATGTTATTAGTGAGGATACACTCTTTACTGCAAACCTTCGTAAGATTGCTGCACAGAATGATATGACAGTAGATGAAATGTTAGGCACACCTGGTGGTGGACCACGTGCATTAGCTCTTCAAGCTATGAAGGATGCTTGGAAGCCTCAGATGGAGAAATACACTAAGGCTGAATGGAAAGCTATGGATAGAGATGAACGCAGAGATCGTGGTCTTCCAGTTCGTCCTATTGATATGTGGGCTGCAGGTTCTAGCAACTTCAAAGATCAAACACCTTGGTATGAAAAGTTCTCTTCACGAGATCAGGTGCAAGCAGGTGACGCTGGTAGCCGCCTAGATGCTGAAGGTAATGTTAAGCCTGACGTTAAAGCTGCAGAGGACGAAGACCTATTTGAGGATATTAATTCTGCAATTCTTGAAGCTGCACTAGAGGATAAACCTACATTTGCATCTATCTTTGAGGCACGTGCATACTCTGAGCAGTGGTTAAAGAAAAACATCCCAGATTATGAAGAGTGGATGACAGAAACAGGCTATTCAATTGAGCGCATTGCATTGGATATGTTCAACGAACTAAAAGCTGTAGATACACCAACTACAACACCAAGTAATGTAGATTCTGAGGCGGCAAGCTTAGCAGACGAACTATTACAGTAAGGAACGGCAATGTCTTATACATACTACACAGAAGAGAGTATGAAGGATAAGAAGCTGTCAGATTTAGAGAACAACAAAGAGTTCCTTACTGATGCTATTACCTTCCTTCGTAGTACTCGTAAAGGGTACACGGACGATGACATTCGTGCTGCAGGTAAAGAGCAAATCGTTTACGATATCCTAGAACATTTCCGCGTACAGAGTACAAATGAAATGACTATGGCTAAAGATTACTACTATCTTGAATCGCCAGAAACATCAGATAAAGATAAGCAAGCTTTTGGGCGCTTGATGTATGCATTTGATCGCGCCAAGGGAGAGGGTATGCTTGATGGTGGGGGCGCTAAGATACGTGACTATGCAGAGGGTATTATTACAGCCCCTACAACGTATCTTACAGCGCTGTCTGTTCCTTTCACTGGGGGTGCGGGTGCTGCTGCTGCACAGGGTACTAGAGCAGCCTCTTTGATGGCTTTACGTGGATTGGCTAAAAAGCAACTAGGTAAAGCTGCAGTAGTTGGTGCTATTGATGGCGCTGTTGCTGGTGGAACAGCTTATGGTATTGAGAAACTAAAAGAGGAAGCTGGTAAAGAGATTGGCGAAGATTATGATGTTAATCTAGTCAATGTTGGTGCTTCTGCTGTATTAGGTGGCACAGTTTCTAGTGGTGCTTATTTAATAGGCAATCAGTTCCAGAATAGAGCAGCCAAGAGATTAGCAAGTACTATCGCTACGGGTAGGGAAACTAGAGCAGCAGAGATTGCTGCAGCCCAAGAAATGGCTAACAATACACTGCTACAAGCATCAACTAAAGACAGCGAACTTCTAAGCTATACAACAAGTAAGATACTACGCTCTATTGATCCTAAGCTTGTACGTGAGGGTGTAGATGTTAAAGAAACTATACTTAGTGAAAATCTACCAGATGGTTTAATTGGTGGTTTTGACAGAGGCACAATCAAGCGTCTAAGCGCTGCATCATTTGAGCTAGCTAAAGAGCTAGGTGTTAAGCCTGAGAAAGGCCAACGCATCACAGAGTTTCTAGCCCAGCGCATGGAAGCGGGTGATGGCGTAGCTATGTTTGATGAAATAGCTAAGAAGTATGGCCTATCCAAGCGGCAGCTAAGCGCAGCATATGCAGCAGAAGTATCAGAGGCTGCTCGTACTCTTGCCGCACAGCGTAACCTTGTAAGCCGTGGCGGTGTTAAGGTTAAGCCTATTGATGTTAAAGAGTTCAGACGTAAGCTAGACATGCTGTATGATGAAGGTATGTCATCTATCTCAGGGCGTGAGGCTACAGAGCTAACACAAGCACAGCTAGACGCTATGACAGGTGTATCAGGTAAAATCTGGCGTGGTTTTAAAGAGGTTGAAAACCTTCGTCGTGCGTTTATGACATCACAGCCTGCAACCACAATGCGTAACAATATCTTTGGTGTAGCCATGACAGGTATTGATATGGTTGACAACATCTATGCTGCTGCTATTCGTGGTGTGAGGGGTGAACGTGCTGCTGCAGCTTCTACGTTTAGAAATAGTGCAAACACATTAACATACCTTACGTATGACAACTACGTGTCTGAAGCATTAACAACAATGCTTGCACAGGAAGCACCAGAAAAGATGGCGCGTGTATTCCTTGATGCAGCACAAGCAGAGTCAAACGTTGTTAAGAATACAGGTTTATCTAAGGTAGGTAACGCAGTTAATGTGCTGAACACAATGTCTGACCACGTGTTTAAACGTGCTGTTATTACAGCTTCTATTGATCGCCAGTTAGGGCAGCTAGGCAATAAGAAGATTGGCACATCTGTAATGGAGATGCTAGAGAAAGGTACACTATCTCTGCTCCCAGAGGATGTACTAGACAAGGCTATGAACGAAAGCTTTGCGTTCACCTTTCAACGCCGCTTTGGTGGTAAGGGTGCCAGTGAGACTAATAAGTTTGTAGGTAAGACAGTTAAGTTTATCCATGATTCAGGATTGACTGTGGCTATCCCATTCCCTCGTTATATTGCATCACAGGCTAAGTTCATCAGTGACTACACTGGTTTAACCATTGCACGGCGTGGTTTTAAGAATGCCATGACAGAGGACTACGCCCGTTTCATGACAGGCGCTACAATGTTTGCTGGTGCGTATAGCATTCAGAAAGATAACATTGAACAGGGCCGTGAATGGTTTGAGGCTGAAGGTAGAGATGGGCAAATCTACAATGCACAAGCTGCGCTGGGTCCAGCAGCCGCAACGCATTGGACAGCTAACATGGTAGCTCGTGTTATGAACGGCGAAGAGATCAAAGACCCGTCAATGCTGCTACGTGAGTTTGTTAAGATCGCAGGTGGTACAGAGTTTAGACCTAATGCAGGTATAGCTGATAAGATGTTCCAAGCTGTAGAAGCAGGAGATATTACCCCAGCGCTTGATACTTTCTTTGACTACTTTGCTTCATACACATACCCTGCAGCAGTTGTGAAAGATTTTTATGGTCAGTTTGATCCACGTTCATCTTATCTACCAGAGACACGTGATCCTACAGCAACATCATACTACGTAGAGATTCCTATCTTTGAGAAAGGTTTCAACCTACGCATGGCTAGCTTCCAGCGTATGTTTAGACAGCTACCTGATTTTAACTTTGGTGATATGGATTTGCCAGAGGGGATCACTGAAGAGCAAGCCCGTTCTATGTTTAAGTATGCAGGACTAGGCGCTCGTACACAATATCAGACTATGATTGATCCTACTAAGGGTGACACAGGTTACGACATGATTAGGTTTGACATCTTTAGTGATGGGCCTATTCGTGTGCAGAACCCTCTGGTCAAGCAGGTCACTGGTTTTGTGGGTACACAGCCTAAGAATGAACTACAGCGTGAAATGTCACGGCTACAGATTGATCCATTTAAACTGTATAACCCATACAGAGAGAAGAACCCAGCGCTTGAAGTTCTAGTACAATCATCATTACAAGGTGCGTTGGCTGCAGAGATTAATACTCAACTTCTAAACACAAATGAATACAAAGCAGCAGACAGCAAGACGCAAAAGATCGCGGTTCAGAACTTTGTTAAAAATAAGATTAGCGATATGCGTACTGCAGCTAAAGAGCATCTAGTCTCTATGGCTGGTAAGAGTCCTGATTTTGATGCCTATGTTCGTGGTGAAGTACAGGCACAATCTCGTCAAGAGCGTAGCATGGCTAACCTTTACTGGGAGTCTGTCAGGGGTGAGTTTGGTTATGACGATATGAGTTATAACAAAGCTGTGGGTAGTATCTATGATGATCCAGAGCTTGATGATTTAGAGAAACAGGCTCGACATACTACAATGGCCCTCATATATCTTAATGGGGGAAAGCAAACAAATAAACTCTTTAAGGGTATAGGTAAATAAAAGAGGGGCCAAACGGCCCCTTTATTTTATTCCATGCATGTCTGCTGTATGTTTTGTCCATAGTACTGCTTCTGTGAACTTAAGCAGGGCTTCCTCTTTCTCTTGACTCTCCCAAAGATTATCACTGATAAGCTGTTTAATTTCTTTAATCTGATTTTCTAGTGTGTTAATAAAGATTTTCTTTTTAGCATCAGTGAAGGCTTTAGCTTCGTCTTCTATTTTCATAAACCTTCTTTCATAAATACCTTAACCCATTCAGCACAGATATCACTGCGTACAATGTCATCCACACCAAACTCAATAATAGGGATAGGCAACATGTGCTTCTTTGCTAGATGAATGATCTTTGATAGACCATCTGCTTCTTTCAAATCTGACTGTTGAATATCACCATTGAGTACAATTGTACTACCTTCACCTACACGGGTCAACAACATCTTAAGCTCATGTGTCGTGATGTTCTGTGTTTCGTCTACAATTATAAAGGCATTATCAAAGCTGCGCCCACGCATAAGAGCAATAGGTGCCATTTCAATGTTACCATTCTTTATTCCTGTATCTACGGTACCTTTACCTAAGTGTTTCTGCAGTACATCAAGTACTGGTAATGCCCAAGGGTATGTCTTTTCTTCAAGGCTACCAGGTAGGAATCCTAGGTCTTTACCAACAGCCACATGAGGGCGTGTTATAATGATCCTATCTATTTCCTTTAGCGTGTATAGGTCTGCTGCATAGGTAGCGGTAACATATGTTTTACCTGTGCCAGCACACCCAAGTACGATGACCTGAGTGTTCTCGCGCATTGCATCCCATAAAGCCTTTTGATTATCAGTACGAGCAACAAAACCTGATGTCTGCTTATTAGCAGCACCTTTGTAGTTTGTTTTGCGTCTACTCCTCACGGGCTTCTTTGGGAAATCTGTAATGTTATCATCCATTGATTGCTTCTTTGGCTAGGTCTACTGACATTTTAAACCATTCACCACCACTATGTTGCTCACAAAGTTTCTTTGCTAGTTTATGTGCAGCCTTTTCAGCTTTACGCCTGTTACTTACAGGTAAGGTATAGACCATTTCATAGTCAGCAAAAGGTGAGCCAGTTTGAAAGCTACCTAAACGTTTGTTTGGCTGTACTGTCATACCAATTTTTACCCAACCTGGATATGCATTTTCATTGACAACTATGTAGATGTAACCTTCTTCCTGCTGTTCTAATTTAGTTTCAGCTAATAGTAGGTCTTTTGTTTTAAACCGTCCCGGCCCTAACAACTCATAGATGTAGCTGTATTTAGGAATGTAATTACCATCTAGATATAAGCGTGTTTTATTAGTTTTTTCATCACTTTTTTGACCACAGGATTTACATTTAAATGTTTTATTTTTCCAGCTTTTATGCCAGTTGTTATCGTTTAGTTCTACGCTACATTTCTTACATGTATGCATATTAAACTCCTTTCGGCACCTCACTGCAGTAAGTGATTGCCCATGCATCTTCAGTTGGGGCGGTAGCCATAAGGTTTTCGTCCAACAATTCTTTAGCCATCATGCATATTTCATAATCTGGAAATAGCATAGGGGCAGGATCAATTTTATAGAACTGTTGTCCCATAAACAATATGGCTACCAAAACATACATTAGTTAGTGCCAACGATATGTTCTTGATACAATTCTGTACCTGTTTCATAAGCGTATGTACCTGCTGGTACTGCTACTTCTTTAATAACACCAACAGCAATAAATGCTGTTACAATTGATGCGAATGCTGTTGCGAACATATTAATCTCCTTCTAGGTATTTCTGCAACTCTGTATAACCACCTATGTGATTACCCTTTGAATCCCATACTTGGGGTACCGTCTTTATATCAGCCTTTTTGAAAAGGTCAAGTACCCATCGGGACGACTCTAATGAGTAACAAGTATATGCTACCCCATTCTTTTTGAGTAACTCTGTCGCCAATGTACAGTAGCTACAATCATTTCGTGATACGACTACGTAGGTCATCTTTTCTCCACATTAGTTCATATAGTAGTTTCTTTTGTTCATACTCAGACATGATCATCCAATCGCGTATCTCGTCTGTAGTGCGTAGGCACCCCACGCAGTATTCACCTTCTATTCGGCAAACCTTTACGCAGGGTGACGGTACCTTACCTAGGCTGCGGTTAGGTCTACGATTTCGCATGAGTCACCTGAACAAGCTAGAGTCTGCATAGCTGCAGTGTTATCTTCTTGCTCATACTCTGATAGCTTAGTCCAATCAATACGCTCTGGCATCTGTGCTAGTAGCTCTTCATACTGTTCCTTTGTGCAATCCTGATAAGGCGCTTGCTGATAAGTATGATCAGAGTGTGGTAGGAATGATACGCCTGACATCTCATCAAAGTGTTCGTATACAAACGCACCTACAGCTAGCCATTCAGAATCCCGTACTGAGATAGTCACCGATGGTTTATGCTCACACCAGTGTCGTTGATACGTAAGCCATGTTTCTAGCTGTTCAATAGCTGTCATATCATTACGTGTAACTGCACCTGCAGGGGCTTTCTGTGGGAAGCTAAACACTGTAGTACTATCAGGCTTAAACACACAAGGTTCATTAGGGATACCATTATCAATCATGAACTGTGTTAGTGGGTCTTTGTTATCGCCACGTACAGTACGTATGTAATAGGGGCTATGGCGAGAGTGTATACCACTGGCGCTATCCACCAACTGCGAGACAGTGCCTGATGGCTTGACGCAGGTAATAGCAGCGCTATGAGGGATACCAAGACGATCAGCCCACTCAGCGTTAGTGGCGACAGCAATATTTCGTAAATGCTCAAGAGTCTTCTCCAATCCTTTGTTCGCAGATGTCATAAGAGGGTTGTCCATGATACCTGTTAGGCTCACACCTAGTAGGCGCTCCTCTTCTGTGTTACGCTGCCAATCCTTAGATAGGTATGGAAACTTAGTGTAGCTAGATTGAATTGTACCCAAGATCGTAGCAAACTTTACTTTACGTTCAATATCATCAATATTGTCTGTGGCGCGGATAACGCACTCAGTAAGGTTGCAAAACTGCGCTGATCTGAGGATGATCTCACTGCATGGATTAGTACCAAATTCCCAATTACTATCCCTTCGGTTATATTTAGCAGCCTGTTTCTGTGATGCTTCACGGTTGAACACACCACGCTCACCTGATTTAGACTCCACAAGGGCTGTCCATTCACGCATAAACGTTTCAATATCTGGTTTCTCTGAGTAGGCTACAGAGTTATTAGCTAGCGCACGGTGCGCTGCTGTCTCCCACCATTGCCCTGATTTAGCATGGCGCATACGATCATCACTTAGGTTAGACAAAGAGATCATAGCAGAACGGCGTACCCCACCGACTACCACGATTTGTCCTATAAAACACATTAGATCGTGACATTCCATGCTAGTAAGCTTACGGCCTTGTGCGCCTTTGAATGTAGTGACAGCAAAGTTAAACAGTTCAACTAGAGGCGCTGGGCCTGAAGCGCGTCCACCAAATGTTTTTAGTCGCGCACCTGCAGGGCGTACCTTTGATACATCCCACTTGGGAATCTCACCTGTCCATAGTAGTGCCAATAGTTGACGGAACGCTTTCGCCCAACCTTCTTTGCTGTCTTTGACTACAATAGTTGTTTCACTGTCAAATAACTTCTCTGGTACCTCTGGTAGCTTACTGATGTACTGGCGCTCTACAGAGAACCCTACACCTGTACCACACAATAGGATAAACATAGCTTCGTCAAAACGTGTAGGCTTGTCTACAGCTACATAAGAACAGTTATACATACATGTGTTATCACGTGCTGCTGCTGCCCCTGCTGTCATCATAGAGCGCATAGAGGGCATAATCTCTAGATTAAGGATAGCCTCTTCAATCTGAGTGATATAGCTGTCATCACCTGCAATAGGACGCACAATGTTTTCCATATAGCGTGATACTGTTTCATCCCAATTCTCACGGCCTTTACCATCAAAGTATTTAGCATAACGTGATTTGTGGATGAATGATTGATAGTCGGTTGGTAAGTAATTATTCATGTCTATCTCCTCATTGATAGTTTGGAAAATTATAAAAGTTTGATATGCAGTAACGTCCTCTATTAGGTACATCTGCTGTATATTTTACAGGTGTTACTTCATGAGCTAGCTTCATAGACATAGCTAATGCTCTATTATGCTTGCACTCAATCGTTACATCATTATCAAGTATAATATCCCCACCTTCAAAACCTTTAGGTTGCTTGAAAGCCCAAAATAACATAGTCATAATGCTAACGTCTGTATGCTGTCCGTAGTTATCTTTGTCTTCATAATATAGTATCTGAATAGACTCTGTAAGTTCTCCACCGTTTAAAGCATCAAAAGCCCAGTGTTGCGCAGAAAGTGGACCCATCATTTCAGGGGTCATATACTTTCTAGTATTCTTATATATGTTAGAAGCCTGAGAGTCTTTGAACACTTCATTTAAGAATATTGCATTAGTATGTTTCTTTTCTGTACCACCTGTATTTTCTCTACGCATCAGAGGTTTAATGTTAAGATCAATTTCTAACATCATGCGAGACAATGCATCATCCGTAAATACATTATCGAATACCATGTAGGGTCTACCTGATTTGGTAAAACCAGGTGTCATAATCATATCACTCAACGCTTATCTCCTGATCCTGCAATTTTACCACGGCGTTTACGGTCATCTAGCTTTTGAAGGTTATTATTTGCTAGGTCTGCCATGTTTACGTTTAGGTCACGACATAGGGCAGCAATGTACCATAAGCAATCACCTACCTCATCTGCAATAGCCTCACGGTTAAACGTTCCATCACGTAAGATTTTCTTTACCTTGTTAGCTACCTCACCTGCTTCTGCAGCTAAGCCCAGCGCTGGGTAGATTACTGCATGTTCTGCTTTATAGATAGCAGTATTTGCAGCCTTATTTTGATATTCATTCATTTCCATATTAATATAATCTTCTTGGTAGTGCAGTATATCCATACCTATGCCCTCTCTTTCACAGTTAGGTTGTCTATCTTTACATCATCAACATCATACATCACATTAGTGATTAGATCATGTACATCTTCTTCATGATTATCGTCAAACGAAGACAGTATATTATTATCCTCGTCCATCTCTACAACAAACGTGACGCTGAACTTTTTCATTTATGGTTCTCCACGTATCGCTTACGCAAACGGTTAAGATACCAGATAGCCTTATCAATATCTTCAAGACCATTCTTATATTCATGCCGCCACAAATACTTTAGTACGTTTGCTGCATGTGGTGCTGTTGTACCTGACATATTTTCTGTCATTGCCTCAATAGCATCAATACACTCTATCCCTGCCTGATTGTAGTGAACAGGTTTATTTACTGGGTCTACTTCCATTTCATGTGACGTAGATGATGCAGTAATTGTAGTTAATGTAGGTTCGATTCTCATGCGCTTCCCTTTGTCTCTGTCCATCTATTGAGGCGAATTACGTTATCTTCACGTTCATACTTAACACCACCATCAGCCTCTACTTCTTCAGCTTCTACCTGTGCTAGTGCTTCAGCATGAGCCTCAGGAAATACCTCTTGAAGGATTAAGTTTTTGTAGTAGTCATAGTCTTCCATAAATTCAGGATAGTCTTCTAAGAAACGCTCTGTTGCCGCCATAGTGATAGCAATGTCTAAACCTACCTTCATAGCTTCAGCATGTTTCTCAGGACCGAAGATAAGCCCTGTGTTTAACCGTCCGTTCCAGTAACCTTCTTCGTCTTCTAGTGGACGCAAGACTATAGCTATCTCACCTGGTTGTACTTTGTAGCTCATCATGTTCTCCGTTTCACTTTTAATCGTTGTTCTTTCATGCGACTACCTTTCTCAAGTAACCAACCTTCTGGTATCACACGGTGCGCCCACTTGAAACCTTTTTGTTCACACCAATCGCAATACCTAGATTTAGCACCTTTGTAAAGCTTTGCATTAGCATTGCTGAACACGAAGCGAATATCTAAATTAGGATGTTGCCTTTGTATTTCAAGATGTTTGCGTCTATCTGCAGCACTGAAGATTCCCTTAGTTTCTATTATGATACCGTTGTCCAATTCAAAATCTGGCGTGTATGTACGATACTTAAGGTCTTCCCACTCAATCTTAAGCTTTTCATATTCTACCTTCTTTTGCCTAGTTTTTAGAAACGCAGCGGCTTCTTCTTCTAAGCCACTACGATATGTTTTACTAAGATGTCTGCGCTTCATCGCCTACAAACACATAGTCCACCTCAGGTGGGTTAGCTGATTTAGAAGCACGGCTTGGTAGTGTCTGTAAAGTGGGATGACACTTGTGCTTGAAGCTACAAAACTTACATGCGCTGGGTAGCACAATGTTACCTGTAGGCTTACGATAGTATGTCTCAGGCACAGGCTCAAAGCAACGCTCAAACGGCGCATCACTATCCATGTAATCCACTAGGGCTTCGATGTCATCCAGTACCGCTTCTTTGTCTACCTCAGAGGCATCCACATACTTGAACTCACCATTACCTTTATTGACTACCCACCAACCACCAACATCTTTACCTGCTGCTGTGGCGTACCCTACAAGCTGTGCGATGTAACCAAAGCTATCACCTTGTGCTAGGGCATCGAAGGATGCAAACTTGTTCTTGTATGACCACGGGGATGCAGATTTAACATCGTCAATCTTACCATCCATTTCCATGTCGTACTCGCCATTGATCTCTTTACCGCTTTTAAGCTTTAGCGTTACTTGATCATTGTCTTTGAACTCTTGCCCTGCAGCACGTAACAGACCTTTAAACACAGCCTCAACAATATCGCCAAGGATCATGTTCATCAGGAAGTGTGGTGGCAGAGGTGTCTTGTCTTCAGGATCGTTCTTTTCAAACCACAACTGGCACTTAGGCTTACCTATGTTAGACATACGTAGCTTAAACTCGTCACGTGGGCCTGAGTTAAACTGTTTGTTCAACGCAGCCTCGACATCAGAGGCAACCTGTTTGGTCACCTCTTCTGCCATTGACGATTCACCAGCCATAGCTTTCTGCAAGAAACTGTAGACAGCTAATTCAGCAGGATGATTCATTACTCGTCCACCTCTACAAAATCATTGTTTAGGATTTCTTGAACAAGCCCTTCGTCTTCATCCGTATGCCCCTTGGCACGTTCATGGTGTAGATCAAGAATCTTACCATTGCTGTACTCAATTAGCTCAATGAAATCTTTGAGCATACCATTATCTGCCTCAGCAATATCAATGCGATCACCTAGTGATGCTTCGATTTTACCAAACTTAGCACCTGTTGGGATGCTATCCTCTACGCCTACCAACTTAACAGTAGACATAATTGGCAGGATGTTCTTGCGCTGCAAACCATTCAACACTGAGTCAATGCTCTTCAATGAGTCACGGTTCTTTACATCCATAACAAATGGTTCATCAACAAACTCACCGCTGACAGGCTGTCCTTGTTCATCCATAGGGTTGTCTAGTGTTACAGTACCATAGAATACCTTGACACGCTTAACACTACGGATGACCCGTTTAGTTTCCTCAGGAAGTGATTGGAAATCTTCAATGTAACCTGAAGGACGCCCTAGGTTTAGACCACCAATGCTATCCTTTAGATCGCCATTCAATGAGTTAGACAAGACAGATTTCTCCATCTCTTCTGTCTCACTGTTCCAACGCTGCCATTGATTGCGCTGGGCGAAGATGCGAACAGAGACACCTGTGCTGAACACTTTGGTGTCACCCTTTGTGAAGGTAAACGCACCGACAGGAATAACCTCTGTCTTGATTGCTTTACCGTTGTACTCCACCTCACCCATGATAGGCTGATGGATCATACCAAGCCGCGCAATGGACGGTGTTGACTCAGCAGGGGCTGTAGATGATACGCCCATTAGTTCTGCCATTGATTGACCGCGCTCTGTTGCGATTGATAGTTCTGTACTCATTTCTATACCTTTCTATAGAGTCAAAAGAGTCTTAGTTATACACTACACATCAACTGTGTCAAGCCAGTTTGTACCTATTTTTGCTTCTAATAATAGAGGCACATTCATAGTGACACCGTAGGCTTCCTCAATAAGATCATTCAGATCATTATTCATATCATTAACCATTTGAATTACTTGCTCCTCTTCTTCAGGGTGTACATCTACAACCATTGAATCATGAACTGTATTCACAAGACAGGACTCCATAGGCTGTAATCGTTTGTGCATTTCATTTAGTACAACAGGGACAACATCACCTGTGGCAAAACCTTGCACTGGGTAGTTCTTAATCATAGTGAAGTGTGTTGGTGTGCCACTGCTGCGGCGTGTAACTTCAGGAAAAGCATACTGTCGGCCTGACACATTAGTAATCTTAAGAAACCTTAGTGCCTCTTCACCTAGCTTTTTATGCCATGCAGCAATCCCTTTATACTTCTCTATGAAGTGTGTGTAATAAGCTTGCTCAGCTTTGGTTCTTCCGTAACCAGTTGCGCCAAAGAGGGGTGCGAAGGTGTGTTCCTTAGCTTCTTGGCGTGTCGTTGGTTGACCTGCATCAGAGATAACTTTCGCTGTGTAGCTGTGTACATCAAACCCTGTTGCAATCTCTTCCATTGCTGTCTTGTCCTGCGCGAGAAACGCAGCCGTTCTAAATTCAAGTTGTGCAAAATCCGCTTCCATTATTTTTCCGTTTTCCCACCGTGATATAAACACTCGCTTTATGGGGAAGGTACCACCTCTTGGCATGTTTTGCATGTTGGGATTTCGTCCAGAAAATCTACCTGTATGTGTGATTGATTGAGTGAGTTGGACGTGTAAGTTTGAGGTGGTAGGTTTTCTATAAGTGTCAATACCATTAACAAAGCTAGTAATGTAACTAGAAACAGCAGAGTGACGCATAAGATCACCAAGGAAGCGAACAGCATCATCCATATTATTGTTTTTAGCAGTGACCATAAGCTTTTCCAATTGCTTCTTGGATGTTGAGAAGCCACTGTTGCTAGCCCATTCTTTACTTGGTGCTGTGAACCTAAGGCCAGCAACCTGGTTTGTTTCCATAAGTTTAAAGCCACGTGCATCACACTCCTTACATTTGTTTGGTTTGGCATACTTACTGCCATCTTTCTTTACTTTGTATGTCTTGCCTTTACCATAACAAGATTCGCATTGATACGCCTTAGTCTTGAATATTGTTTCGGAGTTCGCTTTAACGGCTTCTTTAAATTCTTTGGGCGTTGATGTAAATTCAAACAAGCCTTCCCAATCTTTTTTGTTCTTGGGTTTGCGGCTGAAGATAACCTGTGATTTCTGTTCGGGGGATGCAAGATTAACAGGGGTATCGCCCATGAGGGAGCGTACCTTCTCTTGGAGCCTCTCTTCGATCTCTGCTTTTTCTTTTTCAAATTCATCTCTTACTCGCCCAAGCTCTTGAATATCGACTCTGAATCCGTGCATACGCATGTGGGTAAGGGTTTTGCAGGTTTCAAAGGTGATGTCTCTAACTTTGGTGAGGGAGCTTGAATCGGGGTCTGCATAGTCTCGTTGCTGAGCCTTGAACAGCTCACTAGTTGTGAGGATATCAGCCCTAAGATAAAGGCTAAGAGAATGTAAATCTGTTTCATTTGTGTTGATCCCTTGTTTGATACACTTGCTAAGGTAGTCTTCCTTTTGCTCAGCTAGGCCACGCGCTTCTGCTACAGCAGCCAAGCTTAAAGGTTTCTCCACCCCACGATGCAGTAGATACTCAGCAAGCAGTGTGTCCCAAATAAGGCCATCATACTTAAACCCTGCTTCCCATATCCACATTAGGTCATGGCTACCATTGTGCATGATCAGTAGTTCTGTCATGTCCAACACTTGCTGCACAAGCTTATGCCCAGCGCCTGATGTATCCTTCTTTTCGTTGTGATCAAATGTTACAATGTGTAACTCTTCGTGATTATCTGCATTGACCAAACCGATCTGTGTAAGTGTGTTACCCGCCTCAAACGGATCGTTAAGAATTTTACCATCACGCCATGTGACGCTATTCTCTACATCTAATACTAGTCTCATTTCTCTCACCTCATTGAATAGACACAGGGGGCAGTGCAAAGCGCAACATGCGTTCCAATTATGTTACAAGGTTGCCCCCTGTGCCTAACTTATGCTGAATAGATAGAACGTGATCCATCTAGGACACAGGTAATCTTACCTTGGAATCCATTCAGTTTGTTCTTAGCTAAGTTCAAGTGACGAACTGGGTCTTCGTCTTCACCCTCTGCCTGTTGTGTCTTGCCTATCAAGATCATCAGGTCAGCCTCACTTGCCTTGCCTGTCTTACTTCCTTCCATCATAGACTGATTCAGGTCTGCTTTACCTTCAGCCTCTGCGCTTAGCTGCGACATCCAGATAACACAACAGTCATATTGCTTAGCAATGTTACGAGCGTGGATAGCTGCTGCTTTAAGTGTGATGTCGCTACGCTCACTCTTTATATCAGCAAACTTATCACCCATGTCAAGTATTACGATGTCAGGCTTCTCAAACTTAACTACAGACTCAACCCAATCCATGCTCTTGCCTGTGCTATCCTTGAACATAATGTTCTGTCGTACAGGTTCGTAACGTTTATGTGCTAGAGCTTTGTTCTCTCGTACCTCTTTCATGGTCATGTTAGATGATGCACTGATGTACCGTGAAGCAACACGTGTATAAGCTTCCTCATTACACAACACGATACACTTAGCACCTTGATGTGCAAAGCCACCGTCTGCTGCTATAAGAGAGGCATGGAAAGAAGTTTTCCCAGTATTAGGCCGTGCGCCCACGATAACAAGATGACCGCCGCTAACACCTTCCACCCTACGAGCCAAGGAAGATATGTTAAACTTCCACTTGGACTCCAACGCTGTTGCATCAAGTATTGTATCAAGGCTATTATCATCCCACTCAACACGGAGATTGGGAGTAAAATCATTTTTGAAATCCTCTAGTAGTTGACGCAAAGGCTGTAAGCTATTCTCTGTACCATTGACGAAATCAAAACCTAGGTTTGCAACCTGGTCGCCCACATATTGTTGGAACAATTGTGATAACGTATCCTCTGCAATCTCTTGCTTGATAGGCTCAGTGATCTCAATGCGTTTAAACAGATCGTCATAGGCACCACGTGTAGCTGTTGTCATACTAGCATTCATGCGGTTGAACACAGCCTGTAGATCAGCAACTGTCATGTCACCATCATAGGCTTCCATTGCACCGTCTAGTGCTTGCTTAATCTTACGCACATCTTTGCTAAAGATTTTATCAGGGCAACGAATACCCTTATGGTCATTGTAGAAATCACGGTTAAGCAGTGTTTTAATCAGTGCCAGTTCCATCATTATCGAAATCTCCTCTCAGGAATCTAAACATTACTTCTATTGCAGCCAAAGGCCAAAAGATTGCAAAGCGCAGTGAGACATCTCTTCCTTCACTGTCCTGCGCTTCTACTACTAAAGCTAAAAAGGGTATAGCTAGTAGGTACATTACAAACATACCCTTGAAAAACTCTATCATTCTTCCTCCAAGCAGAAACCACAAAAGTTATCTTGCGCTGGTCCACCACAGCTTACGCATTTTCTCCATACGCTGTTGGCTTTTTTCCTTTGCTTTGCTCTTTTGCGTTCCTCATCAGTCATTGGACTAATTTGTTTTGCTTTGTCAACAAACCATTCGTCAGATAATGGCTCACGCCCTTCAGGTAGTTTCGCCATCTTGTACTCCAAATATATACTCTGTCAGTTCTTGTTTCTCTTGGTTTATATGATCTTCTATAAAATCATACACTACCTGTAAATCTAACTTAGCTGCTGCGCAGTACAGTACTAGCTTAAGACCCTCTTCCTGCAATAGCTTTGCACAGTTACTATCAAGGTGGAACTGATAGGTGGCACTGCCATCCTCGTGTTCCTCTACTTGTTCTACTCCAATCATACCTGTCATTCTTCATACATCCTTAATGCTTCCCATGATACAGGGTATAGCTTCATCATTACATCTTCGATCTTCTCAGCTACAATACGTGTCTCAGCCTGTGTGTCTTCCTTCAAGCGTAGGCCACACATCTTAGCAAAGGCGAACAGTGTGCCAGACCAGTACCACTCTGTCATCATAGATTGTGGCAGTACCATACGTGCTTGCTCTTCACATGCTCCTAGCTCTAATAACCTGCGATAGGTACGTGCTGCACCCTTGGTTAGCTGATCGTATTTATTTTGCACAGCTTTCTTTGCACCATTTTGCATTGGATCACCGCTGCCTTGCTTCTTATCCTCTGCTGACTCACGCCACTGCGGTACATAGAACTCAGGCTCACTATCGACATACCGCCTCGACACCTCGTTCCAAGGCATGTACTCGTGCTTAACTAATTGACGTGCCACAAAGATAGGTGCCTTGACGTGGAACGTGGCAAAGGTGTGGTTAAAGGGTGATTTGTGGTTATGCTTGGCAAGGTAACGAATCAGCCTAGCATCCTTAGGCTTAAGCACCAACTCTTCACCATAGTGGATACGCGGCATCCATTCTGATTTCTTACCAAAGCTAACACGCGCTGCGTTAACTACTGATAGGTCACTACCCATGTGGTCAATGTATGTTGCTTCAATCATTTGTTCATTTCACTCCAAGCTATCCATGCAAACCCGCCAATAATAAGAACTAGTATTGATATTGCTTCAATCATCTGCATACCTCTGTCAATTTCTCCATGTCCTCATCCATGCGATACTTAATATCATCAAGCAAACTAACTGCAATAGTTTTTATGCCTGTCCATAGTTCTATCTCTCTGCGATACTCAATCGTCTTACCTACAGCGTCAGGATCAAGAGCGATCACTACCTTCTCAAACTCTCCAATCTTTGCAAAGTGTTTGGGGTTCATAGATGTGCCAAGGATAGCCATAGCTGTCACGTTTGGAAACTCTTGTGCTGCCACAATAGCTGATACAACATCCTCAACCACAAGGCAAACCTGGCCTGTGCCAATCGTGTAATAGTTTGCTGCACCAGTGTAGCGATACCACTTGGGGTGTGCTTTCTTACCCACAGCCCTGCCTATCGCATCAATCATCCTGCCCTTGTAGTAGATAGGAAAAACTACACGCTCTTGCTGTACATCATACATGCTCTTGCCAAGAGATATACCCCAGCGCCGTACAAAGCGTTTATGCTTGGTGTGTGATTGCTGTGGGCTAACTACCTGCGCTGGGATTTCCCATGTATCAGGTTCTTTCTTAACTACTTCTAGTTTTGGTTTCATATGTCGCCGTATCTCCGCTGCTGTCATGTCTGTATCAAATACACCACCCACATCACAACCTAGTTTATAACAGTTGTACTTCAATACACCTGCATCTTTGCTTGCACTGAAGGTGTTCTTACCTTTGCAGAA
>Ga0213865_10000116_pt1 | contig 51077 bp, 34 predicted proteins | sample PICome_6_FD_160100 | JGI IMG/M metagenome (GOLD analysis project Ga0213865, IMG submission 160100) | Coastal seawater microbial communities near Pivers Island, North Carolina, United States - PICO282 | ecosystem: Environmental > Aquatic > Marine > Coastal | place: USA: North Carolina...
TTAGTGGTGGGGAAACTCCTCAGGCAACTACGCCTGGGGCTTTCCTTAACTTTGGTGGTACTAACGTTTATAAAAGTAAACAACTAGAAAAAATAGGAGAAATGTTTTGCAATGGATCTGTTAAAGATGGTGACTATTTTCTCTATACCGATGCCTGGAATCCTACAGTTATTCAACTACGCTATATGGCAGAGCTATTGGGTGTTGATATTAGCATTGGTGGTTTGTGGCACGCAGGTAGTTATGATCCGCAAGATTTTTTAGGTAGACTTATAGGTGATAAGCCTTGGGTTCGACACGCTGAAATGTCAATGTTTGAATGTTATGATGATAACTTTTTTGCAAGCGAATTCCATATTGATATGTTTACAGATACAATGATGGACGACTACAATGTTGATATGGATAAAATACATCGTGTTGGTTGGCCTATGGAGTATCTAAAGAATAGTTTAGACAGTTACAAAGGTATGGAAAAAAGAGATCTTATACTCTTTCCGCATCGTGTTGCTCCTGAAAAACAAGTCGAAATCTTTAGAGACCTTAAAGAGCGTTTACCGCAATACGAATTTATTGTATGTCAAGAATACGAACTAAGCAAAAATGAATATCATAACTTACTAGGTGAAGCTAAACTTGTGTTTAGCGCGAACCTACAAGAAACACTTGGTATCAGTTGGTACGAAGGTGCATTAGTTGATAGTATTCCTATGGTGCCAGATAGACTAAGTTATTCAGAAATGGCACTGCCTGAGTTTAAGTATCCAAGTAAATGGACTGAAGATTATGATGCTTATATAGATAATAAAGACAAAGTTGTTGCACAGATCGTTGAGTATATGGAAAACTACGATGACTTCCTTGTAAGTTTAGATAAGCAAAGAACAAAATTAAACAAAGAATTTTTTAGCGGTACAAATCTTTATAGGACGATTGCAGATGAATGAAGACGGAACATTTACACTAACACTCGATGAAAATTATACTTCTAGTGATACTATTACTATAGACACAAGTTCGTGGGATAATAGTTTTACTACTGATCCTACATCAATTTATACTACTGGTGGCAGTGGCAATGTTGACATTCAAGGTAGTTTAAAAGTAGACGGTGTAGACGTTATGCAGTCTATTAAAGATATGCAACGTGTACTAGGTGTTGTAAGTAGAGATATTGAAAAAGAAGAAAAGTATGCAGGACTAAAACGTGCCGCAGAAGCATACGAACGTGAACTAGCAAAAATTGAAACATTTGAAACTCTAAAGGATTCAGCTTAATGTTTAATTTTTTAAAAGATCGTAAACGTGTAATTAGAGATAGAAACAGTAACGAGCCGTACTTAGTTCGTTGGTATTTGTTTCTAAAGGACAGAAAGAACTTTCCTTTCAATATCACTTTGCACAAGGTGCTAGTAAGCGACGAGCCTACGCTACACGATCACCCTTGGAGTTATGCTACTTTTATTATTAAAGGCGGCTACTATGAAAATACTCCAAAAGGACGTTTTTGGCGTGGACCGGGACATTTTCGTTATCGTAGTGCAGACGATTTACACTTTTTAGAACTTGCAAAAGACACAGAAGGTAATGAAATACCTTGTTGGAGTTTGTTCTTTATGGGTAAGAAAGCAACGGATTGGGGCTTCATTAAAGATGGAGAATGGATTCATAACGAAAAATACTTAGCTCGAGGTGCTAAAGAATGACAAATAAACATTATTATAATTGGCAGGATATAGAAAACTCCTGTATAAACATTGCTCTACAAATGTATAAAGACAACTGGCGTCCTGACTACATTGTAGGTATTACTAGAGGCGGAAATGTACCTGCTACAATACTAAGCAATATGTTAGATGTGCCAGGTCAAGCATTAAAAGTAAGTTTACGTGACGATAATGTAGATAACGAAAGCAACTGCTGGATGAGCGAAGATGCATTTGGTTATGTAGACGAGCAAGAACGCAAAACATACAAAACACGTTGGGATATTAGTAAACGTAAAAATATTTTAATTGTAGACGACATCAACGACACTGGTGCTACGTTTAACTGGATTAAACAAGATTGGCAAGCAGGATGTTTGCCTAACGAAGAAAGTTGGAAGACAGTGTGGCATAATAATGTTCGCTTTGCTACTATCACAGATAATTTATCAAGTGAATTTGACGGTACTGTAGACTATAGCGTACACGAAGTAAACAAAGCAGAACAAGATGTTTGGTTAGTTTACCCCTGGGAGAATGTAGGTGAATATTGATACACTAGAAATTGCACAGCAGGAAGGAAGAGCTCCTTGGACTAACGTAGAGTTTGATACACGTGACTTTGTTGTGTATAATGATATATACCCTGTTACAGAAGGCCATACACTAGTAGTACCTAGACAAGCAACACAAGAAGACATTTTAAAATGTATGAAGTTTGCACTTGCTATGGGTAACGATAATGTAAAGGCATCCAGTAATAACATTACAGGATTTAATATTGGCCTAAATACTGGCGAAAGTGCGGGACAAACTTGTATGTATCCGCACGTACATTTAATCTTCCGTCGTGATGGAGATATGGAAGATCCGAAAGGTGGCGTACGGGGCGTCATTCCATCTAAACAAAAATATTAAGGAAAGGAACTATGGACTTGAAGGAACAAATGATTAAAGCGGCAAGACTACACGCTGAAGCGGAGATAGAATTGCACAAAACTAACATTGAAGTGTATATGCAAAAAGTTGTTGGTATTGGTGAACATTCGGATATTATTGAAACTATCCAAAAAGAACTAGATCAAATGGCTACAGCACACGACCGTCTTGAGATGTTAAACAAATATTTTGTTTAATATACTTGACAAAAACCTAAATACAATGTATAATGTAAATTATATTGTACATTGTATTTTTACTGGCAATCCACTGCCTTAACATCGGAGATTAAAATGAGTAAAGTAAGACAAATTAGAGCAAAGTTAGAAGATGCTGGCATTCGCTATTGGGCGGGTGACAACATTTCAAAAGTGCTACAAAAACACGACAAAGAAGAATTAATTAACGAAGCAACTAGAGCATTTGAAGGTGTATTAGATGCACTGTTAATTGATCGAATTAATGATCCTAACAGCCAAGGTACAGCAAGGCGTCTTGCTAAAATGTACTACAATGAAATTATGTCAGGGCGTTATGATCGTAAGCCAGATGCAACATCATTTCCAAATGACAGCGATGATCGCTATGAAGGTATGTTAGTTGTACGTAGTGAACTTAAAAGTATGTGTTCACATCATCATCAACCAGTAGCAGGTGTTGCATACATTGGTATTATTGCCGCAAACAAACTAATTGGTTTAAGCAAATACACACGAATAGCACAATGGTGTGCTAGGCGAGGTACACTGCAAGAAGAACTTGCAAATGATATTGCAAAAGAAATACAATTTGCAACAGGTGCAGAACACTTAGGTGTTTACATTCAGGCAACGCACGGTTGTTGTGAGAATAGAGGCATTATGGCAACTAGCAGTCTTACACAGACAACTGTACTAAAAGGTGCGTTTAAGGATGACGCAGGTACAAAGAAAGAGTTCTTTGACAATATTAAATTACAACAAGAATATGCTTGTGGAAAGTAAATAATATGAAACTAAGATATTCAGAAGCGTTTTATAGCGTACAAGGCGAAGGCAAGTTTGTAGGTGTACCTAGTGTATTCCTACGTACATTCGGTTGTAACTTCCGCTGTATGAACTTTGGTGTTGATACTAAAAAGAATCGCACAGAGTTACACGCAGAAGGACAAAGATACAATCAAGAAGTCAAAGACTTAATTGATGCAGATGTACACAAAACAACTGAAAAGTTTGAAGACTTACCTATTATTCATACAGGCTGCGATACATATGCAAGTATCTATCCTGAATTTAAACATTTTAATAAACAAGCAGATGTTAATGAAGTAGTTGAGCATCTGTTATCACTTACTCCTAATGGTAAATGGGTACAGGATAACGGACAAGATATCCATTTAATTTTAACTGGTGGCGAACCATTGTTGGCGTGGCAACGATTGTACGTAGAGTTATTTGAACATCCACGAATGAGAGACTTAAAAAATGTTACATTTGAAACGAACACTACACAACCTTTACACAACGAGCTCTACGACTATCTCAACAATAGCGACAGACTTACGATCACTTGGAGTTGTTCCCCAAAACTTAGTGTTAGCGGAGAACCTTGGGAGACTGCTATTAAGCCTGATATTGCTCGTGAGTATAGTCTTGTTTCTGATAGTGAACTTTATCTCAAGTTTGTTGTCGCTACTCAAGATGATTTTGAAGAAGTTGAAAGAGCTGTGGATGCTTACAGAGGTGCCGGGGTACAATGTCCAGTATATCTTATGCCGCTGGGCGGACGCAGTGAAGAATACGCTCTTAACGTTAAAGACGTTGCCGAAGCGTGTATGGAAAAAGGATGGCGATTTACCCCTAGACTCCATATCAGCCTATTCGGAAATGCCTGGGGGACCTAATACGATGAGTGAGTATAAAAATGTACAACACGAAACAGCAATGAAGGCTAAAATTAATAAACCTCTTGATGTTGAATTAAGAGAAAAAGGACTACTATGAAAAACTTTTTAAAAAAAATAACAGGACTTGAAAAAATTGAGCAAGAAAAAATTGCTCTAGAAAAAGAACGTAAAAGAGTTAGCAAACTGACTCCAGAAGAAGAACGACGAGAAGCTCTTGATAAAGAAAAAGAAGAAGCTACTAAAAAAGGCAAACCCTGGGTAGCCGTGTTAGATACGCAAGTTAATTCAGATAACATTAGAAACGGATTTTTTGAGCTCGACTGGAATAACGAATTTATTGAGCAACTACTCGATGCTGGCTATAAAGGTGAATCAAACGAAGAAATTGTTGATGCTTGGTTTAAGACTATTGTTACACAGATGCTTCAAGAAGACGGCCAAGATACTGATCGAGGTATGGGATATGTTAATGTTGTGCCCATCGATAAAGGAAAGAGTGAAGTATCTTAATACTTGACAACAGCCAGATCTGGTGTTATAATAGTATTATAATTAACACAAAGGCAAAACTATGATAGAATTATTAGGCATTACATTACTTGTTGCATTCGTACAGAATGGCGACTTGTTCTCATTATGTATATCGGGGTGTTCGTAATATGACAACTTATGTATTAGTAGATACACTCAATACTTTCTTTCGTGCAAGGCACGTAGTACGTGGCGACATTGACACTAAGGTTGGTATGGCATTACATATTACACTTAATAGTGTTAAGAAGGCTTGGCAAGACTTTAATGCAGACCACGTTGTATTTTGTTTAGAAGGACGTAGTTGGCGTAAGGACTTTTACGAACCTTACAAACGTAATCGTAAAGAAACACGCGATGCAATGACTCCTGTACAGGCAGAAGAAGATAAAGTATTCTTCGAAATATTTGACGAGTTTAAAGATTTTATTGATACAAAAACTAATTGTACTGTTATACAAAACTCTGTATTAGAAGCAGATGATTTAATTGCAGGTTGGGTACAGGCACATCCTAATGACAATCATATTATTATTTCAACAGATGGCGACTTTGCACAGTTGATTGCACCTAATGTAAAGCAATACAATGGTGTTAGTAACACAACTATTACACACGAAGGTTACTTTGACGACAAAGGCAAGCCTGTAATTGATAAGAAAACTAAAGAAGCAAAGCCTGCTCCACAGCCCGAATTTATGCTGTTTGAGAAATGTATGCGTGGCGACACTAGTGACAATGTGTTTAGTGCATATCCAGGTGTACGTAAAAAAGGCACTAAGAACAAAGTAGGCCTGCAAGAAGCATATGCAGACAAAGACACTAAAGGCTTTAATTGGAATAATATGATGCTACAGCGTTGGACCGATCATCAAGGTAACGAACACCGTGTGTTAGATGACTATACACGTAATGTTACATTGTGCGATTTAACTGCACAACCTGCAGATATCAAAGAGATAATTAATAGCACTATTGCAGAAGTAGAACCTAAAGAAATATCACAAGTTGGTATGCGTCTTATGAAGTTCTGTGCTAAATGGGATATGCAACGTATTGCAGATCAGGCAGCAACTTTTGCAGAACCATTACAAGCGAGGTACCCTAAATGAGTATAAAAACAAAGACTATTCTTAAAGATAAATTTTGGATTTTAGAAGATGACGGTGTACGAATTGGTACAATATCATTAGCAGACGAAAATCGTTTTATGTTTAGTGGTTCTAAAGGTACAACATATTTTGATAGTAAAAAAGCATTAAAAAAAACGTTTGGTGATAATGTATTAATTAACGACATTACTTTACAACCCGAAAAAATTGCTGAAGCTGATAAGGATGTATACGGATTTCCAACAAGTACAGTGCCTTTCAATACAATGTTAGATGTAAAACGAAAATTGCCATTATTTACAAAAAGCTCTAAAAGTAAAAGTTTATATTGTGCAGGTTATTATATTATTCATTTTGATAAAGGATGGGTTAAAAGTTTTTGTCCTAAACTAATTACTGTAGAACGATACGACACAAAGGGTCCGTTTAAGAGTGATCTAGAAATGCGTACAGCACTGAGTAAAGCAAATGCAAAATGAACCTTTAAATACTTCTAGCATACAGCAGTTTATTATGCAAGTTAAAAACGCTGATGCTAGTAATGCTAGAGAAGTAAAACTTACAATACCACAGGCCAAAAATCTAGCATATACACTAGGTATTGTAATGGCAAGACTCGAAGGAGATCTTGAAAGATACGTAAAGGACAATAGTAGTGGCGGAGATATCGAAGTTCGTTTAGACGGCGGAAACAACTGGAAGTAAACTACGTAGATAACTCAAAAAAGAGATAAATATATGCGTATATAATTTAAGGAGTATACGCATATGAGTAGGCCTAAACCCACTGTATTATTAGAATACATAGATAAAAAAACTTATAGGGCCGAACAGGTCTTAGATGCAGACGCTATTTGGGCTGTATTTTATAATGGTAAACCTTTTAATTTAAAAAGTAGTAACTCTATTACAAATTACCCTGGACCAAAATATAAAAAAGTTTCTTTTTCGAATCCTGGACACGCACATAATCTAGCAAAAAAACTAAATGAAATGTTCAATACTGATGAGTTTGAAGTATATATGATGTCTAGTGGCGAAGTAGTAATTGAAGAATGAATTGGAAAGAAACATATACAAAGATCTTTCTTAATCAATTAGGTAAAACTTCAAACGATATTACAGTAAAAGAATACTTACCATTATGGTGGAAAAATACTAGAGACAAAGGCGGCCTTAGATTAACCGACGTTGGATTTGATGTCTTAACCGAAATTGATCTAGCTTCATACGAAGTTCCATATCCTAAAGATATGCCAATGACTACTCAAGTTGTTATATTTTTAGATAAATTTATTGATTGTCCGTATTATCTTACTAACAGAGCAATACACGTTACTAGTGAAAAGAAAGCAATGGAATTACATCTGTTTAGTGGAGATTTACGTAAATATGGACTAGCAAAAGCATTAAAAAGACAAAATAATTAAAAAAGTACTTGACATTCGTCTCGTTTGAGCATATACTATATACATAGTAAGAAATTACTTATGCACTGATTATGACAAACGAGGAATACGAAATGGAAAATGTAGTAACACGCACTGTAAGCCCTAACAAGGCAAAAACATCAATTAAACACGCTATGAAAAAGAAGCGTCCGATCTTTCTTTGGGGAGCTCCGGGTATTGGTAAATCTGAAATTGTAGAACAGATTACTAAAGATCTTGGTAATTCGCATTTGATTGATATTCGACTATCTCTTTGGGAACCTACAGATATTAAAGGTATTCCATATTTTGATAGCAACTCAGGTACAATGGTTTGGGGAGCTCCAAGTGAACTTCCAACAGAAGAGTTTGCAAAAGCATACGACAACATTGTATTATTTTTAGACGAAATGAATTCGGCAGCGCCGGCAGTACAAGCGGCAGCATACCAATTGGTTCTAAATCGTCGAGTAGGACAATATAAACTGCCAGACAACGTTGTAATTGTTGCGGCAGGTAACCGTGATGCAGATAAAGGTGTAACATACAGAATGCCGGCACCGTTGGCTAACCGTTTTATTCACTTAGAATTAGCAGTTAGTTTCAATGACTGGTTTGACTGGGCAGTAGAGAACAAAATACATAATGATGTAGTAGGTTTTTTACAGTTTAGTAAGAAAGATTTATACGACTTTGATCCAAAGTCACCAAGCCGTTCATTTGCAACACCTCGTACTTGGTCGTTTGTAAGTGAATTAATTGAAGATGACCTCGATAATGAGACTACAACTGATCTTGTATCAGGAGCAGTTGGTGAAGGTCTTGCTGTAAAGTTTATGGCACACCGTAAAGTAGCGGCATCAATGCCTAACCCAAGTGACATTTTGTCAGGTAAGGTTAAAGAGTTGAAACAGACAGAAATCAGTGCAATGTATTCCTTGACTATTTCACTCTGCTACGAACTAAAAGAAGCGTCGGACGCAAACGACAAGAAGTTTGACGACAAGGTTAATAACTTCCTACGCTTTGCAATGGACAATTTTGAAACTGAGCTAGTTGTAATGGGTGTTAAAGTTGCACTTACTCAGTATGCATTGCCCATTGATCCAGACGAAGTAGAATGCTTTGATGAATTCCACGAGCGTTTTGGTAAGTACATTAAGGCTGCACAACAGTCTTAATGGGTGTGTTGGGTTTGGACGGTCCCGTAAAAAATCGTCCATTTTTCTTGACAATACTATTAAATAGTAGTATACTATATGTATAGAATAACAAAGTGAGAGGCAAATTATGTTAGACTTTACATCAGAATATATCACAATGGCAGCCAAAGACACCGCAAGTAAACTGAAAAACTGGCAGCCTGATCCTAATATTACTCCAGAACAATTAGAAGAAATGCGTGTTGAAGTATACGACCGTATTATTGTTGCACGAGTAGGTTTACTATTACGTCATCCTTTCTTTGGTAATATGGCTACACGTTTACGTATTTTGGCAGCAGATGATTGGTTACCTACTGCCGCTGTAGACGGGCGCAACCTTTATTATAACACTCAATTTTTTAACGCAATGACGAATAAAGAAATTGAGTTTGTAGTTGCACACGAAATTCTGCATTGCGTATTTGATCATTTAACACGTAGAGAAGATCGTAATCCAATGATTTATAACATTGCGGCAGACTATAAAGTAAATAATTTACTTGTAAGAGATCGTATTGGTGTTACTCCTAGTATTGTTGATTGTTTTCAAGACTTTAAATACGAAGACTGGACTTCAGAAGAAATTTATGACGAACTATTTGAACAAGCAAAACAAAATGGTGAAGAATTTTTAGAACAATTAGGCGAAATGCTTGATGAACATTTAGATGGAGAAGGCGACGAAAACGGAGACGGAGATGCAGGCGAAGAAAAAGATGCAAACGGAAACGGCGTTAGCAAAAAGAAGCCTAAATACTCTAAAGAACAAATTAAACAAATTAAAGACGAAATCAAAGAAGGTATGATGCAGGCTGCACAGGCAGCAGGTGCAGGAAACACACCAGGTGAAATACAACGTATGATTAAAGAGCTTACTGAGCCTAAAATGAACTGGCGTGAGATCTTACAGCAACAAATACAATCAACTATACGTAATGATTTTACATTTCAACGTCCTAACCGTAAAAGCTGGCACACTGGTGCTATACTTCCGGGTATGGATTTTGATGAGTCTATTGACATTTGTGTTGCTGTAGATATGTCAGGGTCAATTGGCAATGTGCAGGCACAAGACTTTTTAAGTGAAATACAAGGTATTATGGATCAGTATAAAGACTATAATATTAAAGTTTGGTGCTTTGATACTAAAGTTTATAACGAACAAGATTTTAGTGCAGACGGCGGTGAAGATCTTAGAGATTATGAAGTAATAGGCGGTGGCGGAACTGACTTTGATGCTAATTGGATTTATATGAAAGATCACGACATACAGCCTAAGAAATTTATTATGTTTACAGATGGTTATCCTTGGGATAGTTGGGGTGACGAAGATTACTGTGATACAGTATTTTTAATTCATTCACACCACGATAAAAATACACAAGCACCATTTGGAACTACTGTACATTACGAGGATGCAATTGGCGCTTAAATTAAAAGATCCTAATGCATTAAACTTCTTTGGTATTAGAAGGAGTAAGGTATGTGTTCCTCATTATGAATCTATAACCATTCCTTACACTTATAATATCGAAGAATCGTTAAATAAGTGGGTAAAACATAATTTAAAAGGCAGATATTATGTAGTAAAAACACTTAATATCAAAAGTTCTAATAGTCAAATTGAAAATGCTATTAGAATAGGTTTTGAAGAAGGAAAAGAATTAGCATATTTTATGCTTGCTTGTCCACTTTTAAAATACAAATAATTAACTACGCATATATACTTTACAAGGAGAAAAAATATGGCTGAAGAAAAGAAAAATGAATCAGTAGCACCAGAAGTAGCACCGGCACAAGAAGCGGCTGCGGCGGCTGAACTTACTGTTCAAGATCTTACTGCTATCAAGCAGATTATCGATGTTGCTAGTTCACGCGGTGCATTTCGTGCAAATGAAATGTCTGTTGTAGGACAAACATATAACAAACTAGAATCTTTCTTAGGTGCAGTACAAGCACAACAAGAACCTAAGGAAGAACCTAAAGGGGAATAACTATGGCACTAAAACACATAGGAAAAGACGCTAAGACCAATCGAAAAGTTATAGTAGCATACAGAGTAGTACCAGGTGAGCCTGATAACTGTGTTGTTATAAAAACCGAAAGTCTTGACGCGGCATCACACGATTCAATAATGACAGCTCTTGAATCAAACGCTGGACAAACTGCATACGAGTTTGCTGAAGCAATGTTTAGAAATACATTACCAGATGGTATGAATATGTTGCAAGGAATGCAAAAGTATGGTAAAATGGTTAAAGTTCCAGCAAGTAGTATTATAATGACGCCCGATACAAAGACGTCAATTAATCTTGATGAACTTAATAAGGTTATTGCTGAACAAAAAGGTGTTACAGTTGCCGAGCTTGCTCTTAAAGATGCCGGTGGCAATACTGTACAACCAGTTGATTCAGGTCCAGCTATTGATCCTGTAGAAACTTATAGTTCGGAAGCCGTTGTGTCATCAGAGGGTGTTCTAACCGACGAAGACCTAGCGGCACAATATCGTTCACAAGCTGATGCACTGTTTAAAGAAGCAAAAGCATTAAGAGAACAAGCAGAAGAATTAGTCCCGACAAAGAAGAAGACTAAATCTAATGCAAAAGAAACGGCCTAAAAAACTCCCAGACTCGGTTATCAGTCAATGGCCGGAGATACTCAGAGATGTCGACATAGACGTTGTACCGCTCGAGTATCTCCGTTCTGTTCGTGTTGAGTTTACTGATGGTAAACTATGGGAAATTGACATAGATACTAAGAAAAATCCTGCAAAAGAATTAGAAAAATCTCTCGAAGACCTATTTGAACAATACAAAGATCATATAAAAAACATTGACTTTAGATTAGACACCCACAAAGTCAAAACAGATATTACCAATCGAACAAAGAAATTCTTAAAGCTAAGAAGATAGCAAACAGTTCAATCGGATAAATACTAATAACAAATAAATATGTTATCAGGAGTTAACTAGAATGGCATTACAGATCAGACGTGGTACAGATGCTGAACGTACAGCAGGTGGTGGAGTAGTATTCGCAGAAGGCGAGTTAGTGTATGTTACAGATACCGACAAATTATACATAGGTGACGGTGCTACTGCAGGCGGAATAATACTAGCAGGACAATCGTTGTCAACAATAGGCGACTATATTGTTGCTGACACAATTAATACAACATTAGATTTACAACAAAATTTAGACTTAAATGGCAAAGACATTATTGGAACTGGTAATATTAATATTGCTGGTACTGTAACTGCTACTGGTGATATTAATTTAGGCGACGATGCCAATACAGATACTGTTAACTTAGCAGCAAAAATAACAAGTTCATTAACTCCAAATGCAGATTCTACATTCAATATAGGTGCAATGAATGCACGTTGGAACAACGGTTACTTTACTGGCTTATGGGTCGACGGACAAATAAACGCAGTAGCACTCAACGGTGACGTAATAGCAGATGATTCCACTGTAATGGTAGATGCTAGTACTAATACACTTACAGGAAACTTAACCGGTGATGTGTTAGCAAGTGGTGGACAGACAGTACTTGAATCAGGTACTGATGGAACAGATGCTACATTCACAGGTGACATAACAGGTGATGTTACAGGTAACTTAACAGGAAATGTAACAGGTAACACAACTGGTTATCATACTGGCGATGTTAAAGGTTCAGTTTTTGGTGACGATAGTACTCCTATTGTAGACGCAGTTAATAATACACTAGCAGGAAACTTAACAGGTGATGTTACAGGTAATGTTACAGGTGATGTTGTTGGTGATATTACTGGACAAGTAAAGGGATCAAGCGGCACTAATGTTCTTAGTCCAAACACAGGACCAGCAGATGCAGAACTAAGTGTTTTAAATGTAACTACAACTGGAACTATTAGCGGCAACGTAACTGGTAATGTAACAGGCAACTTAACTGGTAACGCTGCAGGCGACCATACAGGAACATTTACCGGTTCTGTTACAGCAACAGGAACATTAGATGGTGACGTTACTGGATCTGTATTTGCAGATGATAGCACTCCGTTAGTTGATGCCATTAACAAAACACTAACTGGTAATTTAACAGGTGATGTTACAGGTAATGTATTTACAAATTTAATTGATAGTGCAGATAGTTCAGCTATTATTGTAACTCCGGTACTACAAGTAGAGTCAGATCTTATTGCAAGTAATGCATTAATTGTCGGAAGTGGCAATGTTGCAGGTCCTGGATCAGAAAATGTAATTCTAAAAAACACAGGCGAAATAATAGGAGCTAGTGTTGTAACAGCATCTATTAGCGGAGGCGCTGTTGATGTTGAAGTTGACGCTACGTCCAAGTTTAGTTTTAAAGAAGGTGTAACATTTGAAAAATTTACAACTTTTCAAAATGAATTAACTGTTCAAACCGTTGCAGGAGAATTTACTGGTTCACTTACTGTAGAAACATTTACTGGTGACCCTGACGATGATGCTTCGGTTGCAGATGATGCAAATTATGACAAACACTTTGAAGCAACTACAACAAAAGTATCATTTGGTGTTCCGGCACAAATGGCAGTAGTAGCAGACGATACAGCTAGAGGAACATTAGTTCCAAGTCCGGCAGCAGGTATGATGTTGTTTATGACATCTGGTACATCGCCAAGTGCAACTAATCAACTACAAGTTTATAATGGAACTGCTTGGGTTAACGTTTAATACAATTACTTAAATTAAGTCACAAAAAAAGGAGCGTTAATGCTCCTTTTTTAATGCCTAACGTTTCTTATACTTTAAGAACACATTCAACTAATTTTTCGGCTTCGTCGCTGTTTGTTTCTAATGCTACGCCTACTAACGATCCGCCGTTAATTGCTGTACTTGCGTAACCATTATCATCTACATATACTGCTTGACCTTTTCTAACTGCACCAATAACACGTACAGGCAAACGTCCTTTAAGTCCAATATATTGTCCTTCAGCTTTGCTGTTCATCATAAGTGCAGGATCAGTTGATACAACACCAATTGCTATGTCACCTCTATTGGCTGGGTCAACTTCGTGTCCTGGCATTCTACCTACTGCAACAACAGTTCCGTTTGGAAGTTCCTCTGCTGTTGAATATTTTTCTGCTAAGTCAGCGTATTCTGCACTAGTAGCAGTTCCTATAAATTGAAATCCGCCTTCTAGATTAATGCCTGAAGCTGTAACTGCTCCGATTGTTACGCCAGCGTGTGTAAATGTTGTATCTGCATTGTTTGCAACTGAAACACTACTAGTACCATTGGATATTGAAGATGTACTTACACCTCCTACACCTGATGAAATAGCACTATCAATTTCTGCTTGTGTATATGTTTCTGCTTTAGAATAAACATCTAAATTAGTTCTTGCTTGTGCAGCAGTAGTACCGCCTGTGCCGCCGCTGCCAATTGCTATTGTGCCGGATACATCTGATAGGTCTGTAGTTGCACTAAACGTACCACTAACAACCAAATTACTAAACCAACCACTGTTTGCAGTACCTGCTTGGTTAACATTTCCTTCAAGTCTAGTACTTGCTGTAATTGTTGAACCGTCTACTGTACCTACTGAAATATTACCTGCGGAAAAAGCACCAGCTGCATCTCGAGCAACAAGTGTGTTACCGTTATTTGCAGTATCAGCGTCTAATCCTATCTGTACACTACTAGATTCTCCGCCTGCGCCATCTTGGGTGCCGTCAACAAAAATATTTATATAATCACTTTGATTAGCTTTTGTTGCTATACTTTGTACATAATTACCTGTTGTATCAGTTCCGAGTGCAATACTGTTGCTGCCTGAAGTTACAGTTAATGTAACACCAGTTGATCCATCAAATGATGCACTACCGCTTACATCGCCGTCTAAAGTTAATGTTATTGGTGCTGCCCATTTATCAGCTGTAGATGCATTTCCGTTCATAGTGCCAATAAATTCGTTTGCGTGTAAACTACCGTTTTCATCTCTAATTGCAACACTATCTGGAACATCAGATAATCCGTTTGCTACACTAGCTGATCTGTACTCATATTGATTTACTCCAGTTGAAACTTGAACTGTAGCAGCCCTAGTAGCAACTCCATTAAATTGGTTAGCAAATAGGTTTCCGCTACTGTCTCTTAGTGCTAATTTGTCTGCTGTGCTTGTTGTAGTAGCGTTTACATAGGTGCTAGTACCGTCTACTTGTACACTATCAGCTTTAGTAACTCGCGCTGTAACAGCGTCTGCTGCGTTTGTACTGTTATATAATGCTGTTCCGCGGAAGCTAGTACCAAATATATCGCCTACACTATCACGTGTTACAATAGTATCTACAGTGTTTGCTTTATCAGCATTTTTATAAGTTCCGTTACTTAATAATTGATCAGCTTTATCTGCTGTACCTTTAAAGTTTAAAGCGTGTACTTCGTTCCATCTTTTATTACTACTACCTAAGTTAAATATGCCGCTCGAAGCATCTGCACTTGGCAAAATTCCTGTAGCAGTAATCTGTGCAGGAGTAACTGTACTTCCGCCACTGTCTTTTACTTTTAAATTTATTGGTGAGCCATTAACTGTTGACTCTATAATAGGTTCGTTTCCACTTATTTTTAATAAAAATTCATTATTTGGACCAATTTGTAATCCATCATTGTCATCAATATCAACTTGTGTTGTAAATACAGGATTTGTTCTTTGGACAAATTCTGCTGCTAGTGTTCCGCCTAATCGTAATGCATTAGAAGAATTGCCGTGGAATTCGTAATTTCCAGTTGTTACACCATTATTTGCATTTTCAGTATTAACAAGAGTAATACCTTTTTTAATTCTATCAAAACCAGCAATAGCATTGCTGTCATCTAAGTCAAACTCGTCGTTACTCATAGTAAAGACTACAACATCATTAATAAAGCCTTTTAGTATTTTGTGTTGATACGGTGTTGGGTCTGCTTGTCCTGCAAATAAATTATCGTAGACTACAGCATCTTCAATTATAGTTTTTACACTTTGATTGCCTGCTGGACCAACTAATACAAACGGATCACCTGCCAATGCACCATTATGTACATACAACTGACTTGTAACATCGTCCCACCATAAATCGCCTTTGTTAACATTTGCTGCTGTAATTGCTGCGCCCGATGGTTTGGCACCAATATGAACATTTCCGAGGGGAACAAAAACGCTTTCATTATTGCCGTCATAGGCTTTTAATTTTTGATCACTAGTATCAAACCATAACTGACCTGCAATTGGCCTCGGTGGTTGATTTGCTCCTGCAAAATTTTCTAGTAGATAAACAAAATTTTCATTTTGTATTTCGCCATAGCCGGCATAGTTTTTACCTATTAATTTTAGGTCTGTGGTATTATCAATTGTACCATCTTCAACTACTGCAAGCTCATTATTGCGAGTATTAAATATTGTGTAAGCCATTAGTTAACTTCCCCTATTACGATATAGTATTTATCGCATTTGCCTCAGTTTGATTACGGTGTCCATCCTACTGGTGGAATACTATCACCTGGTGATTCGCCGTAAGGTCCAATTGCAGAAGATTGCCAAACTTTTGTTCCGGCAACATCTACAACTTTATAAAATCGTTTTACTCTAGTTGATGCTGGAACTCCAGCACCATCGTCTGCTTTAATAGTAACAGTACCAGCTACTGAGCTAACAAAACCAATAGAGTCTATTATCTGTTGGTTGTTACTACCATTAGCAGTTGGTACAGCACCATATGGATCAACAGTATTAATATCACTAAAATCAACACCAATGCTTGATACTTGTATTGCATCTTCTACGTTAATTCCTGATACTTGCCCTCTTAATGCCGTTGTAAGAACCCTTGCAAAAGTGTTTTCTCTTAGCTCATATGGTGGATGTAAAAATGTAATTGAGTCAATAATTTGGTCGTTTAGCGTTGCAAATCCTGGTTGCGGCATATCAGTAACATCTAGTTGTAATGAAATAGTTTTACTTTCCATACGTGTATCAACGTAGTCTTTATTAGCAACGTCAGCAGTATTACCAGTATAATATTGCGTAGTTGCCGCGCCAGTAAGCATAACATCACTTGAACTATTTTTAAACGTAATAGTACCAGCACTATCAATTGTAAGACCTGCTGATGTTGCAATAGTTGGAACACCGCTAAGTTCGTCAAGTAGCATACTACTATGAACTCGTAAGCGATCCATAATACCTACATCTCTTAATCCAGAAGCTTCTTCAATTGCAGCGCCTAGTTCGTGAAAAGAATTGCCGCTATTCTCTTGGATCATTGTAATGTCATTAATTTTGAATGCTTTACCATCAACAAGATTTATATTATCACTAAATTCCCAGTTAGTTCCATTAACTGTATCATTAATCCATTTAATATGTTTGTCGTATAGATTTACAGTAGAAGCTGGACCTTTAATAATTATACCGGCGCCGTCTGCTGTTGCATCAGTTCGTTGTGCAACACTACCAACATTAACTTCAGTTACTCCGTCTGCTTGGTATAATACTCCTGCACTTGCCGCTGTCACTGTATTAGTACTAGCTGTAAAAAGTCCATCTCTTGGCTCTAATACTATTTGTGTTCTATCTGTAGAAATACTCTTAAAAAATCCACTTGCATTTGTTGTTGATTGTGTAATTATTTCGTTAACTGTTAACTGTGATGCAATATTTGATGCTACTGCAACATCTAATGTTATTGTAGTATCAGCTGCGCCAAGTTCAATGTTATAATCATCTACAGTGAGCGTACTTGTTTCAATTGTAATACTACTACCCTGTACTGTCAAGTCACCTCTAATAATTGTATCGCCATTAACTTCTAAGTTTGCTTCTGGTAAAGTACCTGCATCTAAATTAATACCGAATCCTCTATTTGACGGATTTATTACTATTCCATCATAGTCTGTATTACCTAATAATCTATATCTAAATGTATCATTAATAGCATTGTTTTGTATTACTGTGCCTTCAGCAGTAACAAACATTCTAGCTTGTCCACTGTTACCAATAGTTAAACCTGACTGATTTTGAATAAACAACGAACCTGTTGTTGTTCCATTAGAACCAGATGGTAAAAACTGTCCAGCTGTTTTTCTAATTCTTAATCCAGTGTCAGGATCAATTTGGTCAGTAATTAACGAGTCGGCAGCATCAGCTACACCGTAAATTCTAAAATTATCTTCGTCAATAAAACTAATACCTTTTCGAATACTAGTTGTTATTCCTAATTTTGATTGTTCTTCTAATGTAGGTGTATATACATCATTACTTATAAATGCAACTAGTATACCGCCTACGTACATTTTTAGTAGTGTATGGTCAACTGCTGATCTATCTCTAACAGTATCAACTTCCCATCCGCTTAGTCCTTGTGCATTATCGTATACCGGACCAACTAATACTAAGTCTGTTCCATCAAAAAAGTATAATTTGTTTGTTGAATTATTAATCCAAATGTCGCCAGCAACCATTTGAGGCTGTGTGTTCTGTACTATAGGACCATTTGACTTAAATGCAGAACCGTCATACACTTTTAGTCGTGCTTCTGACGAATCGTACCAAATTTGTCCTGTAATTGGTGTAGACGGAGCTCCGGTACTAGCAAAGTTTTCAAGCAATTTTATTAAGTTTTCATTAAATGCTTCGCCAAAGCCAACATAATTTCTACCTATAAGTGTTAAATCGCAGGAAGTAGTGTCTATTTGTCCATCTACTAATTCTGTTAGTAGTGTTCCGTTTGTTTTATTAAGTTTGTAAGCCATTAATTGTCTTCTCCTGCATAAATTAGATAGTTTAGTGTTACAAACGGATTTAATATATCAAACGGTTGACCAACAGTACTTTGTGAAAGTATTCCGCCTGTACCTGCATATAATGCACCAGTACTGGTTCCAATTAAGTCAGCATCTTGTATTGTATGATCTGCTGATAAATTTTGTACTGCGGCTGTCGGGCTAATTGCATAAAATTGCGAACCCGCTGCTTCTGCACCCGCTCTATCGTTTACCATATCGTGTTCGTGTTCTGGCAAATTAGTTATTGAAAGTGTTACTCTTTCTAAACCACTCTTACCACCGTGTTGATCAGCAGCATCGCTATCTACAACATTTGCTGATCCTCTGCTACCCATACTGTCATTACCTAGTGGAAATCTTCCACGCATATCTGGAACAGCAAAATATTGGTCTGCTACTCCTTGTTCTGCATCAACATCACCTTTTGGTTTAAAGCTATATCCAATTCTAGTAAACAACGATCCAAAGGAACTAATTAAATAGTTTGAACCGTCACATATTAACCATCCTGCAGGCAACGGAATATTAACGTCATCAGTTATTCCTGCATAAGGCATAATTGATCCAATTGGAACAATTGCTTTAATGCCTCCTAGTATTCTATCTCTAGGCATTTGAAATAATCCAGCAGGTTTACTTATTAAAAATAAATCTGTTGCTTCTGATGCTACTGGTTGAGCAGCGTCACCAACTCCTGTATTTGCCGGTGCTGTATTAATAAATGCACTGTCAATTACAGTATTAAATGTAACTGTACCTTGTTGGCCGTCAAAGCTAACATTATTTGCCGATACATCTCCAGTCATTTGGAATACTGTTGGTGATGACAGTCTGTCTGATTGTCCAGATCTACCTGATACTGATCCTTGTACATCTCCTCGTAAACTTCCTACAAATTCTGTAGAATACATTGCACTAAAAACTTTATCAGGTTGGCCGATAGTTCTTAAATTATTTAAATCTGGTAAAATTGCTGCGGATACCGGATTGACTGACCCAGTATCTGGATTAATAAGATTTGGTTTACCTATAACTAGAGGTCCATCTATATCAGCAATGCCGCCAACACTTAAATTTTTAGCAATGCCAACACCACCACTTGTTATGATGCTTCCGCTACTAACACCACTACTATCTGTTAAGCTAGTAACACGTATTTGTTCATCTGATTGTATTGTTCCGTCAACATCTAATGCATATTGAGGACTTGGATTATTAATGCCAACTTTTTCAGTACTATCAACAGTTATTACTGTTCTAGTAGTACCTGCATTATTCATTCTTATTTGTAAATTAGAACCGCTTATATCGTGCTGTAGCACTCCTGCAAATCCATCTACATATAGTTTAAGCTCATTTGTAAGTCCAACATTAACACCGGCTGCATTTTTAATTTTGATAGGCCAATTAGTTGTATTTTCTGCGTCTTTACGCATAACATTGCTTGCTGTAATTAGTACATCATTTGCTGCAGATATTCCAGGAACAACCAAATTCAACGATTTTTCAGAGATACCGTTAAACTGTGGAACTCCGTCGCCTTCTATATTGTTTGCTGATAAATTAAACCCTGGTTTAATTCCAGTTGGAAATCCTTCTATTGAAGATTTAGGTGTAAACGCTTCACTTGCAATTACACCAAGTATTTTACCTTTTACTTCTACATATACAACATCATATTCGTTATTGTCAATAGCAATAACCTTTGCTGGTCGTGTACCAGTTGCTAACCCTTCAGCAAATTCTGGACCTACCAGTACCCATCCGGAGCCTGCAAACAAATAGAGTTGTGCGTTGTCTGTATCTACCCAAAGATCACCAATAATACTGTTTTGTGCTTCCGGTGGAAGATTTGATTTCTTTAATCCTCCGGCAGCTACCCAAGTTGTGCCGTCCCATAATTTAAGCTGGTCAACGCCCGGACTATTATCGTACCATAATTGACCTTCTACTGGGTTAAGAGGTTGCGTTGCGTTAGCAAAATTTTCTAATAATTTTAAAAAATTGCCAGCAATACTAGCACCGTAAGCAGTTGTATTTCTACCTGGTAAATCTAAAGAAGTATCTTGGTTAATTGTGTTATCTTCAATTACAATACTACCTTTGTTTACAAAATCTGAATATCTAATCTCGTATGCCATTTATTACACCTCGTTAAAACCGGTTAAACTTTGCACTCTTACAGTGTAATCAATTTGGATAAGTCTATTAAGACTTTTTTGTACAGGATGGAAAATAACGTGTGTTAACAATCTTCCGTCAGCACCGCTTGGTCCTGCACTTATTAAGCCTAATTCGTCAAACACATATAAATTTTCTGTATTTGTTGTAGTATCAAAAGCATCTTGTCCACTAGGTTCACCGTAATCTAGTAAACAACTTACAAGTATATCAGTATAGTTTGTACCACTTACGTGTCTAGTTTCTATTTTGTTTCTTACAGGATCTGTGTTGTTACTTGCTTGATCGTCTACTACTTTAGCAAAGGTTTGATTATATAAACTTGCGTTTGTGCAGGTACTGTTTGGAGTCAAGTAAGTAATAATGCCAGTTGGATCTACTGACGTGCCGCCGTTGCCAAATGCCATTTTATATATAGGACCTTGTCCTGCATTCGCCAATGATTCGGCAAGTGCTATACTCATATTTTCATAATGAATAGCATTTCGTTTGTCTATTAAAACTTCGCCACTTTCAGGATCAGTAATTTTAATATGTCCTTGTAGTAGTACGCCGTTTAAGTCTTTAAATGTATCTGTCATTTTATCTTCCTGCTAGTGTATTTATTTAGGTAAGTCAGTTGTTGCTCCGCGGATGAAATTCGCAATTGAATTATCTGCATATCTTAGTTGTTCTCCTGGTAATTGCCAAGTTTTTCCAATTTTTCTTACTACTAATATCCTGCTATTCTCAGCTGGAGTTTCTACAAGACTGACTGTAGCAACATTATCGTCTATTGCTAATGTAAATTCTGGTTGTAGTACAATATCTCCCTCTGGGCTATTTTGATCAATAAGTCCTGTTGTTACGTTTCCGTTTGCATCAACTTCTTGGAACTGGTATGACGGTATTGCATTTTTACGTAATCTACGTCCGCCAACAAATATTTCAAACTCATTTACGCCTTTAGTTGGTACCCAATCAAGTACTATTTGCGTTGACTCGTCATCTAATGCAATTAACGAAACCATTTGATCAGTATAAGGAATAGTTTCAGAAGTACTTTGATCCATACATTCAGTGCCAACTTCGTATGTATCTTTTGGCCCTGTTCCTAATGTTCCTCTATGTAACTGACCTAATGTATTATTAGTTACAGTAAAGTATTCAATGCGTTCACCTTCTACAAATAACACTCCCGGAACGTTAAGTTCTTTACTAGGTTGTGTAATACCTGTTGCATCAGCCAATACTATTGTCTTATCAGTAATATTTAACGGTTCTGCAAGCGTATAAATATTATCTTTGTTTAATCTCTTATAATGCGTTCTGTTAAGCATATCTTTAAACAATCTAAATCCAAACTTCGCGTTTGAAGGTGTTGCTGCAAAATGTATAACTTGAACTATATCGTTTGTTTCTAACTTTCTAGCAATATGTATGTATGTATCTAATTTTACTAATTTGTAGTCTACATTAGGTGTTAAAAGTTCACCATTTAAACTTACCCAAACATATGCAGTATCAAGTGCAGCTGATCTTAGTTTAATAAGGCCCCTGCCTAATCTATGAGCATCATAATAGTCCTCACTACCAACAGTAAGAGTACTACGAATTACATTTGTGCTTGTTTCCATTTGAATATCTTGTATTTCGTGTCTGCTAAACTTATACACATCAATAGTATCACCTTCATTTGGAGCTTGTGTAAGTACTAGACTGTCGCCTGCTTCAATTAACGTTACTCCTAATATAGTTGCCGATGTTGCTCCACTGGTTACGCCTGTAACTGGTAAAGTATTATCGTCATCAACTGCTTCAACTAATCCTAAGATTGTTCCAACAATTACTAAATTTCCTGAACTATAAGATTTAACTACAGCACTATAAACTGTACTATCACCTGTTCCAATATTTACAGTTTCGCCTACTTCAAAAGTACCTGTAACGCTTGCAAGACTTATTCTAGTATTTTGCGAAAATTGATATTCTCTATTTTTTGGTATAACTATTTCAAGATCATCGCCTGTTTCTCCAACATTATCAAATAGTACTACTTGACTATTAGCAAAATCCCAGTTATAATCGTTAAGTAAGACTAATTTTTTACCATTTAAATATACATCAACTTCATCTGGACTTAGACTACTTGGAGCCTGTTGTGCAGGATCTAATGGATACTCTCTAGTAGGAACCACATACCAGTGCTGAGTATAACCCGGATATAGTATTGTATTATTAACTTTAACAATAATATTATGACTTAATGGTAGCTTCGTAAATGGTGCTGGATCTAATTGATATCCTACTGTGCTACCGTCTCCAACAAATCTATTAACAGTTACTTCGCTATAACGCTGAATATCTTCTTCGTTAGTGTCATACAATGCATAAAATATATGTGAGTTTTCTTCCGGTGGAACAACAAATTCAATTCCAACTAATCCTTCAAGCTCACCGTAGGTGCTATCTGTTTTAAATACTTCAACTTTTGCCGATACACCATCTACTGTAATATATGATTGTATTCCGTCAATATGAACAACATTAGTTACAAATATTTTAGTAGTTCCGTCGCCGGTAAAGTAATCTATATCAAGAATTCTTTCTCCGTTTCCAGACATTGAAATTATGTTTACTTTATCTCCCAAAGCTAACCCAGTGTTAAGAGTAATAATCTTTAAGTTATAATCAATTACATAATCATCTTCAGTAAGTAACACTCCGTTTACTTTTACTAACAGTGAGTAAATGTTATGTGGTAGAATATCAAGAGCAAATATTTTTTGTGATGCTGTTGCAATATAATTTCGAGTTGATATTGCGCTGCCGCCGGCTGCTGCTCTATCATAAACTTTTAAGTCTAGTGTATCGTGTAATTGCCCCGGAACTAATTCTTCTGGACCTTTCGATGTTGTTGGAGTAACAAATCCATCACCATCAATATTAATGTCTCCTGCGTCTAATCCTGTTGCAGTACCATATTGTAAGTTACCACCTTCAATAAGACTGTCAAATCCAGCACCACTTGGAAGGAAACTACCGTCACTTGTTGATTTTCTAATAGTAATAGTTGGATCTGAAGCAACGCCTGGTATTGCAGGAATTTCTGGTGATCCTTCTGATAATATGTCCACAACATAGCCTGATGCACCTGCCAGGCTTGGATCATCTTGTGCTGGTGTGTTACCATCTTGGAATATGCTTCTAATAGTAGCAAGTGATGGTTTACTAATAACCGGAGCAATGTATGTGTTGTGGAACGCATAACCTAATGGGTTATTTGCTTGAATTCCTGCTTGGGTACGCACACTATCTGCCCACTCAGGAGCAAGACTGCCGCCATCCCATAATTCTGTATATTCAAACATACTAAAGTTTAGCAAGTACAAATACTCTTTTGCTGCTACTTCAAATGCGTCTGCATCTGTTTTCCAATCATCTGGATTTACTTGATAACCTGTGGGATCCCAAAATCCACCGTCAAATGCTTCTTCCATTGCTGCATACAAATCACCTGTCTGCCAGTCAGCGGCTAAGAAACTATATAATTTTATATCATCTGCAGGTAGCCCGTGCATATGAAGTGTGTGGAATACGTGTTCAATAACTTCTTGTGCATCTATGTCGCCATCGCCATAGCCGTCACCAGTTGAGTTTAAATACCAAACCATATCATTTTGTACGTGAGTATCAAACAGGTTAGTTAGGTTCCAACTAATAACGCCTGCGTCAGTTAGGAAGTTTGGAGTATAATCTGCTCCTGCACCTCTTGCCACTCTTTGTATAGTTGGTAAGCCTGCGTGATAAGTTCCTGTGTCGCCACTTAGTGTTTTAATTAACGCTCTTTGGTATGTTTGATTAATGCCTACTCCATTTGGATCTGTAAACAATTCAAACATACGAGCTACTTTTTCTAAGAATGCGTCTGGTACTGCTGTTTGTCCGCCCACTGTGCCAGCACCCATAATTCTTACACCGTTAGTTGTAACTTCACGTTTGAAGAAATCACTTCCGTCACCAACTACATCAATAATTGCACCATTGTTGTATTCTGGATCTGCTGTTACTGCTGGTACTGCTGGTACTGCTGGAGTGCCTTCAGAAGCAAAAAAATCTTCCCATTCATCAACATTTTGTATATTAACTTTATAGACAGGCAATCCGTTTGCATCAGTAGTTATTTCGTATTCGTCACTTTCAGTAGTAAGTGTTTTCATTATTGCATTAGGATTTCCTAATGCAAGTATTGTAGAACCGTCGTCTGCTAGATAAGTTTTTGTACTACCGTCATAATTTGGATCATCAACTCTTGTAGTGTTTACATATACGTTATAAGATGAATCTTCGTCAAATGGTTTGCTTAGTACAAACGAAGTAGTTATACCTTCAGTAACAAAACTTTCATCGTCAAAATTTTCATCGTATGTGTCCCAGGCAGAAGTATACCAAGGTTGCGAATCAAATCCTGCATCTTGTCCAAATTCAAACGAACGTACTTCTACACCGCCGTAGTCAACGCCGTCCATTAACTGTCCTAAATCTTTGCCGTACTGTCCTGTAACAGGATTATATAGTAGATTAATTCTATCTGCGGCACTTAAAAGTTCATAGCCTTTATTATATTCTACTTTAATAAGTGTTCCAGCAATCTTACTACTATCTAATAAAATATATCCAACTTCTTTAGTATAGGACTTATCACTAACTAATATTTCTTCGTTATTATAACTAAATTCGCTACTTAGAGCTTCGATATTATTAAAGAAAACTCTAACATTAGCTCTAGCTAAATCCATTGGATATTTTAAAATTAATTTTAATTCAGTACCAGTGCTTGTAAATGTTTCAGTCTCAGGTAAATTAAATATTTCAAAATTTGGTGTAATTCTATCAAACTTTTGTTTTACATTAAGTGTCCTAACTTTTTTATTTTTAAGTATTACTGAAACACTAGGAAGTTTGCTATTTTCTGCCTGTGTTCCTATAATAGTAACTGTTGGTACACTAGTATAACCACTACCTGGATCAGTAACAACAATTGACGTAACGCTTCCACTACCAATAAATGCTCTAGCCTTAGCACCGGTGCCGCCGCCTCCGGTAATAATTACTGTTGGTGCTTCAGAATATCCTGTTCCACCATCTTTTATAATAATTTCATCTATGCTATATGTAAAATTATCAATCCAATGTTTTTGTGGATATTCAGTTTCGTCAAAGTTTATTCCTGACAATACACCGTCGGTTATTTGTACTTGTGGAGATACTATTTGTCCTAGTTGTACACTATAAAACGGAGATAATTCAAAGTCAGTTATAACACTCTGTGTGTTATCTGTTTTGTCGTATGCCGATAAGTATTCTCTAATTTTAGTTTTATATGGTTTAACTTCGTTTGTGTATTGTTCAAAACTAGGCAAGTTATCATTTTGATATGTTGTTTTTTCAACTAATTGTCCAACATTGTGTTTTGCTTTTACAAAACTAGTTTTAAATAACCAGTCTGCATAATTTTGTTCTGACAGTACATAGCGCAAACTTGCAAAGAACAACTGATTATATTCGTTTGCTAATTCATTAATAAACAGGTTATCTCTAATAATTTCTAGTATTTTTCGTAATTCTGTTTTTCCTTCTTCAGTAGTATAAATTTTATCTAAGAATTTAATAGTTCCGTTTTCTCTACCAATAGTTTTGTAACCAGTTGTATAATCTGGTGTGTCAATATTAATAATTTTTTCTAATAATATCCAGCCGCCAGTACCAACACTAGAAATTTTTACAATATCGCCAATAGAATCGTCAATAATGTTTAACTGATAATAGTCGTCTATTAAGTAATCAAACGATGTTAAATTACTGTATCCTGTTGCATACCAATCTTTATATTCCCAATATTGAGATACATCAAACTGCTGTTGTTTAGACACTGTCCAATTTCTATTAACACTATCCCAAGAATATAATACCCATATTCCTCCTAGCGTAGAATCGGCACGTACAAGTGCTGTTAAGGGTCGTACAGCAAGGGTAATAGTGTCTTGGTAGTTAGTGCCGCCATCTAATATATTAACACTAGAGATAGCTCCTATGTTGTTTAAAACAACCTGCAATTCTAAGCCTTGTCCTGTGCCTGTAACTGTAACGTTTGGTGGATTGCGATATCCTCTACCTGCATTAACTATATTAACTTTAGTTACAGTGCCATCTACAACTACAGCTTCAAGTTGTGCTTGTGTTGCTCGAACTGTGCCAACTAATCTTAATTCTGCTTCAGTATCAATTGCTTCATCATACTGTCCTGATAATAACGTTGGAGTAGGATCTTTTTCAGATAATTTTGTAAGATCAAGATTATCAATAGCAAGTTGAGTTTCTAATACTCTATTAACTCTTTCAATTACTTCTTTTAGTGCTTCTACTCTATTAATAAACCATCCTTGTCGAGGTCTATTCAAGTTACCGTATTTTTGCTTAACACTTAGTGTTGGATCAGGAACTGGTCTTTGATATAGATCTTGACCAACTAAACTATCAAACCATTTTTGTTCAATTATGTTTTTTGGTCGACTTGTTTCTAGACCGTCTGTAATAATTTGATATTCTGTATGAATATTGTTATCTTGATTTTCAATAGTCCAGTAACGGAAGTTAATTGCTATGTCTTTATTTTCAAGTAGGTTATTACAGTTGTAAAGAATAAACCTGTCGCTTCCAAGTATATTAACAAATTTTAACTTTTGTCCTGCAGGATCTGCAATGATATTTGCAATATCAAAGCCGCTGCGCACCCTTCCTTCTACATTTGGAACAATTTTTTTATTTTTAACCCAAAAGTAATATCGCTTACTAAAAGTTTGTGATATTTTATCATATACGTCTTTTTCAACATACTTAGTATCACCATATTTTGTTTGACCGCTATAACCTCTAGAAATGCCTTCGTTAGTATCTGCTTGACTATCCCAAGCACTCGGAAGTATTTTTGATTCAACCCATTCGTAAACATCTATACTGGCGCCTTTTGCTAGTGTGTTCCAAACGTTTTGTGCAAATGTAAGTTTACCCTGTCTATAGTCTAAGAATTTTACTGTACTTAAATCCCACCATAATTTACCTACGTTTTGATTGTCCCAAGTAATAAACTGTTCTTTAGTATTTGCAAAACCTACATTGTAATTTGCAGGATCATAGTATGTCTTATAAGACAATTCTTGTTCTGCAACTCCTGCAATTTTTCCTTGTAATGGATCAATTATATCAAGCCTTGTTAACATTTTATTTTCAACAGTATTGTAAAGGAACGATCCTCTAAATTTCTTTATTGTAATTGGATCAATTGGTTGTCTTAACACTCTCCAAGTTCTACTGTCTGACGCTTTAATATATACAGCAACTTTACCAGAAAGTTCGCCGACTACACTAAGGTTTGGCAGTCCTACCATAATGGTGTCATTTTTAACAAGAATATTATCACCAAAATCTTTAACATTAAAATTATTATATGTTAATCGTTGTCCAAATATTAATGTGTCATTTATATTTTCGTATATGAAAACAAGTCCGCTATCTTCAACTCTTCTTGCATAGGTTGTAAATCCGCCATCAAATAACGTTTCACCAACCTGTAATGCGCTTCTAGGATCATTAACATATGTTGACCCTGATTTTTTATTTTGATATCTATCAAAGGTAGTATCTAAAATTATATCACTTGTGGTACCGGTAACTACTAATTGATTACCGTCAAATCCTAGTCTAGAACCAAATCCTTCAGAAAGCTCTTTATTAGGACTACTTAATGTTTGGAATAAAGTAAATGTTCCGTTAACATTTTTATATATAAAAATTTGTCCTTGTTTAAGTTGATCAGTGTCTGTAGAAGGTGCGCCAACTGCAATTAAGTTACCATTATCAGATACTGCAATAGCATTTCCAAATCCTGTACTAGTTGCTGGAGCAGTAAATTCGGTTACATATTCAAAGTGTGAGTCTTTTAATCGATAAATTACTAACTTACTAGTTCCGTCACTGTATTTTGCAATAGTTGCAAAAACACTTCCTGATTCACTTATATCAAACACAGTACCAAATTCACTGGTATTTAAATTAACTATACTCGAATCGTCTCCAGGAAATACAAATCCAGATGTGTTTGGAACATATCCAACAAAGTCAGCGTGGTCGCTAACTAGTTGCCATTTGGTACTATCAAATTCTTCATTGTCCAAATTAGTCAATGCTTTGTAAAAAGAATCTTGATAAATTACAATTTGATCAATATAATAAGCTGACGTATTTCTATAGATTCCTTTAAAGTTTTTGTTACGCCCTTGTTCCCAATTATAAGTACCAAACTCGTCCTGTCCATTAATAACAAAATAAACTCTTCCTTTGCCTGTAGGACTTACTTCTTGCTTTTCGTCATTTGCGTGTGACTCGTTACTATTAATTGCTAACTTATAAAAGTCTTGGTTATTAATTAACTTTACTTGTTTACCTAATTGTCTATTAGTTTCTCTATTAGGTAAAATATAACCGTTAACTAAATCATATTGATCAGTTTCGCTATTATGTTTGTATACAAAGTATGCACCTTCCTTAACTATTGTACTTGCGTCTCTGCCAACGTTTATTGGAATATTGTTTATTTCTGCCCAGTCATTATTTTCTGTACTAGGTGCTAGAGAAACCCTAGAAGTACCTGGTTTAAATTCTTCAATCCAAGTTTGATATTCAACACCTGTTATAAATTCTACTTCGTAGTCTGCAATTTCATCAGTTTCACTATTAATTGCATAAGTTAATGTAGGCGGAATTGTTAAGTTTTCTGTGTGTTGGAATACTGCTAATTTACCAATATCATCATCAGCAAGTTGTCTAGATTCAGTAGTACCAACTCTCGTTAGTACAGCACCAACTTGTTTGTATAAAAACATAGACGCCGGAGCTACACCCGTTATATATCGAGTACCAAATGTAAATGTACCTGCAATATTTTTAACATAAACTCTGACTTGATCGCCATCGCGCTGATAGTACGCTACTTCTGCTGTTGCACCTGTTTCACCTTCTCTAATAGTATCTCCAACTTCTAAATCTAAAGTTAGGTCAAACACATCATAGTCAATATACCCGTCCCATAAGTCTACTGGAACTTTTGTTTGATTTATAATACTGAAAACGTTTGTACCAAATCCTTTGTTTGTTAAGTCTGGAGTGTTGCCATTAGAATCTGGAAGATCGTTTAAGAACACACCAATATACGGATTAGGAGTAGATTCATTAGCAAATGCTGACGTTGCTTTATCCGACACTATCTTAGGAATTCTAACAACATAACGTGGATCTAACACATCAGTCTCAGTAACTACTCCTGCAACACCTTGGCTTTTATGACTCAGCACTCTAATTAAATCAATTTCTTTTTGGAATGGTTGGTCAACGCCAACAAGTATTTGAACAGGATTATCTAATGCGTTTTGTAAACTACTCTTGTACGGTAATAATGTTGCACTTTCAGTCCAGGTTGCGTCTGGAGATGAATAGTTACTAGGATTATAATTATTTTTTACATCTCTAATAACTAACCCGTATGCATTGTCTTTATGAATATTAGTAGTAGTTATTGACTGTGGAAGTGCAATTTCCCAAAAGCCGCCTAGTACACTACTTCTATCAATCTCGTCGTGTAATGGACGCTCATAATTACCAATTTTAAATTGATCATTAATAAACAATTCACCTGTTGCATCAAATACACCGTTTTTATTGTTAGCATAAATTACAAGTTTACCTAATTCATTACGTGCATATACAACTGTAGCATTACCAGTAGAAGTAGTTACACTTACTCCTTCATTGACAATAGTAGTAACTGCCGAAGGTGTAGTATTACTTGCTACTACTGTTGTTTCTCCGCTGGTGTAAGTAATGTTTCCGCCGCCATCAGCACCAGTTTTAAATATACCCGAAACATTTATAACTTGTACTATGTTATTATTAATTTGTTTTATTGTTCCTACAACAGTATTATTTTCTTGTCTTATAACATCGCCAACATTTATAGCATTAGGTAAATTTCCTGCTAATGTTAATTCTACAGGAATATCAGGAATGTTTACAGGATCTAAGACATAAAATACATCAGTAACTTTACGTCTAATAGTATGAACATCAGATGTTAAAAATGTTTTCCAAGGAACTCCGGGTTCTGTAACACCATTTAGCGGTGTTTCAATTTGTCTTATTATTCCTTGTATAGAACCGTCGCCTAAATTTAAGTTTGCGGCTGCTGCACCAATTGGTTGCCCTGAAAATCCTATATTTGAATTTACTCTTTGTGATAATGCGGCATCTTCATATAACTCAATTTGTTGTGATGTAACAACTTTAACAAAATATGTTCTGTTTTCTAAGCCTTTAACACCTTGCTGTTGAATAGTATCATACGGAGTATTAACATCACTATTATCAAATTGTCCAGTGTCAGGTAACACAATGTTATCGTTTGGCACATCAGTAATTATTATTGGATCTGAGTCGGACAACCCGTGATCTGTTTGAGTAATTAGTTGCATTGGTGATGTCATATTAATCCCAGTGATATTAACACCAGAATTATTATCATAAGCGTTTGTTATATCATTCCAATCTAAATACAACTTGTCTCCAACATTACTTCCTTCATAAGAATCAATCGGAGCTCTTACTAAAATGTGATCAGTTGACACTGCTAATGGTAAATCGCCTAAGGCAAGTGTAGGAAAGTCTGCATAAGAATTATGTACTTTGTATAGTTCTGAGCGCCAGCGACTTGCACTGTCAAAAGAACCAAATACTATATTATCAGCATTACCTTTTACGCTTCTTCTTGATTTATATAGTCCACCTTCATATTGTACAATAGCACCTAATTTATAATCATTTGTAAATGTAAAGTCGTCTTTAAATGAACTTTTAACATATGTTGCTTCTGGAGCGCCAACAACAATATATTCTCCATCTGGACTCATCGTAACACTGGAGCCAAACTTACTAGCACCGTTATCAAAATTTGCAATAGGTTCTAGCGTTTGGTGTGGTTGTAAGGTTCCGTAAACTGTGCTACCGTCTTGCTGTCGTTTATATACGTGAACTTTGCCTTCATTATTGTCTGGAGAGCCTATAGCAATAAAAGTATTTGTAGTGTCAGCAGCGATGGATTTACCAAAACTTGTATTTGATTGTGTTGGATTTATAACATCTTCGTCTAAGTTATATGCAGGAGATGCCTGCAAAACATTCCATCTACCTTTGTCGTCGGCACTATCGATCCATATTTTTTCATCTTTGGTAGATTCTCGTTGTGCATATTCGTTTGCATCTTCTAATTTTGATACACGATTAGATATAAATGTTGTTAAGATTCCGCTAAGATTATCCTGTTGTTGGGCAAAGGCTACATCGCCTAAGTCTATACTAATCCTATTTACAGAACTACTTAATACTTTATAAAATCCATTAAGATCGGTAATGTTTTGAATTCCAATAAAATCGCCTTCTTTAAAATTGCTTATTTTATTAAGAACTAATGTACAATTATCTCCATCAGGTATTGCGGACGTTATAGTGTAACTTGTGTCAATGTGTTTGTATACATTCCATTCTTGGTTTTCAAATGTTACCCAAACATATTCGTTTCTGTCAAACTGTGTTATGTCTAAATTTAAGATTTCGTCTTTATTAGTTACAACGAAATCAACATCGTCTTGTCTTACATATCCAGCAGTTTTAATTGAAGTTTCTTCAACATATGCTGTTGGAAATGGTTTTCCATTGTAATCTTTAGGAGCAACATACACACTAGATGGTAATTGACGATATATTAAATCTGAAACATCATCAGGTATTGTATCTGTTAACAGTATAGGCTGAGGACTTAAACGGAACTGTTCTTCATCTAATAAGAATTCAAGTTCTTCATATCCGTCTGCTGCGCCGTATTGACCTGTCCTAACAGCCCATTCTTCATAAAAGTTTAAACTTTCTTTATCTGCTGCGCCAAGAGCATCAAATAGTTTAGTTAATGCGTTCTTAGTACCTTTATCAGCAATAAATCCCTGATAAAATTTATACTGACTAACATCATCATTAATAATATTTGCTAGATAATCACGCTTTTGATAACCAATTAAATGTTGTGCAACTTCTTGCTGATTAATATCAAAGTTGTCAGTATCTAAATCGTAAAAGTCTGCAAATTGATTTGTTTTGTATTCTAAATTAGTTAACAGTCCTGGAGTTGGTTTTTCGGCTAACCTATACCAATCTTTAGGAACAAATACTTCGCTACCAGTTATTTTTACAGTTGCAGTGTAGTAATATTCTTTGTACTTAACTACGTCACCAATTGCATAATCTTTCCAAGGTGTCCATTCTGTTACTACTGCTTGGTCGTATATAAATCCTGGAATATTTAATCCTCCAGACCAATCAGCAGTTCTATATCCTAATACACGAATTCTTTCTTGTCTATAACCGGGCTCTAAATCGTAAATAGTATCTTTAAATGCTGTTTCGTTGTCTAAGATTACTACGTGTTCTTTCTGAACTAATGGAAGTTTTATTGCATATATTCCGTCAGCAGTATTTTTAACTGTAAACAAAAATTCATTGTCATTAGTTCTTAAAATATTACAAAATTCTGATTTTAATTTCGTTCCATCTGCTTTTACAAGTCCGTAATCATAAAACGTATCAAATACGTCATCAACAACTGCGTCATCGCGTTTAAACTGAATTCGCTGAGCTGACGGGCTTACTGTAAGCAAAGATCCGACATCCCAGTTTTGTAAAGTCCAGAATAAAAATTCTTTTGAACTCAATTTCCAATTTTCAATTTGTTCTAAATTGCTGTTAAAGTTGTTAAAAACAAAACCTTGATCTGATAGATGCTCACCGTATCCTAACAAAAAGTCTACAACAGCTTGACTATCAGGTAGTACAGATCCGTATGGTAATTGTTGTACAAAAGTTTTATCAAACTTTGATCTAAATGTTGCAGATCTTCCGCCAGTTATTGGCAAGCTAGGTAATCTAGCAAATTTAGTTGTATCAAAAGTTTCAGTACTAGTATGTGCTTCTTTAGTCCTGTAATAGGATCCGCTGTATTCAACTATTGAACTTTCAGTATATCTTTTTCTTTCAGACCATTCAATATACGAAGCACTAATGCCACCAACACTAACTACTGGATCTTTTTCGTTTTTATTAAACTTATAGTATTTAAAAGTAGGGTTAGTTACATCGTATCCTCTAATAACATAACCTGATGATATTTTTTCTATAACAACGCCGCTATATGTAACGATCTCGATAGGACTACTTGTTTGCAACGTTATATTATAATTTTCTTCTGGAATAAAAACATTGCCTTCATTTAAGGGTGTTCTAGAATCAAGTATTAGATTAAACTTAGACTTATCAGTAAATCCGCCTATTTTAAACGCCATTTGATTTGTAATACTTTTTACATTATTTTGATAGTTTTGATAATTAACTAAAATATTACTTGCAAGATAATTTGAAATAAAGTTTATAAACCCAGAACTATATATTCGATTAGTAGTTTCTCGCGCTGAATTATTAGGAAATACTAGGTCTTGCAACCGCAGTCTTTTATTGGTTTGAGAATAAACTAGCTGCCCGGTAGTATTTCTAATTGTACGTAATCTATCAAACCCTAAACCTATAATTTTTGAAGGTTGATTTAAAATCCAAGATTTAAATAAAGAGAATGGGTAATCTGAACTTTTCCTCCAAGCTGTCTCAACTGGTGCTTCGTCGCCGAATTTAAATGGCTGACGAGTTAAAGCATTTACATAGTCTCGGGCATAGCCACTATCTAAAGGACTTAATAACTCACCTTGTCCGTTAACTGGTAAATTTGAAGTTAGATTTGGTCTAATATATTTTTTTAATATTACCTTTGCTTTGTTAGGCTCATTAATTATACCTTTTTCTAAATCAGACCACATAACATCATTATTACTAGTATAAGGAGCAGGACCATATTGTGTTTCCCACCAAGTTGGTTTGATTGTAAAACCTAACATTTCCCAAGGATGTGTATGTGGTCGGTCGGTATCATAAGCCTGTTTATATATTGCTCGCCAATAGCCTGGCAATGTCGTTCCAGTTGGAGACGTCATTGAGCTGTAGTTATATGTAAATCGGTCTTCTCTATTGTAAAAACTTGAACTAGTATAATCAACATTGCCAACAGTGTTTAGCCAAGATGCAAAATCTTTTAACATTGTGTTGTTTATAGAATCAAAAGATATTCCGGTTGTTCTAGACGAGCCTGGAATAAAACTATGAATGTCAATTAGGTTACTATCATATTGTACTTTTAAATTATTATAAATTCTTTTTTCAAGTTCTAATAATAAGTCGTCCCTGTAATCATTAAATGCAGCAGTAATTGACCCATCGTGTCCCTGAATAACCGTTTGCGGTGTTGCATAAGAATCATCAATAAACATTTTTGGTTCGTATTTTGGATATAAACCTAACTTTGTCGGAGTTGGTGGAACATAACTTCCGTCAGTAGTTTCAAATTCAAATATAGTAATCTTATCAGTAGACTCTAATGTAGCAGTAATTTCACAAAAGCCATCTGCATTAAATGTATAGTCCTTGCCGTAAGTTAATTGCACATCATTTAAATAAACGTGAACAGCTAATATACTAGGAACAGTGATATCAAATGCTTGTGTAAGTGCGTAATATATATTATCTGGTATTGCATCATAATCCAGCCTTCTTGCTGCGCCAGTTGCAACCATATCGCTAAAATAAAATGGTAGATTACTTGTTTTATTTTTGTTTAATTCTTTAAAGATTAAATCAACGTGTGCTTTAGGTGTACCGTCAAACCCTAATCCTAATGATGTTTGTAAAAATAATCTTTTAAATTTTGCATATTCTCTTCTAGCAAAATCTACAGACTTAATAATATTTGCACTTTTATCTGTAATATGATAAAGTGATAAGTTAGCAGGGCCGCTGTGTTGTAAAAATCTTCTACCATACTGTGCAGGATTATTAATATCACGCAGGTTGCCCGGGCCTGGATAGATTCCAAAAAATTCATCTGTTTCTTGTACTATAGTAGAAACGTGTTCGTTAACTTCACCTAATGTAAATGTTGTTACGTCATTGTTTAACGGATTACGTTCTAAGTTTCCAGCAAGTTCATATACACCATTTTTATTTTTAGTTGCAGCAGAACGTGTTCTTAGTACTATAATGTCATTTTCAATTAACGGATTGTTAAATCTTACAGTAGCGGTGGTTCCTACATTTACAATTTCATAATCTGTATTAATAAATTTAAGATCATTGTTTACTGTAATTCGAATATTTAAATCATCAAGTGTGCTGCTATTATCATATACATCTACTGCAAAATCTGTTTGATTTGTATTAGCAACATACTGACGCAATACACGCTGAGTACTTTCAGTATTTGCTTTAATCCATCCGTTAACACTATCATAATTAGTTCTAGTCAAATAATTGTGCAACACACAAACATCTGTCCCTTGTGTTACTGTTGCTAACGCTGTATCTGTATATGTAAATGTATCTAGTAATAAATTAAAGTTAAAAACTAGATCTCCAATATTTTGTATACTCTTATACGATAGCGAAAATCCTAACTCACTGTCAACAATTCCTGTGCCAACTTTATAAGAAAATAGCTTAGTTCCGTTAAATGTTGAATTAGGATACATTGTTAAATCTGCATAACTATTACCTACGTCATCAAATAAATCAAATAACGGTGGCTGATTAACTTGTGTTTTTTCTTGTGTTAGATTCCACGAAGTTCCGTTATAGTAAAACATCTTTCCTTGATATGCTTCGCCTTGTAGTGCCAACACTGTTTCATTTTCTAAAGGAGTAGAATCGGGCTCTTCGACTAAACTTATTTGTTTACGACCTTTATGTGTAACAAATTTAATTTTATAGATTTTACCTGCTTCTCTAATATCTTCATCAGCAGTAAACAATACACGCATTCCATTTACAAGGTCTATTCCGTCAACGTTATACCCTATCGATCCTTCAATTATTGAAAATATATCTTTAGTAAATGTATCAATAACATCTACATTTTTCTTATTACTAGTACCAAAATTAAATAATTTTAATCCTGCTTCAAATTCAATAATTGGTCGTGTAGCTCTTGCTGTTTGATCAACACTAACTGTTTGTCCGTTTGCTAGAGCAGATGCTTCAATTACATCTTTATGGAACCAACGATTATAACGTGTCCACATATTCTTGTCAAGGCTTCCGCGATTAATTACAATATAATCTTTTGCAGTTGGGTATCCGTTAGCATTTGCAAACGGTAGTCTATCAAACGCATTAGTATCAAACGGAACATCTTTATTATCTGCGTACGATCCAGGTATTTCTAAACTAGACTCTTTTATTAGTTTAATAGAATTGCCAACACCTTCTACGTACCAGTCACCTTCTGCATATTCTGCAGGAGTTACAATCCCTGCAAAAGATATTTTCATACCATTTGAAAGTGTTGTGCCTTGAGATGAGGTATATGATGTTTTTCCTAATACTTCTTTTTCTACATTAATTTCTGTATTTTCTTCAATATCTTTAATTTGTATTAAACCAGTATTGTTGATATCATTTTCAGCAACATAGTATAATACTTCTGGAGTAGAATTTCCAACTGTAAATGTTATTTTTCCTTTTTCTACACCTTGAGAACTAACACCATCATTATAATTAAAACTTTCTTCTAGTGTCCTCTTTGTTTTAATAGTAATTGGTGTGCCGGTTGTATCTATGTCAAACGTATATGTTTGTCCTCTATACAAAATTAATGTTGGGTTATTAACTAATTCATCTGTGCTAAAACTATATGTAACATTGTCTACATTGTTAATAAGTTTAACGGCAATAGTACTTTCAACTCCGCGTTCTTGTCCTGCAATTCTTACAGTTTGCGGACCATATGGTAGCCAATAATACTCACGAAAGTTACTAAATTTATCCCAATCAATATGAGGATTCCAAGCATAGAATTCTTGTGAGTTTAATATATCTTGATTTTCTACGTTGCCGCCAAAGCTACTAATTTGATTCAAGTAGTCATTATAGTCTTTATAAAAAGTTACATTGTCTAAATTATCTTTAATTATTGTTGCGGGTTCAAACTGATAGTTTTCTCTGCTCGTTGACACATCACCAACGTAGTTGTCGTCGGCATTATATGCTTTTGAAATTTGTCTACCGTAATAACCATTTAGCTTTTCAGCAACTCCTGGTTGCGTAAGCTGATCTAATGTTGCTTGTAAAAACTTTTTATTTGTTTCTGTTCTAAAAAATCGAGGTAGTAAAGATTCACTTTTTCTGTTGTTATTACCTTCGGCTGGTAACGGATATTCGTTTTGATCGTTATCGTAAGACATTAGTAACTATATCCTCCACCGCTACTTGATCCACTGCTACTTGATCCACTGCTACTTGATCCACTGCTACTTGATCCACTGCTTAAGACATTGCCTGAGACATTGCTTCCTGATGCACTAACTACTCCTGATACTTGTGTTGCATCAGTATATATTGCTCCGGTTGCTTTTAATTTTGACGCTGTTAGCGAAGACACTACTTCTATATTATCTACTGTTGCCGAACTTACAAAAATCTCATCAGCTTCGCTTCTTACCTCAAACATACTACCAAAAGACAACGAGTTTTGTACTGGAACAATTACAAACGCTGCAAGATCAGGAGCAAGTTGAGTCATTACATAATTACTAAGTTCTGAAAAGTAAAATGTGTCTCCAAACTCCCAATTTTCAATTGCAAAAAATTCATTTATTGCTGCAATTACATTAGTTTTTAATTCGTTTTCGTTTACAACTCTATCTGGATTTTTAACTACTTTAAACATTGCTTTTAGATCATCCGATGCTTCGGTACCAAATAGTACTTTGTACTTAACCGGATGATATATAACTTCATCTGATATTGACTTAATTTTATTAATTTCTTCTCCAAAGTTAACATATAAAGAATCAGAACTAGGTGCTAGTGGTTTAGTTTCTATTGCTCCTTGTAAATACTGTCTGTATAACGTATCATATTGCTTTGTAAGCATATATACATCAATAATGTTAGAACTACTAGGATCAATTCTACTACTTTCATCAGCAGCGTGTTCATATTGGAAAATAATTTTATCTCTTCCTGAATATGCTCTATAGTCAACTGACAAGTCTAATTTTTCTGTTGTTACATTATAAACTTTGAATATGTCCTTATCTATTTGATAGAAAACAGAATTATCAGGATAGCTACTTATTCCATTGTCAGTTATTTCTGCTTCGTTAGCCACTACTTGTATATTTTCTGTTGTTTGATCAACATATCTAAAATCGTCAACATTATCAGTTGTAATATATTTCTTTAAGAATACATATTTTTTACTTGTATTAGTAGTAATAAATTTGTCAAATATTTCTGGATCATCAACCACACCATCGTCGTCACTATCAAAAAATCCTACTTCTATCTTCTTAGCATCAACATATCCTTCACCGTCTCTATACTCTTTAACAATTTCCCAATTGAACGGAACTGTAAACGGTGTTAAAGCATATCCGTCAGCATCTGGTTGTGTATTAATAGACATTAGCGATATCTTATCTTTTATAATTTGATTAGTTAACGGATCGTATACTTTATCCGAACTATCATAATAGAATCGTATTTCTCTATCACTCTCAAACACATATCGCTGGCCTCTGTAGGTTATTGTATATGTTTCACCGTTAGTTTGGAATAACAACAACCAACTTGCATCTAAGTTTTGATTAGATAAATCTCCAGTTTTGCCAGTACTAAAGTTAGAGCGTATGTCAAGATCGGCTTCTAGTATAACACGCCAAGTGTTTGTTTGGAAGTCATATCGAAGTCCGAATGTCTTGTAAGTAAATATTTGGTCAATTATTTGTGTTTTAATTTGTGTTTCTATTTCTGTAGTAAATAGTGGTTTAATTTCTGTTAATTGGGGAGCTGTTGTTAAATCATTATTAATAGGTCCTGGAATAATATCGTTTAAAACAATAGCACCTTGTCCGTCGTTTGTATTGTCAACTCCCGGACCGCTAACGCTTACAACCTTAGTCCATTTATAAGTTGTTGCTCCTGGATGAGTTGCGGCGCCAGCCATTATAGTTCCGTCAGGCATAAAATGATATCCTGTTGGAGCTTCAAATTTAAGCATTGCTCCAGGTTCTAAGTACTGTAATGTTGATGCTGTAAATGTTCCTGTTTTTAATTTAGAAAAATCTGCATCTGTAAGATAACCAGTAGTTATATTCTGCGCTCGGGTAACTTGATTCCACCTTGCTCCAAGATCGCTAACTAATATTTTTGCAAACTGTGCATAATAGAAGTTTTTAACTTTATAATCTTTTAAAATTCTTTCAATCTGAGTTTTAATAATACCTTCAATATCTGTTTTTGTATTAAAAGTAAATGTTTCTTTGTTTATTAGTGTTTGTGTGTAAAGTATTCCGTCTTTACCGTATAAATTAGTTTTACTATATTTTCCAGTTGCATCTAGCAAATCGTAATATCTTGATATTCCGCTTGACGTTCTGTTTACACTTTTTACTTTTATAATTTCTTGACTAACTGCTAGTGGTGATATCTGATAATCTTCACCTGTTACCATTCTATTTTGCGTATAATACGTTGCAGGTGCATTTGCTTTTATTTCATTATTTGATTCAGAAGTAGTACCGTTATCAACAGTATATTTTAGCTCTAATCCTATTGTAAGTTTTTCACTTGTTCCTGTTTTACTTTGATAAGGGATACTAATTGTAATATTAATTAATTCATCTGGTGTAATAACATAATTTCTGTTATCGCTTGTTCTATAGTAAATTTTAAAATTTCCTTTAGGCAAAGATCCAAAAGTTCCGTCACTAAAAACTAAACTAACTCTATCTTCTACACGAGTTAGTACACTATAAATATTTCTAATATTTTTACTTAAACTATTATATACAATATTGTTGCCTTCTACAGCATCAACCTTTGTCCACAATTCTGATTCATTACCAAGATTATCTAATTTGTATAACCAAGTATCTGAATTATTGACATTAATTGCATCAATAGCAACAACTTGATTTGCACTTGGTTTAGAAATGTTAAAATTGCCTTGGTCTAATCTTCCTTGTCTAAAATGTGCAAAAAATCCTGTGTTGTTTGATCCAGCGCCTTGACCGTCATCTCTATACAAAAATGCAAAATTACTTCCTGGTAAAGGTGCTTCTTCAACAATATTTCCGGAGCTAATATCAGTGCTAACTATTTCAAACTGTGTTGACTTACCGTCTACACTTTTACTAAATCCGTATACCGGAATGTCAGTATTTGTACCATTTACCCTATACTGTTCTGCGCTTATACCATTAACTATATCAGTTTTGTTTGGTCTACCAAAAACTCCATTTGCTGGTAGTGCTGAATTTAATACTTTAACAAACTGCTCGTACCAGTCTTGATTTGAAATATCGTTCCATACAATAGTCTGTCCTGATAAATTAGTTCCGTTAGAATCAAATAAATCTTCAGTTGTACTAATTGTTTCAAACTTTAATAATCCGTTGGATGCTTGATTACGTTTAGGATTATAGGAAAGCAATCTTGCTAAACGTAATACGCTTTCACGGCGTTCTGCTAATTCTAAAAAGTTTTCACGGGCATTTAAATCAATTCGAAAACTAATATTTTGACCTAAGAAAGCAATAAGATCAATTAATGCCAAGTATTCACTTGACTCTACATAGTCATTAAAATCTTCTGGATAGTTTTCTCGTAAATATGAGATCATTGTTCTGCGAAGATTGTCAAAGTCATAGCTTTGAAAATCCGCATTGCGGAATGACTGGTAAACACGCTTCCAATCTTCTGCTAATAATAGTCTGTTTTGTCTGTCGGTTGTTGACATACTTGCTTTCCTTTATTTGTAACAGTATTTATTAAGATTAGATAAGTGCGTATATAATTCTTTAAGTTAAAATAGAGTTGTCTTCATCAAATTTCATACGCATACTTTCTGATATATTATAAGGCAAATATAGTAATGTACATTCTATCATAATGCCGCTTTCGTATGTATCTACAGTAACTTGTTCTACTTGAACACGCGGATCATAGTTGATAATATCTGTAACATTATTTGCTATCGCTTCTCTTAAAAGTTCTGTCATTGGTTCAAAAATTACGTCCCAAATAATAGTACCAAATTCAGGATTCTCAAGTTTTTCACCTACACGAATATGAAAGTGATTGATAATGTCTTGTTTTATAAGAGCAATATCATAAAGATTAAAGCTAGTATTTTCTGGATTTGTTGTTGAAATACCTCTGTAGGCACGACTTTCTACAGGTACAGAAGGACGCTTATTTCCTTTTACTGTTATTTCTTTGTATAATTTTTTTTCTTCTGTGCTCATAACAGTATTTACCCTCTATTGTGGACCTGCTGCAGGATCTACACGTTTTCCTGCTTCAATGTTTGTTCCTGCAGGTTCAGTCGTAATACTTGCTACTGGTACAAGATCGCCTGTAATAATCTTACTTGCAAAGCCTTTGCCAAGTCCTATTCGATTTGCAGTTTCTTTACCGCCTTGATTTGCATATCCAACAGCTTTACGAAATTGTTCGCCTAATGCAGAATAGTCATAACTAGTCCAAGTTATTGATTTAGATTGTATGTATGCACACGCAATTCTTACAGCAATTTCTGGATCGTTGACTAAGTCTGGATTTGCAACAATTTCCGGATGACCTGCTTTAGGACCATATGTTTCGTAGTTGCCTTTAAATGTTAACTGAATAAGTCCTCTACCACGATACTTGTAACCTTCGTTTTGGGCATTGCCGTAACGATTACCGTAAATAGTATTACCGATAGCTGCTGGTCCGGCTGCTGCAAGTTCTTGTGCAAATGCGTCTGTTTTAACACGAGTTGGAAATACTCGTCTCAGCGTAGATGCTCTATAATTTAAGTTTTCACTCCTTGGTTTGAAACCGCACTCTGCTTGTATTTGTGCCATCGCCATACCAAGTGCTTCAGCATTGCCCGGTGTCTCACCTTCAGCAAGTCTAGCCGGATCTGCTGTTTTTAATGCGTTTGCAGGGTCTAGTCCAATCTTTTTAATAAGTTCGTTTAAGAAAAACTGTTGTAGTAGTGTAACTTCTACAGGTTTAGCAGGTTGATCGCCAATTGGTCCTACTTCTCCTGGTACAACAGTTTGTGGTCCATTTATGTTTGCTGCTGTTACTGTTGAGCCTGCTGCTGCACCTGCACTGGTAGTTAAGTCGCTATCGCTACTTAACAACGGTGTAGATTCTCGTAATGCTGGACTTGGTGAACTGCTTGCTTGTGTAAAGCCAGGAGTAAATGTTCCAGGATCTAAATGCTCGTGACCTAACCAAGGTTCGTGTACTGGAACACGTACAGGCCAAAGTGCTGGTACTGCAACATCTGCTTGGGCCGCATTTCCTGCGGTTGCTGCTTCAGTTGCTGCTGGACCGTTCATATGAATTTCAGTAGCCGTCTCGTTATGGTTTCCACCACTAAGAATATCTGTATTTCCGCCTGCTGTAAGATAATTATATCCTCCAGTGTTTAAATCTAAATTTGCTTGTGTATCTTTTCTATCACCTTTAGTATTAATATCTAGTGTTGCGTTATTTGTAATAGTATGAGCACCAGTTACAATTAGATCTCCGGTAGCGCCAACAAATATCTTCTGTGACGCTCCAACATAATGATTTTCATCAGCACCAATTTCTATATTGTGGTTTCCGCCAACTTTATAATCGCTGTTATTACCGACAGTAAGTTTGTAATCTCTACCTGCATTATAGTTAATATCACGTGCCGCAGTCATATTAATATCTCTATCAGCACTTATATTAAGATCGTTTTGAGTCCTAATACTAACACTGTCTTGTGCATAGATATCAATTTTGCCATTGGCTGTCATTTCTATCCAAGTACTACCTGTTGCATTGCCAATGTAAATTAAGTCTTCTGAATTGTGTAAAAGAATTTGATGTCCTGTACGTGTTCTAATTCTAAAAGATTCGCCTTTAGGCAATGTCTTAATACCTGTGGTTGCTTGAGGGTCAGCAACTAAATCAGTATATAACATTGCGTCTTGTCCGGCAAAACTATTTCTTAAAAAGCGTTCGTCGCCGTCATCCATAACAATACTAGAACCACCTAATATACTTGTAAATGTTTGTGTACTATATTCTTTTGGACCAACTTGGCTTTTAGGTGCACCGTCTCTTTTGTCTCGAGGTCCAGGTGTACTAATACCAAATACACTACTAGGTAAGTTTCGTCTACTAGTACTATTAGCAGGGCCTCTAATATCGTCATCTACTAGACCTTGTCTTCCAAGTATAGTATAAAAGTCGTTGTTAACAGGTTTAATGTATTTCGAAGGATCATTTCCAACACCAGTCGAAAGTCGTTTATTATATTCTCCTGTAGGGAGTTTTTTAGAACTGTCAGTGTTGTTGTATATCGTGCCTGCCCACGGATCTGGTGTCATATGGTTTTGATATACATCCGGAACACATCCTATCCAATATCCTCTTGCTATGTTACCTTCTGCAAACATAACAAGTACTTTTGTTCCTACACTAGGAGGTACTGCCCAAAATCCGTAGCTTTTTTGAGTTCCTTGAAAATCGTCTTTAGATGTGGTTCCATCAATTGGTGTTACTCCAGCAAACGGACTCATATATTGCACTGTAACAATTTGACCCGATCTTTCAGGTTGATTGCCTGCTGTACTATTTTTTAATAGTTCAACTTGTATTGCACCCATTCTTTTTGGATCGAGTAGAGATACAACCAATGCTTCATACGGCCCTGGATTAATTACTAACGTTTTTCTTGCTGAACGTCCGTCAATTGCCATTATACAGCGGTGCTCCCTGTATTGTTTTTAATTTGTTCTTTACCAGGATCGTTATTTTCTGACGATTCTACTGCACCTGGATCACTAGTTTGTCCAGTAATTGGTGAGTCATCTTGTTTTGGTCTTCTATTCATACTTAACACCTGTGTAAATTTTCCGCCACTAAAACTGTTTTCAACAGTGTTTACTTTATATAAGCCACTAAATGCCTTTACAGGAATAGTGTCTTGTGGGAATATCATTGATCCTTTTTCACCGTCATAATCAATAGGTGTACGGAAATTAACATTCACTTCAACTTCGCTTCTTTGATAATCCATTGACCCATCAGCTGTGTACGCTTTTGCTGCAACCGGTGAACTATAATTTCCAACTCCACTATCTGCTAGGTAGTAAGGATCTCCAAGAACCGTAAGATCCATAACAATCATATCAACGTTGTTATTTACTATTGCTTCATTAAACATTCTAGCAACCTGAACTGCTGGAGAATCCATTGTTGATCCTCCTCCTTTACCTGTGCCGTTAGCATCTCCTACATCGGCTACATTAGGATTAGAAAATCCACTACCTTCAGAATTTCCTTCAGATGCATTATAAGATTCTTCAGTAGACCCATTTGATCCGTTTTTTGCTTGAAGTCTAGAATCACCACTACCGTTTATATTTGTGTTTAATGCTTTGTAAAATGCATTATTAAAATTAATTTCAAAGTCAAGTATGTCGTCGTTCTTTCCTGTATAGATATAATCATATGTTTTAGCTGCTTGCTGTTTACGTTTTTCAATACCAACTGATGGTTGCGAAGCATTATTAAAAACTGATGAGTGAACTTTGTAAGGAACAACAGCATAAACGTATACCTTTGGATTTTCGCCACTTACGCTTCTTACTTGTTCATCAGGTACTAAAAATGTTTGAGTATGAATTCTGAACCAGTTTATCATTCCGTCTGAATCTGGAGTAAATTCTGTTGCGGCTGCTTTACCATAAGAGCTTAAAATAACTATTTCTTCAATAATTTGTTCAACACTAGTACCTAGCGGAAATGTAAATTCTCTAAAATCATTTGAAATTGTAACTTTTTCAGAAACATATACATCTTTTTCGTTTTTTGTGTATGCTTCGATACCAAACGGAGTATTGCCGCCTTCAACCATTGACTTTGCAATAGTTCCCTTGCCAATTGGATTAGATAATTCAGAACTTTCTGCAATTCTTCTAACAGCCGAAGCTACATTATTATTGGTTATATACAATTCTTTATACTGATCAAAAGCAGTTTGTACTTCTTCTTGCCCAGCTTTCGGAAGCTCGTTATAATTTTGTAAACCTTGGGACTTTCTATAAAATTCTTCTACGGTCATTGCTGCATTGTCACTGGTGCCACTATCAGTCTGAGAGTCTAATCCTAAACTAGATGTTAGTTCTTTTGGAAACATAATAACATATTCATCTTTGTTTATCGGAGCAGTCTCTCCTTCAGCTTTTTCTCTTATGCGTTTGTTCATAACAGCAGTTAAACTATTTGGACCTTTTTGTAATAGTTCAAGCACACTATCGCCACTAATTTTTACATCACTTTTAGTATGCTGTGCAATATTACTTAACGCACTTTCGTTAAATGCGTGTGCTGAAATATTATATGCCGATCCTCCAGCATTTACATCAAAATCCATTTTATTAATTTTTATTGGAAATACTCGTCTACCTAATGCTCCTACACTGTGTGGGTTTCCGTTATCATCAAATCCTTTAAAATCAATAATAAGAGCATACGGTGCTTTTAAGTAATCAGCGTGTCCTGCATCTAGAGCTGCAATCATTAATGTTTGTAGAAATAATCCCATACTGTATGGTTCGTGAACTACAAAACTAAAAGTAGTAGCATTAGATGTTCTAGTTGCTGTTGTTGGAGCCATAACTGAATTCATCTTTAGCTCATCGATAAAATATTCTAATTGTGCGTTTGATGTTTCGTATGCTGTTAGTGCTTTTCCTGGAGCTCCGCCGCCTGAACGCAATACTGTTACTTGCGGTGCTTTGACACGATATGTAGTGTTAGGAAAATTTAATTCATTAACAGTTAAACAAGCAAGGGTTATGTTATAGTTATATGAGGCATACTTTTTTAATACATTGTCAGTAGAACCTAAAACTAAATTTGGATTTAATGCTGTCTGCGTTATTACTTCAGCTTGCTGTTCAAACGATGGCGTTGACAGCCCTATTTTATTAGCAACATCTATTGTTGACCCAGAAAATATATCTTCAACACTATCTTTAAAACTTTCAATAACTTTAATGCCGCTGTTAAGAGCACTAGATCCCTGTCGAACTAAGTTTTCAGCTTGTGCAGACGGATCTGATAGTAGATCATCTCCAACGCCTTTAGCACGTTCAAGGCTTTTCTGGACTATTTTTGTCGCTCTAGGGATTGCCATTTTAATATCCTAAAAATTTTTGTAATTGATCTTGTTTTGGCAAATATATTTTTATACCAGCAACTAAATCAAACACAGGGTCTTTTAATACATCCATATTTCGTTGTGCAAAAACCCACCAAAGTTTTGATGTTCCGTATACCGAATAAGCTAACAAATCAGGTCTATGTGTAAATTGTGGCTGTACTTCATACAAAACATCGTCATCTTGTTTAGGTACTGGTCTAATTGTTAATACATCTAAATATTGATTATTTTGAATTTTAGTTCTTCCCCAAGGGCTTTGCGACGAATATGACATTAAATAAATCCTCCGCCGTTGCCGCCACTACCTAAATAGTCGCCTTTAACAAAAGAATTTAAACTAAACTGTGACACTTTTGCTCTTGAGAATACCGGAGTAACTGTAACAGAAACTTGGCTCTGTGCCGGTGCCCAACCAACTAATCCTTTTGGATCGCTAGTTGTAACATTAATTCCTACATCGCCTTCAACTTGTGTTTTAATATAATCAACATCTGCAGGTAAGTCAACAGTAAAGTTTCTAATTGCAACAGGCACTTTAGGAAATACAAAGTCTCCGTAACCAGATAATTTTACGACAGGTGGCGGAGATCCTGAATTGTCGTCTGTTCCATAGTTCATTTTTGTTATACTTCTCAAATAATGCACCATTGCTGTCCAATATTGTGCATCGCGGGCATTTTCGCAGAAAAAGTCTCCAGTAATAACAATATCTTCAATTTGGCTGTTCTGATATTGTGGGAAAGGATAATTACTATGTACAGGCTGCAATGCATCATAGTTAGCCGTATGTTGAACTAATATTGTAGGAGTATAAGGGAAAACTAATCCGTTAGTTTCTATTAAAGGATCAAAAATCGCACCAGCATCTTTTCCAACAAAATTCGGCGGTAAACTTAACTTAACACGCCAGTCGTTACTACCACTAGGCTCTCTAGCAATTGTCTGTGTTTTTAATGCAGGCATTGAACTAGGACCATTTAGTAAGGCTTTTAATAATCCTCCAGCAGGACCTATAGAGTCAAGTGCAGAGTTAGCAAGTTTATTTCCTAAACCTTTAGCTGTATTTTCAACAGACTGTTGGAGGTTTTTTACGTTTGATTGTATTATTTTGTTTAATGCCATTTTGGTAATCTCCTATAAGTATTTAGTTGACAGAATTATATACGTAGTTTATAATAGAGTAATAACCTGGAGAAATATATGCGTAGAGTAAATTATCTTAATAATAAAGATATGTTAAAAGAGATACACAAGTCAAAAACTAATTTTTGTAGTTTTATAGAGCCCGAATACAGTCAATATGATATAATTTTATTAGATATTGACAAAATTAACATAAGGACTATTGCAGAAGCTAAAAGAAATAAAGCAAAAAGACTAACATTAGCTGATTTTGAAGCCCGGAAAGCTGCCGGTGAGAAAGTTAAACAGGCTGAGTGCGAAGTTGATTACAAGAAAATAACAAAAGAAGAATTAATCTTTCGTATTATGACTTTTGATCATATTCCTGAAGAACCTGGACGTAAAAAGAATCCTAAAACAGTAGCAGACACAAAAGTAAAACTAAATTTTCCACCATTCCAACATTACAAGTTTAACGACGACGGTGAACTAGTGTTAGTTGGAAAGAGTCACTGGGAAGGTGGTATGGAAAACGGAAACTTTAGTATGAGACACGCTAAAGCAACAGACGAGCTTGCTCGAATGTGGATTAAATTATGTGAAAGATATGCAACAAGGGGGAATGTACGTGGATATACATACAATGACGAAATGCGAGGACAGGCAATCTTACAATTATCACAAATTGGTCTACAGTTTGATGAATCAAAGTCCAACAATCCATTCGCTTATTACACAGCCGCCGTTACCAATTCGTTTGTCAGAGTTATTAACCTCGAAAAACGAAATCAAAACATTAGAGACGACATACTCGAAATGAATGATATGAACCCTAGTTACACTAGGCAGCATAATGCTGAATGGGATGCCGCTATGAAAAGAGAGCAAGCTGAAAAAGCTGCCAAAAATACTTGACTTTAAGATATAAAGATAGTATTATATTGTTGTATATTATGGAGAACTTAACGTGTTTAAGAAAGCAGCCGTCTTTACAGACATCCACTTTGGATTAAAAGGCAATTCAAAAGTACACAACCAAGACTGTGAAGATTTTATAGATTGGTTTATTGAGCAAGCAAAAGCTAACGGTTGTGAAACTGGTATCTTCTGCGGCGATTGGCATCACAACAGAAATAGTTTGAATCTTACTACTATGGATGCTACAATTCGTAGTATGGAAAAACTTGGAAAAGCGTTTGATCAGTTTTTCTTCTTTGATGGTAATCACGACTTGTACTACAAAGACAAACGTGATGTAAACTCTACTGCATTTGCAAAACATATTCCAGGTATTACATTTGTAGACGAAATTACTACAATTGAAGATGTAACTATTGTGCCTTGGCTTGTTGGCGACGAGTGGAAAAAACTTAAAAAATTAAAAAGCAAATATGTGTTTGGTCATTTCGAACTTCCTACATTCTATATGAATGCTATGGTACAGATGCCTGATCACGGAGAGCTTAGAGCAGAAGATTTTGCTAATCAATCGTATGTGTTTAGTGGACATTTTCATAAACGTCAACAGCAGGGTGTTGTTCATTATATAGGTAATGCATTTCCTCATAATTACGCAGATGCGTGGGACGATGATAGAGGTATGATGATACTTGACCGTGAAAATAACAAAGAGCCCGAGTATCTTAACTGGCCAGATTGTCCAAAATATCGTACAATTAAACTTAGCAAGTTAATAGACGATGCCGATTCTTTTATTAAACCTAATATGTACTTGCGTGTTAACTTAGACTTGCCAATCAGCTACGAAGAAGCAAGTTTTATTAAAGAAACATTTATTAACCAATATAAATGTCGTGAAATCAGTTTGATTCCACAAAAACAATTAGAAGAAATTAGTACACAACTAGATATACAACAATTTGAAAGTGTCGATCAAATTGTTGCCGGCGAAATTGCTGCAATCGACTCAGACAACTTTAATAAAAAGATGCTAATGGATATTTACAACGAACTATGATAAAAATCAAAGACCTCACAGTACGAAACTTTATGAGCGTAGGTAATCAAACTCAGGCCGTTGACTTTAATCGAGAACAACTTACACTTGTACTCGGTGAAAACTTAGATCAAGGCGGTGACGACAGCGGAAGTCGTAACGGTACTGGTAAAACTACTATTATTAATGCACTATCTTATGCATTATACGGCAAAGCTCTCACAAACATTAGAGCTAATAACTTAATTAACAAAACAAATTCAAAAGGTATGCTTGTTACGCTACATTTTGAAAAGAATAATGTTGACTATCGTATTGAGCGTGGTCGTGGACCTAATCTATTAAAGTTTTTTGTAGATGAACAAGAACAAGACCTAACAGACGAATCGCAAGGTGATAGTCGTAAAACTCAAGAATTTATTAATAACTTGTTAGATATGAGTCACGATATGTTTAAGCATATTGTTGCGCTAAACACATATACAGAACCTTTCTTAAGTATGCGACAAAATGATCAACGTGCTATAATTGAACAGTTGCTAGGTATTACTATATTAAGTGAAAAAGCAGAATCGTTAAAAGAACAAACAAAACAAACTAGAGAAGCAATTACCCAAGAAACACTAAAAATTGAAGCAATACAATCAGCAAACAGTAAAATAGAAAGCACAATTGAAAGTCTACAAGGTACACAACGTGCTTGGTTATCTAAAAAAG
>Ga0213865_10000117_pt1 | contig 50986 bp, 31 predicted proteins | sample PICome_6_FD_160100 | JGI IMG/M metagenome (GOLD analysis project Ga0213865, IMG submission 160100) | Coastal seawater microbial communities near Pivers Island, North Carolina, United States - PICO282 | ecosystem: Environmental > Aquatic > Marine > Coastal | place: USA: North Carolina...
TCTGAACAGTTAATGAGTCAGAAATTATTAGACTTGTATAAAAAAGAAGGAAATCTTAAAACCAAAGAAATCACTTATGATGATTTTGTAAAAGAATTTTACAGTTAATCAGTCTGTAAAAATATTAGTATCTTTAATGCGTAAAACTGAAAAGTTTTACGCTTTTTTTTTAAATCAAAAAACAATTTAAAATATATGAACTACGGTAAAGAATTTAAAAAATTCGCTATTAAAGACCAAGGTGTAAGCAGTACATATTATGATAGTATAATAACCAGTATGTATCCTACAAATTTAACTCCTAACATTATAGAAGAGCGTCAGATGAATGCTGTTGCTATGGATGTTTTTTCAAGGTTAATGATGGATCGTATAATCTTTTTGGGAACTGGTGTAAATGACCAGGTAGCTAATATTATCCAGGCTCAGTTGTTATTCTTGCAAAGTGTGGATGCTTCAAAAGATGTTCAAATTTATATCAATTCACCAGGAGGCAGTGTTTATGCTGGATTAGGTATATATGACACAATGCAATTTATTAAACCAGACGTTGCTACTATTTGTACTGGTATTGCAGCTTCGATGGCGGCAGTATTACTATGTGCTGGAGAAAAAGGAAAAAGATCAGCTCTTAAGCACTCAAGAGTAATGATTCATCAACCGATGAGTGGTACCCAAGGTCAAGTATCTGATATGGAGATTGCTGTAAGGGAAACCATAAAGGTTAAAGAAGAACTTTATAACATTATTTCAAGTCATTCAGGTAAACCATATGAGCAAGTGGAGAAAGACTCAGATAGAGATTACTGGATGAAATCCAGTGAGGCATTAGAATACGGAATGATTGATGAGGTTTTAGAACGCAAGTAGTCCTTGTTGTTGAAGACTATATCTACAAATTAGAATTAATATTATGGCCAAAGAAGAATTAGAATGTTCGTTTTGCGGAAGGAAGAAGCCAGAGACAAATTTGCTTATAGCAGGACTTGATGCGCATATTTGCGATCGGTGTATCGAGCAAGCCCATGGAATTGTAATAGAAGAATCTAAGCAAGGTGGTAATTCAGAATTAAGTGCTGAATTGATGCTTCGAAAGCCTAAAGAAATAAAGGTATTCTTAGATGATTACATTATTGGGCAAGAGTATACAAAAAGAGTAATGTCTGTTGCAGTATATAATCATTATAAGCGATTGTTGCAACCACCATCTGATGATGAAATAGAAATACAAAAGAGTAACATCATAATGGTTGGTCAAACAGGTACTGGTAAAACTTTGATGGCAAAAACCATAGCCAGAATGTTGAATGTGCCTTTGGCTATAGTTGATGCAACAGTTCTTACTGAAGCTGGTTATGTTGGAGAAGACGTGGAGAGTATATTAACAAGATTACTTCAATCTGCAGATTATAACCTTGAAAAAGCGCAACGTGGAATTGTATTTATTGATGAAATTGATAAAATTGCGCGTAAAAGCGACAATCCATCTATTACTAGGGATGTTTCTGGTGAGGGTGTACAACAAGCCTTATTAAAATTATTAGAAGGAACTGTTGTTAATGTGCCACCAAAAGGAGGTCGTAAACATCCAGATCAAAAATTTATTGAAGTAAACACCGAGCATATATTGTTTATAGCAGGTGGTGCCTTTGATGGTATTGAACGTATTATTACCAAAAGACTAAATATGCAGGCTATTGGCTACAGTTCAATTAATACAGATACTGTTGATAATGACAACATTCTTCAATATATAATTCCAAAGGATCTTAAAGATTTTGGGTTAATACCTGAAATCATTGGAAGGCTACCTGTTTTGACTCATATGGATCCCTTAGATGCTAATACTTTGAGAGCTATTTTAACGGAGCCCAAAAACGCGATAATCAAACAGTATAAGAAACTGTTTGCAATGGACGAAGTTGACCTTAGTATTACTGAAGGTGCGCTTAACTATATTGTGGAAAAAGCAATTGAATATAAACTTGGTGCTCGTGGTCTTAGATCTTTATGTGAAGAAATATTAACTGAGGCAATGTTTGACTTACCAGGTTCAGGAGAGACAAAATTGAATGTTACCAAAACATATGCTGAAGATAGACTTTCTAAATCTACATTGAAAAAACTGAAGGCAGTCTCTTAAGACGTTTAGTGCTACTAAAACAGAAACCACAAAATCTAATTTAGATTTTGTGGTTTTTATATTTAGTTAGGATTGATTAATAAAATATTGCATGCAATATTGCTCTGTTGAGGAGATAAAATCATAATTATTTCTCTTCGATACGAATATATAATCAAAAACAAAATTTTCTTAAAATCTTGATAATTATTGGATAAAATCAACTTAAAAATCGTTGATTAAAATATATTTTCAAATTTTAGCGTTGAATGAATCGAAGTGATAACTAATTAATTTGAGATTTTAACTGTACTGTTTCAGTGAAAGCTACATCTCGATTATTTTCATTTGACTGGAATCTAACGAAAGAATCTTTATAGCCATCTTTAATCGCTCTTAAATTGTAGACTTCATATGGTCTAATTTGAAATTCGTAAATGCCATTTCGATCTGTTATTTTTCGCTCAATTTCGTTGCCATATGCATCATAAAGCACAACAATAGAATTTATTAATTTTTCATCGTTTTCTGCAACAATCACTCCCCTTAAAGTTTGGAGAATTTCCTTAGCATTAAATCTATACATATTAAAACGTCTTGCATTATTATCCTTATCTGAGGAAAACACACCATTTTCGTTATCTATGAAAGTAAATGCTATTTCATCTTTCTGAGAATTAACGTCTGGTCCTAAACTTCTAGGTTCAGAATAATTAAGATTTCTATAATTATTCGCCACAAAAATATCAAACCCACCTACACTATTGTGGCCTTTGGAGGAGAAAAAAAGTTCAGATTCGTTATTAACCGTGTAAGGATATTTTTCGTCAGCAGATGTATTAATTGTTCGACCTAAATTAATAGGCTCACTCAACGAACCATCCTTTCTTATGTAAGCCTTATAAAGGTCGTATCCACCAAAACCACCTTCTCTATTGGAAGAAAAGTATAAAAATTTACCATCAGATGTTGCATGAGGGTTTTCAATAGAGTGACTAACGCTATTTATTTCAAGGCGTTTATGATTAATCCAATTACCGTATGAGTCTTTTTCTAAATTAGCGACATATAATTGGAAATTGAAAGGATTTTCTTTTGAATTTCTTGTGTAATATACTGTATGTTGATCAGGGGAAAATGCTACTTGTCCTTCACTATTTTTTGTATTCAAGATTCTACTAAACAATATAGGCGTGGTAAAGTCATTTTTCTTTTCATTAAATTCTGTACAAAACAGATTTGAGATTGGTTCACCAGTAGATTTATCTATTTTACCACCTAATGCTCCTATTTTTTTGGAAGACACTATAACTAACTTATTCCTAAAAACAGCAGCTGGTATTTCGGAATACTTTGAATTTATTTTAGTTACATTTATCGTAAATAGATAACCGCTTTTATTACTACCATCATTTTTAAGTATTTTTTTATTATCAGAAAAAAAGATTCCAATAGCTAAAAATAATAATGCAGTTATTGAAGATAAAACTTTCATTTGAGGTAAGGAATTAATTAATTACAGTGAAAGTTGATAAAAAACTTTATTTAATTCAAAAAATTTAGTTGAATAAACTAATTATAAAGATTAATGGTAAATAAATTCCTTTTTAAAAATTATTATTTGCAGTAAATAATGTTTAACAATTCATTAATAAAAACGCGATCGTTCGATAATCGAGGCACTTTATGTTGCCCTCCAAGTTTATTTTTTTCTTTTAACCAATCATAAAATAAATTGGTTCTCGCAGAATGGATTACCGGTTTGTTGAGAGTCATGTTATTATAGCGCTTCGCTTCATAATCTGAATTCAATGCCTTTAAAGCGTTATCAAATAATTCTTCGAAATAAGACATATTTTCTGGAGGTGTCTTAAATTCTATAATCCATTCATGGGCACCCTTTTCTTTTCCTTTCATAAATATTGGAGCGGCAGTGTAATCTACAATTTCTGCATTGGTCCGTTTGCAGACCTTTTTAAGAGCATCTTCTGCATTCTCTATTATTAATTCTTCACCAAATGCATTAATATGATGTTTAGTTCTTCCAGATACTTTTATTCTGTGTGGTTTTAAACTCACAAACCTTATTGTATCCCCAATTCTATAACGCCATAAACCAGCATTAGTAGTAATAAGGAGCGCATAGTTTGTATTAAGTTTTACATCACTTAGTGGGATGACTTCTTGTTCACTAGTGCCATAGTTGTCCATTGGGATAAATTCATAAAATATTCCATAATCCAACATTAGTAATAAGTCACCAGTATAGTTTTGATCTTGTATAGCAAAGAAACCTTCAGATGCGTTGTAGATTTCGTAATATTTAAATTTCTTAGAAGGCAGCATGGCCCTATATTGTTCTATGTAAGGATTGAAACTTACGCCACCATGGAAATAAACCTCTAAATTTGGCCAAACATCAAACAAACTATCCTTTCCTGTTTTGTCCAATACATTGTTTAACAATACTAGCATCCACGATGGTACACCTGCAAGACTAGTAACATTTTCATTTATTGTTTCTTCTACTATAGCAGTCATTTTAGTTTCCCATTCACTCATAAGCGAGACTTTACTGCTAGGAGTACTGCTAAATTCTGCCCAAAAAGGCATATTATCAATAAGAATTGCACTCAGATCTCCAAATACTGTTCCATTTTCTTTATACAATTCTTTGCTGCCGCCCAATCTTAAACTCTTACCAGTAAATAATTGAGCATCTTCATTATTATTTAAATACATACAAAGCAAATCCTTACTTGCGGCATAATGGCAATCTTCAAGGGATTCATTACTTACAGGTATAAATTTACTTTTAGCATTGGTTGTTCCACTGGATTTTGCAAACCATTTTATAGGCCTTGGCCAAAATATATTTTGTTCACCTTGTCTAGATCGTTCAATTAAGGGTTGAAGGGTTTCATAATTAATTATCGGGAGACGTTCACTGAATTCTTTGTAGGTTTTTATAGACGCAAAATCATACTTTTTCCCATATTCTGTATCCTTAGAAAATTTTAATAGGCTAAAAAGTAGCTCATTTTGTACTTCATTAGGATATTTTAAAAACAAATCAATCTGATGAAATCGTTTTTTTAGAAACCATGAAGCAATAGAATTTACAATAGGAATTGGCATGGATTGATTATCTTTACTCGCAAAGCGAAATATAATTAGTTTTAACTAAAATATTATTATTAAATCTATTTCTTCAAAATTCTTTATGCTAATCTTATTAAGGCATAGATGCTAAAAATAATAAATTTCTTTTATGATTTACAGAGGTGTTCTTACTAAAATGCAAACTGAGTTTTTAGAACCAATTCAATATTATTTGGTCTTTGAGAATGACTTCATTCATATGAATCAATTATTGAATAAAAGTGTATCCATAAAACTTGTTGGTAGTCAATGTTTAAGTTGTGGTCTTAATAGGCCAATATACAGGCAAGGATTTTGTAGAACATGTTTTTTTGATAAACCAATTGCTGGTGATTGGATAATGCGCCCGGAATTAAGTACTGCTCATTTAGGTAAAGAAGATCGCGATTTAGAATATGAGAAAAAAGTGCAATTACAACCCCATATTGTATACTTGGCTAACTCCAGTAACGTTAAGGTTGGTGTTACGAGAAAAAGTCAGGTTCCGACTAGGTGGATAGATCAAGGTGCCCACGAAGCTATTGAAATAGTTGAAGTTCCTAACAGATATCTTGCAGGTATTACGGAAGTTGCTCTAAAAGAGCATGTTGCTGATAAAACAAATTGGAGAAATATGTTGAAAAATGACGTGAAAGATGCAGATTTAATTGAATGGCGAAATAAGCTTAAGAAATATATTCCTGACGAAGCTAAAGATTACTTTATCGAGAATAATTCCGAGACACATTTACATTTTCCAGTTGGACAATATCCTGAAAAACCAAAGAGCTTAAATCTGAATAAAGCCATTGAATTCGAAGGCAAATTAGTTGGTGTCAAAGGACAATATTTAATTTTTGAAGACAATACCGTTTTTAATGTTAGAGCGAATGAAGGTCTAGTGATTGAGTTGAGTATGTAACTTGTTTATTATTATGGTATTAGTTTTCAGTTCAAATTTATATTATTTAAAAGTACTAGGACAGGGTTTTTAATAGCAATGATTTATAAGATGCTGACAGAGGATTATAAAACAGATAGAACATTCATCATTGTTATAAAGAAGGGCCAATTGCCCCATCAGAATTAAAAGCAGAATATAAAGTGAAAAATTTAGATTTTAATAAAACACAAGCCTGGATTGAATAAAACTTATTGAATATAGCTTCATCTTTCCTATGATTAAAAAGTCAAAAATGGTCTGGTTTGAGCAAATTTTGATAAAAAAAAGAGCAACTGTTAAGTTGCTCTTTCAATTTATATAAAACTAAAATTATATGTTTTCTTGATCTCTTAAGCCTTGAATATACTCAGCTTTTTGGATTTCTCTTCTTCTCTTAACTGAAGGTTTTGTAAAATAACGAGACTCTTTCAAATTATTCATAATCTGGACGTTTCTATGCTTACGCTTATAACGCTTGAGTGCTCTTTCGATATTCTCTCCTTCTTTAATTTCAATCTTTATCATCTAATGATATTTTATTGTGTTTCTAATAATGGACGGCAAATATATGCCAACTATTTGAAAATAAAAAATTAATTATCCCAAATAGGTCTTTAAAATTTTACTCTTACTGGCATGTCTTAATCTTCTAATGCCCTTTTCTCTGATTTGTCTTACGCGTTCTCTCGTTAAATCATAAATTCCACCAATCTCTTCTAGCGTCATAGCAGGTTGATCTCCAATACCAAAATTTAATCTTATGATATCACTTTCCTTTTGCGTTAGCGTATCTAGAGCTCTTTCAATCTCTATGTTTAAGGAAGCTTTCATCAATGATTTGTCTGGGTTGGGTGATTCGCTAGCGCTGACTACGTCGTATAAACTAAAGTCTTCGCCTTGTTTTAATGGGGCATCCATAGATAAATGACGGCCCGAATTTTTCATGGATTGTTTTACCTCTCTCACACTAATTTCTAACTCTCGAGCAATTTCCTCAGCATTTGGAGGGCGTTGATGTATTTGTTCTAAATGAGAAAATGTTTTATTGATTTTATTGATAGTTCCGATTTTATTGAGTGGTAATCGAACAATTCTAGATTGCTCAGCTAATGCTTGAAGAATAGCTTGTCTTATCCACCAAACTGCATATGAGATAAATTTAAAGCCTCTGGTTTCATCAAATCTTTTAGCGGCTTTAACCAAACCAGCATTTCCTTCATTAATTAAGTCTGGTAATTTTAATCCTTGGTTTTGGTATTGCTTCGCTACAGAAACTACAAATCTCAAGTTAGCAGTGGTCAATTTTTCTAAAGCTCGCTGATCCCCTTTCCTTATTCTTTGTGCTAATTCTACCTCTTCATCTGCGGTAATCAAAGGAATTTTACTAATGTCTTGTAGATATTTGTCTAAAGATTTGTCTTCTCTATTGGTTACCTGCTTGGTAATTTTTAATTGCCTCATGGAATTAGTTTAAAATTAATCAACCCCCAACATAACTTTATAATTAAGAAAAGCAAGAAAAATATGAATTATTAACAGAAATTGGCAAAAAATGAATCTTTTTTGTCTAAAATCAATCATTTTTAGTCGAATCAGGAACTTTTCTGGCTTCTCTTACTTTACTCTTCTTTTTTTCGAAAATATCGTATAGTACATTTTCCCCGCCCTTTTTTAACAGCATCTTCAGATGAATTTGTTTTGGTAATTGTGGAGTTTATTTTTGTTTTATTTTCATGCTAATATTTTACCATCCGTTGTATTGACTATGGTTTTACTTATATTAAGAAGTTACTTTTTTATTATTCTATAATTTGATCGGTATAATTAGTCACAGCACTCATTCAATGGTTTTTTACTTGAGTACTTCTTAATGAATTTTATATTAAAGTAACCGTTAAAGTAATTCAATTTCTTCATTTAATTTTAGCTTAAATCGTCTTCTAAACATATACACTCCCAAGTAAAGAAATGGAGTATCAAATAAGGCAACGAGCACTTTAAATAGAAAACCAGCGATTAACAAACCCGTGAACTTATCCCATTCAATTTTGCCGAAACTACATAGTAAAAGTAGGACCGTAGCAGTATCGACAAATTGGGATAAAAATGTTGAGAAATTATTACGTAACCAAAGGTGTTTTCCTTTGGTTAGATTTTTCCAGAAATGGTAAATATGAATATCTACAAATTGAGCTAATAGATAGGCCATCATACTTGCAAAAACTGCAATTGCTGTACTTCCAAAAACTGTAGAAAACATATTGTCTTGCACAGGTGACCATGGCGTAGCAGGAACCGCATTTGAAGTGTATATAATAAGCATTGAAAAAAAGGAAGCGAAAATGCCTGCGACTACAACATAGTTTGCTCTTTTTTTACCATAAATTTCACTAATTAAATCTGTAATTAAAAAAGTAATAGGGTAAGGCAATATGCCAACCGAAATTTCAAATAGTTTACTCCCAAAAATTTCAATGTCTATAGGGTACCAATAAAAAAACTTTTGAAAAATTAAATTAGATACAACAAGCGAGGTTATAAAAAGGCCACCTAATAGTAGGTATATGCGTTGAGCTAAAAGTTTGTCCTTTAATTGCATTTAAAATTGTAGATAAAATGTTGACTCAAATATAATCTATTAATATATCTTTTAGTTAATTTGCTTTCTCCATGATATTAGCGAAGACAGTTTACATAGCACTAGGTAGTAATAAGGGTTTGAAATTGCAAAATCTGCAATCTGCCATTGATGCTATTTTTAAAACTGTTGGTACTATTGAAAAAATATCTAAAGTATATAATACACCTGCTTTTGGATTTGAAGGTGAAGATTTTCATAATGCTTGCATTATGGTCAATACCGAATTGAAACCAAAGCAGCTATTAAAGTATCTTTTGAAGATTGAAAAGGATTTAGGCCGTATGAAGTCAAGCTCTGAAGGTTATGAATCACGTGAAATTGATTTGGATATATTGTTTTATGAAGATGAAATAGTTGAGCAAAAGAGTCTTGTAATTCCTCATCCAGAAATACATCATCGTAGATTTGTGCTGGAACCTTTGATGGATATTGCAAAAGATGTAGCGCATCCAAAATTGAATAAAACAGTTTCAGAATTGTTAGGGGAATGCTCAGATAATTCAAAAATTGAACCTATTAATAAATGGTTAAAAAATCCAAAAAAGGCCTACAGCTTTAGTGATTTTAACTTTATTGCAATAGAAGGGAATATTGGTGCAGGGAAAACGAGCTTAGCTAAAAAGATTTCAAAAGATTTTAATGCTAAGTTAATTTTAGAACGTTTTGCAGATAATCCGTTCTTGCCGAAATTCTATAAAGAACCAGAGCGTTACGCCTTTACGCTAGAGATGTCTTTTTTAGCGGATCGTTATCAGCAAATAAGTGATGATTTATCGCAATTGGATTTATTTAAGGATTTTATGGTAAGTGATTATGACGTCCATAAATCGCTCATTTTTTCAAAAATAACCTTGCCTGAAGATGAGTTTAGGCTATATCGAAAATTGTTCTATCAGGTTTATAAAGACATCGCAAGACCAGATTTATATGTCTATCTCTACCAAAACACAGAGCGATTACAAGAAAATATAAAAAAACGCGGACGTAAGTATGAGAAAGAAATACAAGATGAATACCTAGAGAAAATTAACTCAGGATATTTAAGTTTCTTGCGGAACCAAACAGAATTAAACGTAAAAATCATAGATATTTCAGATCGTGATTTTGTAAAGAATCGTGAAGACTACTTATGGTTGTTGAATGAAATTAATGGCTAGAACAATTCGTATAAAACAGTTTTAATTATTCCTTTATTAGTACCTAATTTTATTTCATTCAGTAGTATTTCCTTTTTCACTTTGAGATTAAAAGGCGTTGCCAGTAAATCTACACCACTATTATATTTTAGGCGAATTCCTTGACCAGAAATAACATCTTTGTTAACAGTGAATTCACCGATTGGAATATGCTCAGTAAGTACAATATATTTATAGTTTGATAGCTTTCTTACAATTCGAATTATTTCATTATTTGATAAATGCTGAAGGACTTGCCTCAGGATAATACAATCTGCTTTTGGTAATTCATCTTGGGAAATATCTAAACAATAAAACTCTAAATTATCTGCCTTAAATAATGCTTTGTTTCTTTTGATTAGGTTTTCTACAATATCAATAGCAATGAATGATTCAGTAAATTCAACAAGTTGCTTTCCAACATTAAAATCACCACATCCAAGGTCGCAAACAATTAGGTTTTGATTATGCAATTCAAAAAACGTTCTAATCGCGTCAATGTAAGGTTGAACAATTTGTAAATCATGCGAACCATATCCAGAATAAAAATCAAACTCTTCTCCGCCCCAAAAATGCTTATCATAAATCTGAGTCATGGTATCTCTTGTTGGCCAAGCTTGTTTTGATGAAGATATCATTTAGTGTCTTTAAGGCGTTCAAAATATCTTAAAAGTGAATGTGTAATCATTAATACAATTAGTGTCACAATCAATACATATATAATATTCCAGTAAAGAATGGATGCTTCTGGACTACCGAGATATCCGGTAGCACTTGAGCTAAAATCAAAATTAAAATTTCCAGATAGTAGAAATGCAATACCAAACCACAAAATTGAAACTATGGTCAAGACCAACATAAGAATACGGATAAATTTTCCGACCATGGATTTGCTCGCCTTAAAACCTTTGTTAAAGCTATAGACTGCGAGTTGAATAGATATGAAACCAAACCAAATGATGAGGTTACCTGCTGGGATTCCTAATAAGGCATAGGCCAAGATTGATGATCCCGTAGAAAATAGAATTACAATTATACCTATTACGGCTAACGAAATTGGAAATATTTTTTTGTTTGTTATATTCAAGATTTTAAACTTTTAATTTTAGAAAACACATCCCATATTACCACGCCAGCGCTTACAGAGATATTTAGGGAATGCTTGGTGCCATATTGAGGGATTTCAATCACAACATCACTGTTGTCAACCACATCTTGCTGTACACCTTTAACTTCGTTTCCAAAAACAAAGGCATATTTAGTATTTAGTTGAGGTTCAAAAGTATTGAGAAATGTGGCGTTTTCTGCTTGTTCAATTGAGCATATAATGACGCCTTCAGATTTTAACTTGTCAATTACATTAATTGTGTTTTCATGGTATTCCCAACTTACAGATTCTGTGCTTCCTAAAGCCGTTTTTCTAATATCGTTATGTGGTGGTTGGGCTGTTATTCCACAGAGATAAATTTTCTCAATTAAAAAGGCATCACTGGTTCTAAACACCGAACCAATATTATTTAAACTTCTAATATTATCAAGAATTATTATAATAGGTGACTTGTCAGCTAGTTTAAATTCTGAAATATCTAATCGGTCTAATTCTTCGTTTTTTAACTTTCGCATGTTGAAATCTTGGTCTAATTGTAGATAACTTATAGCTTTTTTACTTTATATAACTAAGCTATTTGGCTAAATTAGCACACTTACATTTTAGACAAAAATACACAAAACTCTTGGCTAAAAAGGCAAAAAAAGAAACACCATTAATGAAGCAATACAATGCTATTAAAGCAAAGTATCCCGATGCTTTATTGTTGTTTAGAGTTGGTGATTTCTATGAAACCTTTGGTGGTGATGCCATAAAAGCATCTAAGATTTTAGATATAATTCTAACAAAGCGAGGCGCAGGTAGCGAAAGTGAAACAGAACTGGCAGGATTTCCACACCATTCGTTAAATACGTATTTGCCAAAGTTGGTGAGAGCAGGTGAACGTGTAGCGATTTGCGATCAATTAGAAGACCCTAAGCAAACCAAAAAAATTGTAAAACGCGGTGTAACGGAATTGGTAACACCTGGTGTAGCGTTGAATGATGATATACTGCACTCAAAATCAAACAACTTTTTATGTGCGGTCCATTTTGATAAAAAACATATTGGTGTTTCCTTCTTAGATATTTCTACTGGAGAATTTTTAACATCTCAAGGTGATTTAGAATATGTAGATAAGTTACTCCAGAATTTTAGTCCTAGTGAAGTTTTAATATCCAAACAATGTAGAACGGAGTTTATTAAAACTTTTGGAAATGACTTCCATACATTTTATATGGAAGATTGGGTATTTCAAGCCGATTATGCTCACCAAACCTTAACCAAACATTTTAATACTACTACTCTAAAAGGCTTTGGGATTGAAGATTTATATGAGGGTATTATAGCTTCTGGTGTGGTGCTACATTATTTATATGAAACTCGGCATAACAGGTTAGAGCATATTGCGGCCATATCAAGGATTGCAACTGATGATTATGTGTGGATGGATAAGTTCACTATTAGAAATTTAGAGTTGTACCATTCCACAAATGCAAATGCAGTTACACTTATTAACGTTATTGACAAGACCATTTCTGCGATGGGAGGGCGAACTTTAAAACGATGGTTAGCCTTACCGCTAAAGCATGCAGATAAGATAAAGCAACGACATGAGATTGTAAAGTTTTTCCTAGATAATGAAGCGGTTCTTCAAAAAATACAAGCGCAAATAAAGCATATTGGTGATGTAGAACGTCTTATCTCAAAAATTGCAACGACTAGAGTGAGTCCTCGCGAAGTGATTCATTTAAAGAATTCATTGGAAGCAATTGTGCCGATAAAATCTTTGGCAGAAACTTGTGAAAATGAAGCTCTAAAAGTCATTGGTGAGAATCTAAATAATTGTGATTTAATAAGGGATAAGATAAAGCAAACACTTAATGAAGAAGCTCCAGTCAATGTATTGAAGGGTAATACAATTGCTGAAGGTTATTCTCAAGAATTAGATGAGCTAAGAGGATTATCAAAGTCAGGTAAGGATTACCTAGATGCTATGCTAAAACGTGAAAGTGAATGTACAGGAATTCCATCGCTAAAAATAGCGTCTAACAATGTATTCGGCTATTATATAGAAGTTAGGAATACACATAAAGATAAGGTACCAGAGGAATGGATTAGAAAACAAACCCTGGTTAATGCGGAGCGTTATATTACTGAAGAATTAAAGGAATATGAAGCTAAGATTCTTGGTGCAGAAGAGCGTATTTTAGCCATTGAACAACAACTGTTTTCTGAGCTAGTGCTTTGGATGCACCAATTCATTATTCAGGTGCAACAAAATGCACAACTGATAGGTCAATTAGATTGTTTATGTGGCTTTGCAAGTTTGGCAAAATCCAATAAATATAATTACCCACAGATTGATGAGAGCTTTGAATTAGATATCAAAGATGGTCGTCACCCAGTTATTGAAAAGCAACTACCACTTGGTGAGCCCTATATTGCAAATGATGTTTATCTCGATAGAGAGTCACAACAAATCATTATGATAACCGGACCTAATATGTCTGGTAAGTCAGCTATATTGAGACAAACAGCTTTGATAGTATTGCTGGCTCAAATAGGAAGTTTTGTCCCGGCAAAAGAAGCGAGAATAGGCTTGGTAGATAAAATATTTACGCGTGTTGGTGCTAGCGATAATATCTCAATGGGCGAATCTACCTTTATGGTTGAGATGAATGAAACGGCATCTATTCTAAACAACATTTCTGAACGAAGCTTGGTGCTTCTAGACGAAATTGGTCGTGGCACAAGCACTTACGATGGTATTTCTATAGCTTGGGCCATTAGTGAGTATCTACATGAGCATCCTGCAAGACCAAAAACCTTGTTTGCAACGCATTACCACGAGCTTAACGAAATGACTGAGACCTTTGGTAGGATTAAAAACTTTAATGTTGCGATTAAGGAGCTAAAGGACAATGTTCTATTTGTGCGGAAACTGGTTGAAGGAGGTAGTGAACATAGTTTTGGAATTCATGTAGCAAAGATGGCTGGTATGCCACAACAGGTTATTCGTCGTGCAAATAAGATATTATCAAAATTAGAAAAGTCCCATTCTAGCGAAGAATTAACGGATACGGTAAAATCGCTTAAAGATGATATGCAGTTGAGCTTCTTTAACCTAGATGATCCATTGTTAGAAGAAATTAAAGACGAAATATTACATACAGATATTAATACCTTGACTCCTGTTGAGGCTTTAATGAAGCTTAATGAGATAAAGCGTATGCTGATTAAGAAAAAACAAGCCTAATTTAATTTCTATTTATTTTAAAAAAAGACTTTGCTTTTCTAAGAAATATTTTAAATTTGCATCCGCTTTTATAGCGAATATGTTCTCTAAAAAGACTACGCGAAAGTAGCTCAGGGGTAGAGCATCACCTTGCCAAGGTGAGGGTCGCGGGTTCAAATCCCGTCTTTCGCTCTATACAATATATACCAATATGGTTACAGTTCGTAACCTTGATGCTGAAGTGGTGGAATTGGTAGACACGTTGGACTTAAAATCCAATGGCCATTATGGCCGTGCGGGTTCAAGTCCCGCCTTCAGTACAGATGAAAACCGTAATTACTTTATTTACAAAGTGTTACGGTTTTTCTATTAATGATTTGTCAACATTTAGACAGCAAGTGACAAAAAAGCATCATTTTTTAGATATTTCATTACAAAAAACAATAAACAAGAATAGTAGGATTGGAAATAAAGATATAAAAAAGAGCATTGGTAAATCTGACAAAACCAACACTCTTTAGTGCTTCACAATCAATCAGCTACTATGAGATAGCTAAATCGAAATTAATTATTATCCATAGCCTTAACCTTTCTAAAAAGACGAATAACATTTATATAACGTTGAATATACATTTACTGTCGTTCAATGGGAATTGCCGTCATGTACTTCACTACGTTCTTAGGCTCATTAAGATGGTTCGATAATAAGTCAAGTTTTTGTGCCTAGAAAAACTGTAATTAATATATTTATATGGTGTTAGTTTTTTTTTATTATTTACTAAACATATTCTAAGCCGTTCTAAAAAAGTAATGTTTTTAATATTTTTCTCACACGTTGAAGTCTCTCGTCATGCATAAATATAAAAAAAGAGCGTCACTACGGACGCTCTTTTAACCTTATGATAAAATTAGTACTTAGGTTAAAGGTTAAATCATTTTTACGTGAACTTAACACAAATGTAATCTAGTCCTTTTTTTAAATCGTTGAATAGTGGTTTTAATCCTTTGAATAAACATTAACTGTCGATTAATGGTTATTACTCATTATGCTTTAAGATATTTAATACATAACTATGCTGAGTAGGTAAACCTAACAGGCGCTTTCAACTGCTTGTCTTAGTTTAAGCGATAATTTCATTCATGGCTTAGTTCGGATGAGCAATCTGAAAAAATTGATTAATCAAAAAAGAGCGTTATCTTAAAAAAGACGTGTAGCAATTTAAACGACCTGAATTACGGATAACTGTCGGTAAATGGTGATTTTTTAGAACGAGTAATAATTATGTGTAGTTTAAGGTAATCTACCAAATATTTAATAAGGCTTTTTTGTATTTTCAACTCATAACTATTTTCAATATTATTTGTTGTAAACTAAAATGTTTAAATATCTTTAAGGAGTTTTTTCTAGTTAAACTATTTCTTTTTACAACCAATATTTTCCAACGATACAATTACAAGATTTATGAGATTGAAGCATACCATATTAGCAACTATAGCAGTATCAATTATCAATATATCCTGCAAGGATTCAACTAAAAGAGAAATTTCAATGGATGAAAAAGTGCTATCTAAAACCTATCAAGGTGAATCTATAACGCATGATTTTGACGCGGAAATAGATGCTTTAATAAGTCAAATGACATTAGAGGAAAAAACGGGAATGCTACATGGTACAAGTATGTTTTCCACAGCTGGTGTAGAACGCTTAGGAGTACCTGAATTGAAAATGGCAGATGGTCCATTAGGTGTACGTGAAGAGATTTCAAGAGATTCTTGGGCGCCTGCCGGATTAGATAATGATTTTGCCACATACTATCCTGCTGGAGGTGGACTTTCTGCTACATGGAATACTGAACTGGCCTATACATTTGGATTTAGTGTCGGTGAAGAAACTCGTGCCAGAGATAAGGACGTGTTGTTATCTCCTGCTATTAATATTATTAGAACGCCTTTAGGTGGTAGAACCTATGAATACTTTACAGAAGATCCGTTTCTGAATAAAAAACTCACGGTTCCCTTTGTGGTTGGTATGCAAGAAAATGATGTTGCAGTGTGCGTAAAACACTATGCGACAAACAATCAAGAAACCAATAGGGATTTCGTAAATGTACAGATTGATGAGCGTACACTACGTGAAATATATCTACCTGCTTTTAAGGATGCCGTAGTGGAAGCGAAGGCCTATAGTATGATGGGAGCATACAATAAATTTAGGGGAGAATACTTATGTGAGAATGGCTACATGCTAAATGATGTTTTAAGAGATGAGTGGGGATTTGAAGGTATTGTTATTTCAGATTGGAATGCTGTACATACTTCGGTTAATTCATTGAGAAGTGGTTTAGATATTGAGATGGGAACTCCAAAACCATTTAATGAGTTTTATTTAGCAGATCCACTGATAGATTCAATTAAAGTAGGTAAAATCTCTGAAGATGAAATAGATATTCACTTAAAACGTATCATGCAATTAATGTATACAGTAAAAAGAATGGGAGCTAATGACCGCAAAAAAGGAATCATTAACACAGAAGCTCATTTTAAGGACACTTATGATATTGCTTCAGAATCTATAGTTCTATTAAAAAACAGTAATGAACTTTTACCAATAGATGCTTCCAGAATTAAATCCGTTGCTGTAATTGGCAATAATGCAAAAAAGAAAAATGCTCTTGGTGGTTTCGGTGCAGGTGTAAAAACAAAGCGTGAAGTTACGCCATTGGAAGGATTACAAAATAGACTTCCAGAATCAGTAACAATTAATTATGCTGAGGGTTATCAGGAAAGATATGCTCCGAAAAAGGAATCTGTTTTTGGAGATGTTACACAAGAAAGAGTTGACACCATAGATGAGTTAGATCCGAAGATGCTTCAAGATGCTATTGATACTGCGAAATATTCGGATATTACAATAATATTTGCAGGTTCTAATAGGGATTTTGAAACTGAAGCTTCAGATAGAGCAGACCTAGAGCTTCCATTCGGTCAAGTAGAACTTATTAAAGAGGTGCTTAAGGTAAATCCTAATACGATTGTGGTTATGATAGGTGGTGCACCTTTTGATTTAGGGGCCATAAAAGAAAAGTCAAAAGCATTGGTATGGAGCTGGTTTAATGGTTCTGAAGGGGGTAATGCATTGGCGGATGTGCTTTTAGGCGATGTTAATCCTTCAGGTAAATTACCATGGACAATGCCAAAAGCTCTAAACGATTCTCCAGCCCATGCAACTAATAGTTTTCCTGGCGACAAATCTGTAACCTATGAGGAGGGATTATTGGTCGGTTATCGTTGGTTTGATACAAAAAATGTAGAGCCATTATATCCATTTGGTTATGGACTTTCTTATACGTCTTTCAGCATTAAAAATACTAAAACAGATAAGAATGAGTATTCTAATGATGATACAATTTTAATTTCCTTAGAGGTTGAAAATACTGGAGAAATGGATGGAAAAGAGATTGTGCAGTTATATGTTAGTAAATCAAATTCTGAAGTTGAAAGAGCTGAAAAGGAATTAAAAGGATTTATAAAGGTGATGGTAACCTCCGGAGAAAGTAAAAAGGTTACTTTAGAATTACCAGTTAAAGAATTAGCGTACTATGATGTTTCTCAAAAAGCTTGGACAGTAGAACCAGGTAGTTATAGTTTGAGAATTGGAAATTCATCACGGAATATTACATCAGAAGTTACCATAAATGTGAAATAATCTATTTTGATTTCTTCAATCCTTTATTTTAAGTTTTTTAATTGGCCAAGTATTGTCCTTATTCTGTTTGGCAATTAAGTGATCAGATATGAATTTTGATTTAATTCTAGGAGGTTTGCCTAAGAAGTTCTTTTCTAAGGTAACATGATTTGGTTTTCTTTTTTCCACAGTCGAAAAATTGATTTTAAATTAGAAATCTATCCTAATATGACCTATCATAATGGTCATGCTTTATATTTCAAAATATTCAATAAAAATGTCATTATGTTGTCATTTAATCTATATAAAAATTAGTCATATTCAATAAGATAAAAATTGTTTAACCACTACATATGGGGTAAAAAACCATATAAATGCTTATCTTTTGGCCTTAATAAAACAAAACACAAATGTTGTGGTACTTTCAATTATTTTTTTCGAATGATAATTTTTAGAAATTTAATTTGTCTATTATTTGTTTTCCTTGGTTCCTTTCTTCAGTCTCAAGAAATTCCTCCAATAAATGTTTTTACGCCACAAGATTATCGAGCTGAAGATCAGAATTGGTCAATCTCACATGATGACAATAACTTTATTTATGTTGCTAATAATGGAGGTCTGTTAGAATACAATGGTGCCTCATGGCGGGTATATAAATCACCAAATGATGTGATTCTCAGAACCGTAAAAAGTGTTGGAGATAACATATATACAGGTGGATATATGGATTTTGGTTATTGGCAAAGAAATGAATATGGAGAACTATTTTATTCGTCTTTAGTCCATGAAAATGATTTAAATATGCAGGAGGATGAAGAGATTTGGGGCATTATTACCGTAGAAGATTTTATTCTTTTTCAGTCTTTTGAAAGAATATATATCTACAGTACCGAAAATAAAAAGTTTAGTATTATAAATTCTGACCTTAGGATCAATAAAATCTTCGAAGTAAATGGTATGGTCTATTTTCAAAAGCGAGGTGTGGGATTATTTAAATTAGAGAATGGAAAGGAGTATAAATTTATTGACTTTGAAGATATTAATGGTATTGAAGTAAATAATATGTTCAGTTTTGAAGATGATTTAGTTCTCATATCTCAGGAAAGAGGTTTTTACAAGGTTAGAAATAAAGGCCTTGAAAAATGGTCTATTAATGCTGACAACATAATTTTAAATGAAAGTATTTATAGTAGTATTAGGCTTAAAGACGGCAGTTTTCTTTTGGGTACAATATCCAATGGTTTAATAAACATTGATACTAATGGAAATTTAGTATTCTCTATTAATCAAGAAATTGGCTTAAGTAATAATACAGTTCTATCTATTAACGAAGATTCCTATGGTAATGTATGGCTCGGATTAGATAATGGCATTAACGTAATTAATCTGAATTCTCCATACCGAGTTTTTCAAGACAAGTTGGGTATTTTGGGAACAGTTTATGTTACAAAAAAAATTGGAAACACACTCTACTTAGGGACAAATCAAGGACTATTTTATAGAGACTTCAATAGAGATAAAGGTTTTACTTTTATTAAAGGAACTAACGGTCAGGTTTGGAGCTTGGAGGTTATAGACGGCACTTTTTTTTGCGGTCATGATAAGGGAACCTTTATTATAGAAGATAATCGTTCAACCCTAGTTTCAGAAGAAATAGGGACTTGGAATATCAAACAAATTGAGAATAATCCAAATTTGATAATCACCGGTAATTATAAAGGTCTTCATGTATTAGAAAAGACAATTAAGGGATGGAGAAAAAGAAATAAAATTCAAGGTTTTGATATTTCCAGTAGATATTTAGAGTTTACATCACCAAGAGAGATTTTAGTTAGCCATGAATACAAAGGAATATATAGGTTAATTATTGATGAAGAATATAGGAATGTTATAAAATCGTCACAAATTTCAAAATTAATGGGATCCAAGTCTGGTATTTCACAATACAATAATGATATTTTGTATTGCAATCAAGACGGTGTTTTTAAATATAACAAAGTTAGTTTCACTTTTCATAGAGACAGTTTGTTCAGTTCTGTTTTGAGTGGCAATCAATATCTTTCCGGAAAACTAATTTATGATTCTGATGATAAGAGACTTTGGGGATTTCCCAAGAACGAGATTGTTTATATAGAACCTGGAAAACTTACTTCTAATCCCAAAATAGAAGCATTACCTATTTCTAGTAATATCAGAAAGGGTAAACCTGGTTATGATAACCTGTTGTATTTGGATAACAAAAGATATTTAATTGGTACAACTGTTGGGTATGTAATTATAGATTTAGCCAAATTTAAAAAAGAAGAGAAAGAGATGTTCTTAAATGGTGTATCGTATAATTCAATTCGTAATGAATCTGTATCATTAGCTACAAATACTTCTGCAAGCTTAAAAACTGAAGAGAATAACTTACGCTTTAATTATAGTGTAGCGAGTTATAATGCATTATCATCTAATAAGTATCAATATAGATTATTGGGTATCTATGATGAATGGAGTAAATGGTCTTCTAGCCCAGAGGTTATATTTGAGAATCTTCCTCATGGTGAGTACACTTTTGAAGCTAGAGCAATAACCGATGGAGTAACTTCTAAGAATAGAATAAGTTATAGTTTTTCTATTGAAAAGCCATGGTATATTAAACCATTAGCCCTAACTATTTATGTGATTTTAGCTATGGTGTCTATCTACCTTATTCATTATCTCAATAAAAGATATTACAAAAGGCAAAAAGAGACTTTACTTAAGAAAAAGGCACAAGAACTTGAACTTGAGCAGTTAGAAAATCAAAGACAATTAATTCAATTTAAGAATAAGAATCTTCAATTGGATATTGAAAACAAGAACAGGGAATTGGGTATGGCTACTATGAACCTTGTTAAACGTAATGAACTACTTAATAATATTAAAGAAGAATTAACAAGGGCACAATCCACTAACGACATTAAAAGTGTAATTAAGGTAATCAATTCAAGTCTAAACAGTACTGGAGATTGGAAACTATTTGAAGAAGCGTTTAATAATGTCGATAAAGACTTTATGAAAAGAATTAAAGCATTACACCCTGCAATTACACCGAATGATTTGCGTCTTTGTGCATATTTACGACTTAACTTATCATCAAAAGAAATTGCTCCACTTTTAAATATTTCACATAAAAGTGTTGAGGTAAAACGCTATCGTTTACGAAAAAAAATGGGACTTGAGCACGACCAAAGCCTATCTAATTACATTATAGAGCTTTAACACTCCTATACATCCTTTAAAAATACCTATACAAAAACTATACATCGGTGTTAAAACCACTGTATTAAAGGAATTCTATTAATTAAATGTTAAATTCAAAATTCCTTATTTTATTGGCTAAATATTGAATTTACCTTAAAAATAGGCCTTAATTATTGCCTTGTATATTTATTGTATAGCCAATTATTAATGATTTCTTAACAACTTGTTTTAAGTTGCAATAAATCAAAATAATTATGCGTAATCAATTTTTAACTTTAATCGTAATGCTAATGACAGGTTCAATCGCCAGTCAAAACATTAGCATTTCAGGAATAGTTACAGAAGCCTCTTCAGGCCAACCCTTACCAGGCGTAAATGTTATTATCAAAAACACTGCAAAAGGCGCTTCAACTGATTTTGACGGAAAATTTACTCTGGACGATGTTCCTCTAAATTCTATTGTCGTTATTTCTTACATAGGGTATCAATCTCAAGAAATAATAGTGGAAAATGAACAACCGTTAACAATTCAACTTCAAGAAGATGCTGAAGCACTAAGTGAAGTTATAGTTATTGGTTATGGGACACAAAAAAAGAAAGAAGTTACAGGTGCAGTTAGTGTACTAGACTCAAAGGCAATCGAAAAACTTAATCCTGTTAGGGTTGAGCAAGCAATACAAGGTCAAGTGGCTGGTGTAAATGTTACTTCTAACTCTGGTTCGCCAGGTAGTGGTCTTAATATAAGAATTCGCGGTATTACTACAAATGGTAATAACGCACCTTTAATATTGGTAGATGGGAATAGAATTGCAGATTTATCTGTTTTAAATCCAAATGATATTAAAACTATAAATGTACTTAAAGATGCAACGGCTGGTATTTATGGTGTACAGGCAGCAAATGGTGTTATTTTAATTACAACTAAATCTGGTCGCACTAATTCCGAATTGAATTTTCAAATAGATACATATTCTGGTTTCCAAGTCACAAGTAAGAAGATGGATCTATTAAACGCAAGAGATTTTGCTATATATGTAAATGACGCAGCTGACGCTACTGAATTTTTTGTATATCCAGATAGCGGTACAGACTGGCAAGATGAAGTTTTTGAGGTTGCACCTATAACTGATTTTAGTTTAAATGTTAGTGGAGGTACTGAAAAATCAGCATTCTCTGCTGGTGTGTCATACCTAAATCAAGATGGTATTGTTGGTGGTGAAAAAAATAACTACGAAAGATTAACAGGTAGAATAAATTATCAGTATGATATTTTAGATAATTTAAAATTAACAGCTAATACTTTATTAACGAAGTCAGAAAAAAATAATCTAGCGGAAGGTGGTATCGGAGCAGTATTATATAATGCAGTTAATATAAATCCAACGATGCCAGTTAGAGATGAAAATGGTGTATTTGCCTTCGCTAACGATATTTCTCAGATTGAGATTATTAATCCTGTTGCTCAAATAGCTGATTCTTATAATACAAGCAAAGTGGAACGCTATAGTGGTGTGATCGGATTAGATTACACATTCTGGGAAAACTTTACTGTTACTTCTAGATTTCAAGGAAACCATGCCAATGTTCGTGATGATGTATTTAGGCCAGAAGTTTATTACGGTAATGGTAAAGGAGCTAATACGGTAAGTTCACTATCGGCCTTAGAAGACGATGTTGTTTTCAATGAAGTTGTTGATTTTGGTGCAGATTATACAGATTTCACATGGGATAATTTAATCACATATACTAATACCTTTAATGACAAACATGATTTAACGGTGTTATTAGGAACCTCTTTATATAGAACTAAAGGACGATTTTACGGTGATATTGGCCGTACCGAGATAGGTACTAATGAACCAGGACAGTCTATTTATGACGATGGAATGGTTAGACAACCAAGATTTACTGAGGCAGCCTTAGAAAACGGAGCTGATTGGTTTGATGCTCGTCTTTCATCACTTTTCACAAGAATACAGTATAATTATAAGGGCAAGTATTTATTGTCTGCTGTATTAAGAAGAGACGTTTCTTCTCAATTCTCGTCTCAAGATGGGAATAATGTTGGTTACTTCCCTTCAGGATCTATTGGATGGAATATTTCTGACGAGGCTTTTATGAAAGAAGTTAATTGGATTAACAACTTAAAATTAAGAGCTAGTTACGGTGTCATTGGAAATGACCGTATACCAGCTTTTGCCTTTGTTACAAGGTTAGATGGGCAAGCAACAATTGACGTTGGATCAGATGATTTATTATTTGGATTAGCACCTGGTAGACCAGGAAATCCAGATTTAAAATGGGAAGAACAAGAAACTGCAAATATTGGTCTAGACCTTCGCTTCTGGGATAATAAAATTAATATCACTGCAGATGCCTATAGAAAACAAACAAAAGACTTGTTATTAACACCTCAAGCTTCAGGTATTACTGGTGTAGGTGCACCAGCAACAGGACCATCTGTTGTTAATGCTTGTACTGTTCGTAATACTGGTTTTGAATTTGCAATTGGATATAACGATAATTTTTCTGATGATTTTAAATTCAATCTAAATTTTAATTTTACAACAATTGATAATGAGGTTATTTCACTTAATGGCAGAACAACACCAGTGGGTGGAGAATACGGAGTAGGTATTAATCAAACAGGTATTACTCGTATGGTTCCTGGACTTCCTTTAGGTCATTATTATGGTTATGCTACGGATGGTATTTACCAGACACAAGCGGAAATTGATGCGTTAAATGCTACTGCACCTTCAGGCTCTTACAGTACCATTGGAGATGTAGCACCTGGTGATTTAAAGTTTGTTGATACAAATGGAGATGGAGAGATTACAGCTGATGATAGGACCAATATTGGAAACCCAATACCAGATGCAACATTTGGCTTAAATATTGGCTTTTCTTATAAAAACATAGATTTTAGTGCGAACGCCTTTGCATCGATTGGTAATGATATGATTAGAGACTATGAGCGCAAGGATTTATACGCAAATAGAGGTACATATATGCTAGAAAGATGGCAAGGTACAGGTACTAGTAATTCTGTACCAAGGGCTGTTTCTGGTGCCAACGTAAATACTGATGTGTTTAATGATTTTCATGTTGAAGATGCATCATTTTTACGTTTACAGAATGTGCAGATAGGTTATACATTTGGAGAAAAATTAGTTAACTCCTTAGGTGTAAATAGCTTTAGAGTCTATGTGTCTGGTAATAATTTATTTACCATCTCTGACTATTTTGGGTTTGACCCATCTGCTAATACCGGTGCTCCTCTTGGAGGAGGAATTGATAAAGGATTTTATCCGGTTGCCGCATCTTATCTTTTAGGAATTAATTTAAACTTTTAATTTGTTATGAAAAGAACGTTAATAATTTTATTTGGTCTCGCTTTATTCTATGTTGTAGGTTGTAGTGATGACTTTGTTGAAGTGGAACCAGATGGTTTTAATGATACTGATTTCTTCAATAATCAAGAAGAATATGAAAGTGCTCTTGTAGGCGCATATGACATGCTTCAATCAACATTTTGGAATGTGCTTACAGGTATTGTTGCTTCACCAGACTATGCGGCCGGAGGTGATGCGTTTAATTACGATCAGCCTACCCTGCAAAATATCAATTTAATGATACACACTCCGGCTGATGAAAATCAATTGAGAAGTATTTGGGGGTTAATGTACGCCGGTTTAAATAGAGCTAATTTTATCCTTGAGTTCAAGGGAAAAACAGATTTTGCTGGTAAAGAGGAGCTTATTGCAGAGACTTACTTTTTAAGAGCATATTACACTTTTGAATTGGTAAAGTACTTTGGTAATGTGCCATTAAAACTTGAAGAGCGTAATGGTGTTATGAGAATTGCGGATGAGCGAATTTTTCCAGAAGAAGAATTTGGTTTGGAAAGAGTTGCAGATATAGCAACTGCATATAGTTTAATTGAGGAAGATTTAAAAGAAGCTATGCCCAATTTACCGGTTTCTCAAGATTTTCCATATGAAGCTACTAAGAGTGCAGCACAAGCATTATTAGGTAAAGTTTATTTATATCACGGTTCTTTCGACCAATCAAAATTTGCTAACGCAGCAACAGAACTAAACCAAGTAATCGCGAGCAATCAGTTTTCTTTAACACACGGAGATAACTACGCTAAACTTTTTGAAGGCGAAGGTGAAAATAGTACAGAAGCAGTTTTCGAGATTCAGTATACTGGTGTAGAACCAGCAGGTTGGGGGTGTATAGAATGTAGTCAAGGCACTTATTTCCCTCAATTTTGTGGACCTCGTTCACCTTGGAGTAATAGTGAGTTTTCTTCAGGTTGGGGTTTCTGCTTACCGTCAGTAGAATTATTTGATTTATTTGAAGAGGGTGATGCAAGACGTGACGTTACATTTTTTGATTTGAGAGAGGATCAAGACAGTTATTCACAAGGTAGAGATGATACCGGGTTGTTTAATAGAAAATATATGCCAAGAAAAGATGCGGATGGAGTTGGTTCAGATCCATTAAATTATTCACAAAACTATAGAGCTATAAGATATGCAGATGTATTATTAATGGCGGCTGAGGCAGAAATCCAAAGTGGAGGCGCTAATGCAGTAAGTTATTTAAACGAAGTAAGAGCAAGAGCTTATGGGGATAACAGCCATGACTTTGATACTTCTGAAGGTACGCTTTTAGACGCTATTTATATAGAAAGAAGAAAAGAATTAGGTGGTGAAGGCCATGGATTCTTTGATTTGGTTCGAACAGGTAGAGCAGCTTCTATGATAGAAGGCTTTACACCAAATAAAAATGAAGTTTTCCCAATTCCATTAATTGAGCTACAGTTAGCCAATGCAGAAGATCGTTGGGGAAATCCTGGTTATTAAAAATAAGTTATTAAAATAAAAACAAATAAAATGAAACTATTAAAAAAAGGAGCTTTTAAAATTATAGCATTATTGTTGTTAATAAGCACGCCATATTCTTGTTACGAAGACGAGGAGGATTTAAATATAATCGCAGGTTTAGATTTCACAGTGGCTACATTAAACGCTGAAGGAAATGAAACAGGTGTAATTCCGGTAACAAGCCCTCCCGATGGCAGAATGTTATTCACGATAGATTTTGGTAATTCGAATGATGATTCAGATGTGTTTCAAACAAGCGGACCAATGGTAATTTATAACTACCCTTTAGAAACGGCTACATACACAATTACTGTAACAGCTTCTCTTCCAGGAAGAGACAGCGTAACTATTACAAAAGAGCATACTGTTATTTATATTACAGAACCGGAACCAACACCAGATTCCCCTATTGCAGGAACATGGAAATTTGCACCTGAGGCAGGTGCTTTTGGGGTCGGCCCAGGATTGAATGATGTGTCATGGTTTTCAAGCTCGGTAGATGATATTACAACAAGAGCATGTCTGTTTGATGATGAATATGTATTCGGTGAGGATGGTACATTTCAAAATGTTTTAGGTAATGATACTTGGTTAGAAGGTTGGCAAGGCACCACTCCAGATGCATGTGGTACCCCGGTATTTCCTCATGACGGATCAGCTTCAGCTACTTATAATTATAATGCGGCAATGGGAACGTTAACTATAGATGGTACAGGCGCATTTATGGGGCTAGCTAAAGTTATCAATGGTGCAGAATTGAGTGCACCTGGAGAAGCTCCAACATCAATAACTTATCAAGCAGAACTCTCTGCAGATGGCAATACATTGGACTTAGACATCCAAGTAGCTGGAGATGGATGGTGGTCTTTCAAATTTCAAAAGAATGCTGTTGCGCCACCACCGCAACCATCTGCCCTTGATGGAGTATGGAAAATGGCACCAGAGCCAGGAGCATTTTTTGTTGGTCCTGGTTTTAACAGTAGCGAATGGTTTTCAAGTTCAGCAGATGACGTAACAACTAGAGCATGTTTCTTTGATGATGAATATGTTTTTAATGCTGATGGTACTTTTCAAAACGTATTAGGCTCTGAAACTTGGCTAGAGACATGGCAAGGAGTTGGAGCTGACGCATGTGGTACGCCAGTAGCGCCACATGACGGCTCAACGTCTGCAACCTATTCATATGACGAGAGTGCAGGTACAATAACTCTAAATGGGCAAGGTGCTTATTTAGGTCTTGCTAAGGTTATAAATGGAGGTGAATTAGCAGCTCCAGGTGATGCGCCAGGCTCAATTACATATTTAGCAGAGCTATCAGCAGATGGAAATACTCTTGAAGTTGATATTCAAATTGCTGGAGACGGATGGTGGTCCTTTAAACTTGTAAAAGAAGGTGCAACTCCCCCGTCATCACCACTCGATGGTTCTTGGGTAATGGCACCAGAGCCAGGAGCATTTTTTGTTGGTCCTGGTTTTAACAGTAGCGAATGGTTTTCAAGTTCAGCAGATGACGTAACAACTAGAGCATGTTTCTTTGATGATGAATATGTTTTTAATGCTGATGGTACTTTTCAAAACGTATTAGGCTCTGAAACTTGGCTAGAGACATGGCAAGGAGTTGGAGCTGACGCATGTGGTACGCCAGTAGCGCCACATGACGGCTCAACGTCTGCAACCTATTCATATGACGAGAGTGCAGGTACAATAACTCTAAATGGGCAAGGTGCTTATTTAGGTCTTGCTAAGGTTATAAATGGAGGTGAATTAGCAGCTCCAGGTGATGCGCCAGGCTCAATTACATATTTAGCAGAGCTATCAGCAGATGGAAATACTCTTGAAGTTGATATTCAAATTGCTGGAGACGGATGGTGGTCCTTTAAATTGATAAAACTATAACTATTGAGATTAGTAGCTAGTGGTATGGCAAACGCTTAGACGTATTTACCTTATCTTAAGTTTTTTTAAAACATCTAGCAAATTTAATGACTTGTTTGTTGCAAAACGATTAGTCAAAATGTAATCACAATTATTAAATAAACTATATGAAAAATAATCTAATTGTACTTTTTTTGATGATTTGCATGTCTATTACGTATGCGCAATCAAATAAGGTAACCGTAGAAAATAGTACTGATGGATACCGACTTGTCGTTAATGGTGAAAATTTTATAATAAATGGTATGAATTGGGACTTTGTTCCAATTGGTACAAATGTTGTAAATGCCAATTTTTGGTCCAAATCAGATGATATAATCAAAGCAGGATTAGAAACAGAAATGTCCTTATTAAAAAATATGGGTGTTAATGTAATCAGACAATATACAGGTGTTCCAAAAAGATGGATTCAATATATATATGAGCAATACGGAATTTATACTATTTTGAATCATTCATTCGGTAGGTACGGACTTACAATAGACGGTGTTTGGACACCAATTACTATATATGATGATGAAAAAACCTCTAGTTTGTTAATGTCTGAAGTTACTTCACTTGTTGAGGAATATAAAGATACTCCTGGGTTGTTATTATATTTATTAGGTAATGAAAACAATTATGGTTTATTTTGGCAAGGAGCAGAGACAGAGGATTTTCCAGATGACGAAGCACAAAGGAATTATATAGGTGAAAAACGAGGAAGGCCTATGTACAAACTTATGAATCAAGCCGCAATAGCTATCAAGGCAATAGACTCATCTCATCCGGTAGCTATTTGTAATGGTGATTTATTGTTTGTAGATATTGTAGCTGAGGAATGTAAAGATGTTGATATTTTTGGAACCAATGTATATAGAGGTTCGTCTTTTACAGATATGTTCGATGTAGTATCTGAAAAATTAGACATGCCATTGATGTTTACGGAGTTTGGAGCAGATGCATTCAATGCAAAAGAAAACAGAGAAGATCAAAAAGCTCAAGCCTATTACATGGTAGAAAATTGGAAAGAAATTTATCAACATGCTGCTGGTTTGGGTAAGACAGGTGTTTCTATCGGTGGCTGTACATTTCAATTTAGTGATGGCTGGTGGAAATTCGGATTTGATGATAGAAAAAATGCAGAAGTCCACGACAATAATGCCTCTTGGTCTAATGGTGGGTATTCTATTGACCTGATACCTGGTCAAAATAATATGAACGAAGAATGGTTTGGTGTTTGTGCTAAAGGACCAACTAATGAAAGAGGTTTATATGAATTATACCCTAGGGCTGCATATTATGCTTTAAAGGAAGCTCATGCTTTAAATCCTTATGACGAAGATATGACCCTAGAATTTGTTACTAATTATTTTAAGAGTATTGAGATAATGGATCACGTTCTCAGAGCACGTGGTGATAAAGCAGCCTTAGGAGGAAATGAAACACAAAAAATTAGACTAAGTCAATTAACTGCAAAATTTACAACTTTTAATACTGGAGGTACTCTAATTACAACACCAGAGAGTGCAGATCCTAACGCTAATGCTTTTCCTGATCAGTTAGGATTCGATCATATGCAATCATATTTTGTAGGTGTTGAGGCAAATCCTGCTCCTAACGTAAGAGCTAATGTAGTATTCAATTTTATAGGGAATGTAGCTCAAAATCCAATAGATGAAATATTTTATGAAAATAGAGGAAGAGTTGTTACCGTGAATACAGATCAGGGTGAAGTTACCCTTAATGATATAAATAGATTAAATATTTATCAAAGTGAATTTGAATGGAACACCAAAGATTTTGACCTTCGTGGATTTTACAGAACAGGCCATTTCCACTGGCAATATGAAGGAGATTTTTTCGGATTATATCCTGAAGCTAATTACGGACCGAATTTAGATATTTATGGTGGTGAGATTTTAGGTGCTGAGATTGATGGAAAAGGCGCTTTAGAAGGTTTAAAAGCAGCTTTTGGACCCCAATTATGGTGGGGCGCGAATCCAACTATGTTATTTAAATATCAAAAGAAAATAGGTAATTATGGATTTACTGGAATTTATCATAGAGATGTAGAAAGAGATATTAGATTTGACCAAAATGGCAGACGGGTATTAGATGAAAATCAACTAAGAAGTGGTATTATTCCTGCATGGCCAACCGAAAGAGCAACTTTAGCAGTGGAGAGAGACTTCGGAAAATTTGGTATTACTCTTGGAGGTATATGGGGAGGAAGTCCACTAAACGGAAGTTCATTTCAGATGTATGAGGAAATGAACGATGTTGTTGTAACAGATAAAATCAACAGCAGTGATAATTGGGGTGGAAAGGCTAAAATCACCTATACTGGAGGTAAGTTTAATTGGTATGCACAAGGTGCAATTATGGGACTCGTAGCGAATGGTGGATTTGATGCAACAAGAACATTTACAGGTTGGAGATTAAAAGATTCTGGTAGCGGTAATATGAGTAATTTTCTCTCTGGATTCACTTATTCATTTGGAAACTTACAAATAGCACCAAATTTTATGTGGCAAAAACCGTTAGTTGACCCAATGCCGAATGGAGGTATTGCACCAGGTCGATTAAGAAATGTAATTGATGACCCTTTTGCAGTTAGACAAGGCAATAGAGAAATGACAGCGGGTGAGATTTTATTTTCTTTTGATCCAACTCCAGGTACTTGGATGTATGAATGGGATAATGATAGAGCGGAAGATGCCAAATTCGCAATGAATTTAGGATTTGTATATCGTCATCTACCAACAACGATGGATGCCCATATAGGTTTTTTGGCAACTCGAGAGTTTTTCGCTTTTCCAAATTCTGTTCCCGCGGAGGATTTGTGGGAAGTTCATACTAGAATGGTCTCTAAATTATCGCCAGATTTAGGAATTATAGGGAACTTTTATTACGGTAATGGTCAAGCCAATGGTGATAGCGATAGAACCATAACAAGATTTGGTGGAGATATTAGAGCAATTTATAAAAAAATGAAATTAGAAACCCATGTTAAAGTTAATGATTGGGGACCTTTTGATTATCACAGAGATTTTAATTTGACCTTTCCACTTCAACTTATGTTAGATATTTCAACATCCTTAGGAAAACCTGATTGGTTTATTCTCCCAAGTACAACTATAGGATTAAGGGGAACTTGGAGATCGTTGGATGTAAATTCACCTAGATTTTTACCAAATCAAGCTCCAGAATTCGGAATACCACCAATTAGTGCTGTTGGTTTTCCAAATGGATCTGAATGGGAAATAAGAACGTATGTTCACATTAATATCGGTAAATAATTAAAATATAGACCATGAAAAAATATAGATTAAAATACGCCACATTATTTTCAAGTTTAGGGGCGATTTGTATCCTTTTATTAGGTTGTGAAAGAGGATTTTCAGATGAGGTAGAACTGGCAACTTTTCCATCAAACGGTGACATATATACTGATGCGCCTATTGGATTAACAGATCAATTCTTTATTTCATTCGATCCAGCTTCAGGCGCAAATATTGAAGGTTTTGATACAGATAACAACGTATCATATGAAGGGTCATCATCAATAAGAATTGACGTACCAACACCTTCTGATCCAAATGGAAGTTACATTGGAGGAATTTTTAAAGATAGAGGTGAAGGTAGAGATTTAACAAATTATGATGCCCTAACATTTTGGGTAAAAGGTTCAACAACCGCAACTGTTGGGTCATTTGGTTTTGGAACTGATTTTGAAGGAGATAAACATGCAGTAACACTAAATAACGTTGAATTATCAACCAACTGGAAAAAGGTAATAATACCGATTCCTGATCCAACAAAATTAGTTAGAGAGAAAGGAATGTTTTTGTTTGCCGCAGGAACTCAAAGTACTAATGGAGCAGGATATTCTTTTTGGTTAGATGAAATTCGTTTTGAAAGATTAGGCACAATTGGGCAACCAAGGCCTGCAATATTAGGTGGTCAAAACCAGTCTGCTCAATCTAATGTTGGAACATCTCTGCCTTTAATTGGATTTAACTACACATCAAATTTGCCTAATGGGCAAGACATCACCGTGAATGCAACACCAGGATATTTTAGTTTTGAGACATCTAACCCTTTTGTAGCTTCAGTGAGCGAGGATGGTATTGTGACAGTAGATGGTCCTGGAGAGATAGATCCTGAAACAGGATTGTTAAATAATTCTGCTGTAATTACAGCCTACTGCGCTGATACTTTAGCTAGCGGTTCTCTAATTATTTCAGCAACTGATATTGAAGTTATATCCATTTTCAGTGATGTTTTTGCTAACGTACCTGTGGATAACTATAATGGATTTTATATAGATGGTTTTCAAACAACATTGGGTGGCGCAATTGACGAAAATGGAAATAATATAATAGATTACACATTATTAAATTTTGTTGCAATTGAGTTTTATGGTCGTGAAGGTAGTGGCGTGCAGCCTATCGATGCCACTGATATGACACATCTACATATTGATATTAGGGCAAATGAAGTGGTTGATGCTTCTGACTTTTTTAATATAAGCCTCTTTAATAATTTTACTACGCCAAGTGAAAACTCAGGGGAATTCCAAATATCAGGATCAGAGCTAGAAAGTAATGCATGGGTAGAATTTAATATACCACTTTCAAGTTTCAATGGCTTAAGTGCCAGAGATGCTTTAGGAATGATGTTATTTGTTACAGATAATACTATTGCTAATATATCTCTTGACAATATTTATTTCTATTCAGAAGATTAAAAATCAAAGCTAATTATGAAAAAAAGAATTTTAAAAGAAAAGACCTTTATTAAATACATTTTATTCTCATTACTAATAGTGATTTTAGTAACAAACTGTAACCAGGACGACACCCAAGAAGTAGCAGAATTCAAAAATTTATCAATGCATGATGAGTTTGACGTAGATGGTGCTCCAAATAGTGATATATGGACTTACAATATAGGTACAGGTGATAATGGATGGGGTAATGGCGAATTGCAATATTACACTGATAGGTCAGAAAATATTGTAGTAGAAGATAATATGCTAAAAATTACTGCGAGACAAGAGTCTTTTGAAGGATCAGGATATACATCAGCAAGAATATTAACAAAAGGACTATTTGAGCAACAATACGGACGTTTTGAAGCAAGAATGAAACTACCATACGGAAAAGGTATGTGGCCGGCATTTTGGTTACTAGGATCTAATATAGATGAAGTAAGTTGGCCTTTTTGTGGTGAAATCGACGTTATGGAAAATGGAGGTTCTAAACCAACTATAGTAAGTGGTTCGGTCCACGGTCCGGGATATAATGCAGGTAATGCAATTACTAAAACATATGAATTTAATAATTCTCGTGTAGATAGCGAATTTCATATTTACGGTATTGAATGGGGACCTAACTACATTAATTATTATGTTGATGATGTATTGTATAATCAAATTACACCTGCAGATGTTACTGGAGACTGGGTTTTTAATAACGGCCAATTTTTCATAATCATCAATCTAGCAGTTGGTGGTGCATTTGATGGTAACCCTAATGCAGACACCGTATTCCCTCAAACTATGTATGTGGATTACGTAAGAGTTTATTCTGCAGATTAAATATCAATTAATAGCAACGGCAAAAAGGTCAGGGAGTAAAATTCTTGGCCTTTTTACCCGTCATCTAGTGAGTGTAAATAACTAATTAAACCCAATTTTGAAAGATACTATAACAAAAGATATTAATGTGAAATTGGAGCCAGTAACAATTGATAACAAGGCTTATTTTAAAATTTCCAATAGTAATAGAATGCGACCATTTTTTATGAGCATAGTTAGCGATTCTGATCACTGGATGTTCATTTCTAGTAATGGTGGATTAACTGCGGGAAGAAAGAATTCTGAACACTCAATATTTCCATATTATTCTGATGATAAAATAACTGAATCATCCGAAATTACAGGTTCAAAATCGATTTTTCAGGTAACTAGAAATGGAGAAAAATATATTTGGGAACCATTCTCAATTAGATTTCAAGATAACTATAATACACGTTGTAACTTGTATAAAAGTGTTTATGGAAACTCCGTGATTTTTGAAGAAGAAAATCTTGATCTGGATCTTGTATATCGTTATGAGTGGTGTTCAACTGATAAATATGGCTTTGTTAAAAAATCAACACTTTCAAATAATGGAGAATTACCTGTAGAAGTTAATGTCTTAGATGGTATTCAAAATGTTTTGCCGTATGGTGTAAATAGTGCACTTCAAAATGCAAGTAGTAATTTGGTTGACGCCTATAAACGTACAGAATTAGTTAAAGAAACAGGTATAGGGATTTTTGCTTTAAGTGCTATAATTGTAGATAAGGCAGAACCAAGCGAAGCACTAAAAGCAAATGTTGTATGGTCCTTAGGAATTGAAAACGTAAATTACCTATTGTCCTCTCTTCAACTTGATAAATTTAGAAATTTTGGGGATGTTGACTTAGAAACTGATGTTAAAGCTGAGAAAGGTGCCTACTTTATAAATTCAAAGATTCAGCTTGTTCCTCAGTCCAAAAAAGAGTGGTTGTTCGTTGTAAATGTTAATCAGGATACATCAGATATTGTTGAAATCTCAAAATTGATTAGTGAGGAAAATAAACTTTTACAGAAGCTTGAAGATGACATAGCCTTAGGTACTGAAAATCTTGTAAAACTGAATGCTGCTTCTGATGGGCTACAGTTATCATCAGATAATTATAAAGATACTAGGCATTTTTCAAACACCCTATTCAATATTATGCGTGGTGGTATTTTTGATAATGGCTATACAATTGAAAAATGGGATTTAGAAAAGTATTTGGCAAAGGCAAACAAAAAAGTGTCGAGAAATTCTGAAGACGTTATTAGTGCCTTGCCAGAAACATTTTCTCTTGGAGTACTTAAAGAAATTGCATACAAATCTGACGATAAAAACTTTAGAAGGTTATGTCTAGAGTACATGCCATTAAAGTTTAGCCGTCGTCATGGTGACCCTAGTCGTCCATGGAACAAATTTTCAATCAACACAAGAGATGAAGTAGATGGGTCTAAAATATTAGATTACGAAGGTAACTGGAGAGATATTTTTCAGAATTGGGAAGCCTTAGCATGCTCTTATCCTGAGTTTATTGAGAGCATGATTCACAAGTTCCTTAATGCAACTACATTTGATGGGTATAATCCTTATAGAGTAACAAAAGACGGCTTTGATTGGGAAATAATTGAGCCAGACGATCCATGGTCCTATATCGGATATTGGGGAGATCACCAAATTATATACTTACTTAAGTTCTTAGAATTTATAGAAGAATACAAACCAGGCAAGCTTGAAAGCTTCTTTGATAAAGATCTATTTGTTTATGCAAACGTTCCTTATAAAATAAAAAAGTATGAGGACTTACTTAAAAACCCTAAAGATACAATTGAGTTTGACGAGGAATTAGATCATAGAATTCGTCAAGATAGATCCGAGATTGGTGCTGATGGAGCATTATTGAGAGACGAAAATAGGTTTATTGTAAAAGTAAATTTCATTGAAAAAATATTAGCGACTGCTCTAGCTAAATTATCCAATTTTATTCCAGAAGGTGGTATTTGGATGAATACACAACGCCCAGAATGGAATGATGCAAACAATGCTTTAGTTGGTAATGGTGTGTCAATGGTTACGCTCTATTATTTAAGACGTTTTTTAAAGTTTTTTGATGAGGTTTTTGATAAATCTGAAGCAGAATCAGTTGAAATTTCTCAAGAATTAAAAGTATTTTTTGATGCAATATTCGGTGCGTTTAAATCAAATGCACAAATATTATCTGAGTCAATTAATGATAAAGACCGTAAAACAGTATTAGATGCATTAGGTCAAGCAGGTAGTAATTATAGAGAGCAAATTTATAATAATGCATTTACAGGTAGAAAATCTCAGTTAACTATCAATTCACTTAAGGAATTTGTAGATATAAGTCTTAAATTTTTAGAACAATCAATTGAGGCGAACAAAAGAGAAGATAATTTATATCATGCCTACAACCTAATGACGGTTAATGATGATAAATCAGTATCTATTTCTTACTTGGATGAAATGTTAGAAGGGCAAGTGGCAGTATTAAGTTCTGGATATCTTAGCTCCAAGGAAAATTTAGCTGTATTAGATGGATTAAAGGCAAGTAAGTTGTTTAGACCAGACCAGTATAGTTACATTTTGTATCCAAATAAGAATTTAAAAGGTTTCATGGATAGAAATACTATACCATCAGAAGCTGTAAAAAGTTCTGAATTATTGCAATCTCTCGTAGCACACAATAATGTAAATATAATCAATAAAGATATTAAGGGTGATTATCATTTCAATGGTAATTTTAAAAATGCAAATGATTTAAAAGAGGCTCTTGATAATTTAAAGGATTCAAATTATGCTGAATTAGTAGGTAAAGATGAGCAGAATGTCCTTAAAATCTTTGAAGATATTTTTAATCATAAAGCCTTTACAGGTCGTTCAGGGACATTCTATGGCTATGAAGGATTAGGATCTATCTATTGGCATATGGTTTCTAAATTACTTTTGGCTGTAATGGAATGTTGTCAAAATGCCATAGGCGAAAATGAATCTCCAGAAGTAGTTGGAAGGTTGTTAGAGCACTATTATGAGATTAATGAGGGTATTGGAGTGCATAAATCTCCAGAATTATATGGCGCCTTCCCAACAGATCCATATTCCCATACACCAGCAGGTAAAGGAGCGCAACAGCCAGGAATGACGGGACAGGTTAAGGAAGATATCTTGAGTCGTTTTGGTGAACTGGGAGTATTTTTTAAGGATGGATTACTTGTATTCAATCCATGCATGCTAAGAAAAAATGAGTTCTTAGAAGAGAAAAGAACGTTCAATTATATAGACGCGATCGGAAATGATTCTTCAGTGCAAATACATGAAGGGCAATTGGTGTTTACATTTTGTCAAGTACCTGTTATTTATTCAATATCTAATGAATATAAAACAGTTGCTTCACTCAATGATGGTACTGAAATGTCATTTAACCAACTCGGTTTAGATGATACAATAAGTAAAGAGGTTTTTAAACGGTCGAGAAAGGTAGAATATATCACTGTTCATATTAAAGATGAATATTTAAAGTAGAATTATAGTATCATGAAAAAAGGAAAAATAATCGTTTTTGTTTTGTCTTTATTTATCATGATATCTTGTAATGAAGAAAATAAAAAGGATCAAAGGTCTTTAACCCAAATAACGAAAGAAGTGACAGCAAAAGAGATATTAGGAAATCCGGATTACTTAGCTATTTCGTACGGAGGTTATCGTGAAAAATCTAGGGATAGTCAACCAACGATTCCGCAGTTAAAGAAAGATCTTAAAATATTATCAGCAATGGGAATTAAGGTACTTAGAACATATAATGTTCAACCTAAACTTCCACATGCTTCTAACGTATTAAAGGCAATCAGTGAATTAAAGGCAGAAGACAAGAATTTCGAAATGTACGTCATGTTGGGTGCATGGATTGATTGTCTCAATGCATGGACAGATAAAGTGCCAAATCATGATGTAGAAAGCCCAAACAATGCTGGGGAAATAGATAGAGCTGTTGCATTAGCTAATAAATACCCAGATATAGTAAAGATTATTGCTGTTGGTAATGAGGCCATGGTAAAATGGGCAACCTCTTATTATGTACAACCAAGGATTATTTTAAAATGGGTAAATCAACTTCAAGATTTAAAGAAACAAGGTAAATTACCTAGAGATTTATGGATAACTAGTTCAGATGATTTTTCGTCTTGGGGTGGTGGAGATCCTGAATATCATGTTGAAGATTTGGAAAAATTGATTAGGGCCGTAGATTATATATCAATGCATACTTATCCTTATCATAATACGCATTATAATCCAGAATTTTGGGGTGTACCAGAGGCACATTCAAACATGCCAAATGCAACAAAAATTGAAATGGCTATGGAACGTTCTATAAAATTTGCTCAGAAACAATATGATAGTGTTACCAACTACATAAAAAGTTTAGGGATTAATAAACCTGTTCATATTGGTGAGACAGGTTGGGCTACCATATCTAATGGGCATTATGGGCCAAATGGTTCCAGAGCAACTGATGAGTATAAACAAGGTCTCTATTACAAGCAGATGAGACGTTGGACAAAGAGAACCAGAATTTCGTGTTTTTATTTTGAAGCGTTTAATGAACAATGGAAAGATTCGCAAAATGCCAAAGGATCAGAAAATCATTTTGGACTTTTTACAATCGATGGAAAGGCGAAATATCCTATTTGGGATTTAGTTGATAAAGGAATTTTTGAAGGTTTAACAAGAGATGGTAACGTTATATCAAAAACTTATGGGGGTGATAAAAATGCACTTTTAGAGGAAGTGTTAGTACCACCAGGTGAAAAAGAAATTATGGCTAACAGATAAAATTATGAAGTTACTTAGATTTAGTATTTGTTGCCTAATAATTACAGCTATGAGTTGCAATGATCAAAAACAAAATGAGTTGATTGCTGATGTTTACGAGACTTCAGCAAGTGGCAACCAATTAACCCTAGTTACTGAATTTGAAAAATTAGATTCATCAACAGTAATCAAAATTAACCCAGATAAAAAGTTTCAAACTATAACGGGATTTGGTGGATCTTTTACGGAGTCTTCCGCCTATCTACTTAATAAACTCAGCAAGAAAAATAGAGATACTATTTTACAGGCATATTTTAGTGAAGAAGGAGCAAATTATTCACTGTGTAGAACGCACATGAACTCTTGTGATTTCTCATTAGGGCAATACTCCTATACGCCTTCAGAAGATAGAGAGCTAAAAGACTTCTCGGTGAAAGAGGATATGGATGATTTAATTCCTATGATAAAGGAGGCCAGTGCAATATCCAAAGATGGATTTAAGCTTTTTTCTTCACCTTGGACAGCACCGCCATGGATGAAGGATAATAAAGAATGGGTAGGAGGCAAATTATTACCTGAATACTACGATACTTGGGCATTGTTCTTTTCAAAATATGTTGACGCCTATAAAGATGAGGGTATTGATATTTGGGGTTTTACAGTGGAAAACGAACCATTAGGAAATGACAATAATTGGGAGAGTATGCATTATACTCCAGATGAAATGACAGACTTTGTTGTTAATCATTTAGGGCCACAATTAGAGGCAGATGGAAAAGGCAATCTAAAAATCCTAGGTTACGACCAGAACAGAGAGCATTTAAGTGAGTGGGTAGATTCCCAATTTAAAAACGAAAAAACTTCTAAATACTTTGATGGTACTGCTATTCATTGGTATGCAAGCACTTATGAAATTTTTGCAGATGAGCTACAAAATGCACATAATAAAGCTCCGGATAAACTTCTAATCCAGTCCGAAGCTTGCGTTGATTCTGAAGTTCCTGTTTGGAAAGATGATGCATGGTATTGGAAAAAAGAAGCCACAGATTGGGGTTTTACATGGGCTCCAGAAAAAGACAAATATTTACATCCTAAATATGCACCAGTAAACCGTTATGCAAGAGATATAATAGGTTGTCTAAACAACTGGGTTGACGGTTGGGTAGATTGGAACATGGTTTTAGATACTAAAGGCGGGCCAAACTGGTTTAAAAATTGGTGTATTGCTCCGGTTATTGTAAATCCGGATACCGACGAAGTTTACTTCACACCACTTTATTATACTATGGTACACTTTAGTAAGTTTATTAGACCAGGAGCTGAGGTAATTGGTGTAGATAAAACCGATAATGACCTTTTGGTTTCAGCATCGAAAAACACAGATGGTTCTATAGCAATTGTAGTTTTTAATGAAAGCTTAGATAAAAAAAGTTTTGTTTTAAATGTTGATAATACCTCAAAGGCTATTACCATTAACGCTCAAGCTATTCAGACAATCATGATAAATTAAAATTAAATTTTATGAAAACCAATTTAAATACACACCATAAAGTTCCAATGGCACAAAAAATAGCATTTGGAGTTGGAATGTTTGCAAATCAAATGTTCCCTGCTATTCTAGGAATTTTTATGGTAGTATTAGTACAAGATTTAGGTTTTCCGGGTTGGATGTGGTCACTAATTTATTTTTTTCCTAGAATCTTTGATTCAATAACAGATCCGATTATGGGCTTTATTTCTGATAATACAAAATCAAAATGGGGTAGACGCCGACAGTACGTCTTAATTGGTGGTGTTATTATGGGTGTTGCATATATTTTTATGTGGCAACTCTTTAAGGAAAATACATTAGAATTTAATTTCTGGTACTTTTTTATATGGTCCATAGTATTTTATTTAGGGTTGACATTTTTTAGTGTACCCTATGTAGCTATGGGCTATGAAATGAGTGATGATTTTCATGAGCGGACAAATATTATGGCAATTGCACAATGGATAGGCCAATGGGCTTGGGTAATTGCACCGTGGTTTTGGGTGATAATGTATGACCCTGAATGGTTTCCCTCTGCAGATGTAGCCGTACGGGAATTGGCAATTTGGGTAGCAATACCCTGTGCTATATGTGCCATAGTGCCTGCTATTTTCATCAAAAGCGAATCAACACTTGAAAAAAAATATGAGCCACTTAATCTTTCTAATATTGGTAATAGCTTATTATCTATTTTCGTAAGCTTTAAAGACGCCTTTAGTATAAGTGAATTCAGAAAGTTATGCTTTTCAACATTTTTAATTTTCAATGCATTTAACACAGTAGCCTCCCTTACATTTTTTGTTATAGTATATAAATTATTTAATGGAGATGCTGACGCTTCTGGAATTTGGGTGTCACTTTTTGGTTGTTTAGGAGCCTTAGGAACAACCTTTATAGTAATACCAATCGTTACTAAAATGTCAAAAGTTTATGGTAAGAAAAAGGCATTTATGATATCACAGAGTATATCAATTATCGGGTATGTCCTGTTATATTTTCTTTTTATTCCAGGTAAACCTTGGTTATATATAATTGCTTTACCATTTTTCTCTTTTGGTATAGGAAGTTTATTTACCATATTGATGTCTATGACTGCTGATGTTATCGATATTGATGAATTGAATTCTGGTTTAAGAAGAGAGGGAATATTTGGAGCAATTTATTGGTGGATGGTTAAAGTAGGATTTGCCATTGCAGGAGCATTGAGTGGTGTTATTATTGCTATTGTTGGCTTCAACCCAGATGTATTAGCTTCCGAGCAAGAGTCTGCTGTTAATGGGTTACATTTATTTTTCTGCTTTTTCCCTATGGCGGGTACCATTTTAGCGATGTATATTATGAAAGATTATAGTATTGATGAAAATCGTGCAAATGAAATAAGAGAGCAACTTAAAAAGCGTAAAATTAATACTACTGAAGTAGTCTCTGTATACAAAATTGGTCAATTGCATAATTTTACATCCGTTAAGATAAACGATAGATTAGCATCAGATCAAAACTTTCGATTAATGCCTAAAGCCAAGCAATTAGAACTTTTCAATGCTACTTTAGATGAAGGTCTTTATGGTTTGTGTTTTAGTCCATACAGAGAGGACCAAAATATTGGAGATGTACTGACCGAAGATCAAATTAGGGAGAGAATGGATATTATTAAGCCATACACTAAATGGGTTCGTTCCTTTTCATGTAGAGATGGAAACGATGACATTCCTAAAATTGCTAAGTCAAAAGGTCTTAATACAATGGTAGGTGCTTGGATAGGTGATAATGCCGAAGAAAATGATAAGGAAATTGCAGCACTTATTAAAATGGCCAAAGAAGGGCTTGTTGATATTGCGGTCATAGGTAACGAAACCCTAATGCGCAATGATTTGAATGAAGAGGAAATATTAAATTACTTAGCAAAAGTTAAGCAAGAGCTACCACAAATTCAAATTGGTTATGTGGATGCTTATTATCAATTTATTCAACATCCAAAGTTGGTAGATGCGTGTGATTTGATTTTAATTAATTGTTATCCATTTTGGGAAGGAGGTAAAATAGAGTTTGCCTCTAACTATATTAGTGAAATGTATAAAGCAACAGAAAGCATAGCAAATGGTAAACCTATTATTATTACTGAGACAGGGTGGCCAAACCGCGGTACTAATGTAGGTGATGCACTACCATCTAATACTAATGCCATGGAATATTTTGTTAACGTTAATTCATGGGCAAAAGCAAAAAACATACCTTTATTTTATTTTTCTTCTTTTGATGAATCTTGGAAAGTCCATCATGAAGGAGATGTCGGTGCTCGTTGGGGTTTATGGGATAAAAACGAACAACTGAAATTTAAATAAAAACACATTATGTCGTATAGAGAAGAATCATACCACAAATACACAAGTTACAGCCAAATCACTACTAAGGGTTTGGATCAATCAAAATTTTCATCAGAAGAATTAAGAAATAAATGGCTTAAAATAATTAATGATGGTTTTCATGGTATTTGTTTTAGTATGTATGAAGATGGTCAAGAACCTGGTGATGATATAAGCTATGATCAGGTTGAGCGTCGCATAAAAATATTAAATCCTTATGTGAAGGCTATCCGGTCATTTTCGTGTATTGAAGGCAATGAATACATTCCTGTAGTTGCTAAAAAGCATGGACTAAAAACACTAGTTGGTGCATGGTTAAGCGATGACAAAGAGGATAACGAAAAAGAAATAGAAGGATTAATATCCCTGGCAAAGGACGGTTATGTCGATGTAGCGGCAGTAGGAAACGAGGTGCTATATCGCAATGATTTAACTAAGGAGGAATTATTAGGCTACATAAAACGTGTTAAGGACGCTTTAAAAGGTCTAGATATTCCTGTTGGATATGTTGATGCTTATTATGAGTTTTCACGTCATCCCGAAATCGTAGAGAATACAGACATACTGCTTGCAAACTTATATCCATTCTGGGAAGGTTGTCCAATAGAATATGCCCTAGGTCATATGCAAGCCATGTATGGTCAGGTAGTTGATGGAGCGCAAGGTAAACCAATCATTGTTACTGAAACAGGTTGGCCAAGTGAAGGGGGTGGTTATCAAGGTGCTATTTCTGGTGAAACTGCGGCTATGAAATATTTTATAGACACTATAGAATGGACTAAAACCAATGATATACCGATTTTTTATTTCTCCTCATTTGACGAATCATGGAAAACAGGAGATGAAGGCGATGTTGGTGCATATTGGGGTTTATGGGATAAAAATGAACAACTTAAATTTAAATACTAATAAATAAGACAATGTCCCATAGGGAAGAAAAACATTTTGCACTAGCCTCAATAGATTATCAAGGCATGTCACTAAGAGATTTAAGGTCTATGTTCAAAAAGACTTTAAAAAAAGGTGTGCATGGTTTGTGTGCTAGCCCATATGGAGAAGGACAAAAACCAGGTGATCTATTGTCTGAAGCCCAAATAAGACGCAGATTAAAAAAAATAAGACCCTACACAAAATGGATTCGTTCTTTCTCGTGCACAGATGGTAATGAATTGATACCTGAAATTGCCAAGGAATTGGGCATGAAAACGCTTGTTGGAGCTTGGTTAGGGGATGATTCAGAGATTAATAAAAGAGAATTAGAAGGCTTAATTAGTCTTTGTTATGAAGGTTTGGTAGATGTTGCCGCAGTTGGTAATGAAGTGATGTATAGAGGAGATTTAACCGAAGCACAACTACTTGAAAAATTGCATTATGTTAAGACTTCAATAAAAGAACTAGATATACCTGTAGGCTATGTAGATGCCTATTACGAGTTCGAAGAAAGGCCAGCTGTCACAGAAGCCTGTGATATTATATTGGCAAACTGTTATCCGTTCTGGGAGGGCTGTGACCTTGATTATTCCCTAATATATATGAAAGACATGTATAATAGGGCCAAACGTGCAGGCCATGGAAAACGAGTGGTTATTACCGAGACGGGTTGGCCAAGTCAGGGGACGCCATTACATGGTGCATTTCCATCAGAGGAGAACGCCATAAAGTACTTCAATAATACCCAAAAATGGTCCCAAGAGGAAAATATAGAAATATTTTATTTCTCTGCCTTTGATGAATCCTGGAAAATCGATGCAGAAGGTGATGTAGGCGCATATTGGGGACTTTGGGACAAGAACGAGAAACGAAAGTATCAATAATTACATTTATTTAACATTTCTCATTCCATTTATACTTTAAATTAGTTTATTCAATTAATTATCTTTATAGATTTAATAATTATGTGATGAAAAAGATTATTTATAAACTACTATCCGGTTTACTAGTAATGTGTTTATTTGTTTTGGGTTGTAGCAATCAACCTACTCGTGATTTATATCCAGAAGAACTTATTGGAGGTTTTGAATTATTACCTGTTGAAAGGACCGGTATAGATTTTAGTAATACCATTAAAGAATCCACATATTTTAACCATTACTACTATAGCCAGATTTATGTTGGTTCTGGTGTTGCTATAGGGGATGTCAATAATGATGGATTGCCTGATGTTTTCTTTGGGGGAAATCAAGTTGAAGATAGGTTGTATCTTAATAAAGGTAATTTTGAGTTTGAGAATATTACTAAAAAATCTAAGGTAGCCCGAAATTCTGGGTGGACATGGGGAGTGACCATGGCAGATGTTAATGCTGATGGGTATTTAGATATTTACGTCAGTAGAAATGGAGTTTCTGCTAATCCATCTGAACGCAGAAATTTACTGTATATCAATAATCAAGATTTGACCTTTACAGAATCAGCACAAAAATATGGCTTAGCAGATGTCGGGTTTTCGACCCAGGCCGTATTTTTTGACATGGATAATGACGGTGATTTGGATATGTATCAGGTAAACCAGCTTGCGGATAAGAAGTTATTACTCATTAATAAGATTCCACGTGAACAGTTTAAGTTTTTTAAGGACCGACTTTATAAAAATGAGAACGGTAGATATAGGGACGTATCAGAAGAGTCTGGTATTTCAAGAAATGTTGCTTATGGTTTAAGTGTAAATGCGTCAGATTTTAATGGTGATGGTTGGATGGATTTATACGTGGCTAATGATTATGCAGAGCCTGATTTTATGTATTACAATAATGGTGATGGTACCTTCACAAATGTGATTAACGAAAAGTTAAAGCATATTACACAGTATAGTATGGGATCAGATACAGGTGATATTAATAACGATGGGTTATTAGATTTGCTTACAACAGATATGACGCCTTATGATCATTATCGTTCTAAAACTAATATGGCCTCAATGAGTACAGAGGCTTTCTCTAAAATGGTAGATGCTGGTGCACATTATCAATATATGACCAATACTCTCCAGATAAATACAGGAATGGGGACATTCTCTGATATTGGTAATATGGCAGGAATTTCATTTACTGATTGGAGTTGGGCAAGTTTAATGGTGGATTTAGATAATGATGGCTGGAAAGATATTATAATTGCTAATGGAATTAAGAAAGATGTTGATAATAACGACTCTAGGATTAGGGCACAAAACCTTCCCAAAAGTACCACTGCAGAAGAGTTATTCCAACTCAGTAAGGATACTCCTTCCCAGCCAATAGCAAATTTTGTTTTCAGAAATACAGGAGATTTACAATTTGAAAAAGTTAGTAAAGATTGGGGATTCGATACACCGAGTTTTTCCAATGGCATGGCTTATGGAGATTTAGATAATGATGGCGATCTTGATGTTATAACTAACAATATTGATGCTCCTGCATTTGTTTATGAAAATAAGACTACGGGTAATTTTTTAAAGGTAAAAATTAAGGGAGAAGGAAATAACACCTTTGGTATTGGGGCAAAAGCTAAAATATACCATAATGGTAAAATTCAAATAGCAGAGAATACCGTAACAAGAGGATTTATTTCTTCAGTAGAACACGATCTGTTTTTTGGATTAGGTAAGGATACTGAAATTGAAAAGGTTGAGGTAATCTGGCCTAATGGTAAAGTTAATATTTTTGAAAATATCAAAGCTAATCGTGTAATTAAAGCTGATATTGCAGATGCCAAGGCAATGAAATTAGATAGTGAAAAAAGTAATCTATTTTTTAAAAACATTGATGTTCAAGACCTAGGTTTGGATTTTACCCATAAAGAAAATGAATATGATGATTGGAAAGAACAAGTGTTATTGCCACATAGGTTGTCTCAAAATGGCCCTTTTTCCGCTATAGCAGATATTAACGGAGATGGATTAGAAGATCTCTTTGTGGGCGGGGCTAAAGACCAATCAGGTGTGCTGTACATTCAAAATAGTTTAGGTAAATTCTCTAAGAATAGTTCACAACCCTGGAGGACAGATAAAGAATCCGAAGATTTGGGTTGTCTATTCTTTGATGCAGATGGTGATAGTGATTTAGACTTATATGTGGCAAGTGGCGGTAATGAATTTAGGCAAGGTGATGTCGCCTTATTAGACAGATTGTACATCAATGATGGGAACGGAAATTTCAGAAAAAGCATAAGTGCTTTACCACAGATAAAAGAGAGTACACAGACTGTAAAAGCGTCCGATATAGATAAAGACGGTGATTTAGATTTATTTGTAGGTACAAGATTAATTTCAGGACAATATACCTTTCCTGCTGATAGTTATTTACTCATTAATGAAAATGGTAAGTTCTCTATGGCATCATCAGAAATTGCACCTGCACTCCAAAATATTGGTATGGTAACAGATGCTGTATTTACTGATGTTAATATGGACGGAGTAGAAGATTTGATGATTGTAGGTGAGTGGATGGAAGTAAAAGTTTTAGTAAATAACAATGGCTTTTTTGAAGACAAATCATCTGAATATGGATTAGAAGGTACACGAGGCATGTGGTGGTCTATCACAGCTGCAGATTTAGATGGTGATGGTGATGATGATTATGTGTTAGGTAATTTGGGAAAAAATAATAAATTCAAAGCCTCAGAGGAACATCCTTTTAAGGTTTATGCCAATGACTTTGACAGTAACGGTACTAATGATGTCGTATTAGCAAAATTTTATAAGGATGACTATGTCCCAGTTCGAGGAAGGGAGTGTACGAGCCAGCAAATGCCTTATGTAGCAGAAAAATTTGAGGATTATCACAGTTTTGCCTCGTCAAAATTATTTGAAATTTTACCAGAGGATAAAGTTGACGATGCCGTTATTTATGAGATCAAAAGTTTTGAGAGCATTGTTTTAATCAATGAAGGAGATCGTTTTATTAAGAGGTCATTACCTAATGCTGTGCAGATTTCACCAATTAAGTCCTCTTTTGTAACTGATGTAAACAAAGATGGTATAATGGATATTATTGTTGCTGGAAATCATTATGGTGTTGAAGTGGAAACGACACGATACGATGCTGGATATGGAGCCATACTTTTAGGCACTAGTGATGGAAATTACCAGGCACAATCACCAAAACAAAGTGGCTTTTATGTACCTTTTGATAGTAGGGATATATCCCAAATAACAATCAATGGCCAAAAAGTCATTGTTGTTACAAATAATAACGATGAATTGAAAATTTTTAGTCCTAAGGGCTAAACTGAAGCGTTGTATAGTTAAGATTTTTACTCTTTGCTATAGATTAATTATTATAAAAAACTGTAAATTAAATAGTTGTAGTCTAATCCTAAATTTCCTACAATATGTTAAAATATGACTTGTATGGTTTTTGTATAGGTTGGTTTTCACCTTTTTTTGAATTTTATTCACGTTATTGTAGAAAATATTAATTAAATAATAAACAAACATGAAAAAAATTACTCTTTTACTAAGTGTTTTGCTCGTTTCTATTGGATATTCGCAAACAGACTTAGAAACTTTCGAAGGCGCTGCGCCAACTATTGGAATTGCAAATGCAACTGCAGGGACGGCCGCTAATATTGTAGCAAATCCTAGTGTCGATGCTAACAATGGTTCAGCAACTGTTTTACAATTTATCACGGGTGATGCAGGTGATCCTTGGCAACAAGCGGAGCTAACCTTACAAGGTGATTTCTTAGATTTATCTGCAACTGGCGCTTCTTTCTCTATGGATGTATATTCTATGGAAGCGTTTGATGTACTAGTTAGAGTTACCGATGGTGTTGCATCTAATGGATCTACTGCAGCCGATTCTGCCGCAGATGCAATTCATGGTGGTACTGGATGGGAAACACTGACTTTTGATTTTTCTGCTGGAGAAACACAAGATGGTTTAGGTGTACCTACAGGAGTTTATGGCAAAATATATATATTCAATCTTTGGGATGCAAATGATGCAGGTACGGGTGCTGGCGGATGGTCTTGTAATCCATTTGGTGCACCGGAAGAAGCATGTCCTGCAACAACAAGGTATTATGATAATATTAATGGTATAGCAGCCGGTATTCCAGAAACTTGTAGTGATGGTATACAAAATAATGGTGAAACAGATGTTGACTGTGGCGGACCAAATTGCGATGCTTGTGCAGCACCTCCTACAGTAGCAGCTCCAACACCACCAGCAAGAGATCCTGCTGATGTTAAATCTATTTTCAGTAATTCATATAGTGATATCGAAACAACTGGTTTTCAAATTTACGCCGCCCCCGCTCATACTGTAGTGAATATTGATGTTGAATCAAATACAACTCTTGCATCATCACCGGCAGCTCCTGGTAATGCTTTTGCTTATGAATATTTTACTGGTGGTAGTGGTACTCCGGATATAAGCGGTATGAACACCTTACATGTTGATGTATATCTTTATGCGTCGCCAGATCCAGGTGCTGTATGGCAAGCTAAAGTTATATCTGATATTGGTAGAGTTGAACAAGTTGTAACTTTAGATTTAGGTTTGGTAACGCCAGGTACATGGTATTCTGCAGATCTGCCTATTGATTTAACAGGTTATACAGACCTTGATATATTACAAATCTTTGCGGCTGGCCCAATTAATTACGGTACAATTTATATGGACAACATATACTTCCATAATAACCAAGTGTTGAGTACAGAACAATTTGATACGGCTGAATTCAGCGTCTTCCCTAACCCAACTAAAAATGTATGGAATATTAAAGGAAATAATGTTTTAAATTCTGTTTCTGTTTATGATGTGTTAGGTAAAAATGTTATAAACTTAGAACCAAATACTAATGAAGTTGAAATTGATGCAACAACATTCAAGACTGGATTATACTTTGCAAGAATAGAAAGTGTAAATGGTACTAAAACTATAAAGCTTATCAAGAATTAATAGCAAAATTTTATAGTTAGAAGAAAGTGGGTGGGTATAAGTATACTACCCACTTTTTTTATGGCTAACAAGCAAATAATCTAATGCTTTGTTAACTTATACATATCTAAATAGAAATAATAACTAAATTCTAAATCAATATAAATTAGACAATATCATGAAAAAATTAATATGGATATTTTTCGCTTTCTGTGCTTTATCTTATGGGCAAAATCAAGATTACGAATTCAATTTTGAACCTGATGGTCAAGATGGTGATAAATGTAATTGGCTCACTTTTGAAAATATTGCATCACCACAAATTATAGATAACCCAGATCCTGACGGCGTAAATAATACAATATCAAAAGTATTAAAGGTAATTGCACCAGCTAGTGGAGGCCAATGCTATTCTGGCGTAAATAATTCTAGAGAGTTGGCAGTATTTGGAGAATGGGACATCACCCAATCAAATGATAATATTATTTCATTTGATATAAACAAAAATTATATCGGTACCGTGGGTGTTCAAATGATTGGTAGAGATGGTTCTTCACCTGTCAATATCACAAATCAAAATGTGAATAATACTATTGTTAATGAGTGGATTACTCTAACATACACCATCCCTGCAGTCCCTCCAGGTTTAGGTACTAACGTAACTGCATTTGTTATTTTTATAGATTGGACCTGTGGTGGTCCAGATAGAACACAAGATGCGATACTTCATGTTGATAATATTAAGTTTAATGCTAATAAGGTTCTAGACCCTCCAACACTTAATCAAAATCTTATTAGTAGCTTAACAGAAGATTTTGAGTCTACTACGTCCTTTTTAGCAGATGAAGCTAGTGATTTTGGAATTGTTACTAACCCTGACAATACAGGTATAAATACCAGTAATAACTGTTTTGAAATTGCAGGAGTTAATGACGCCCTTTATACTAATGCGCAACTAAGCTTAACTCCACCAGAGACTTTAGATTTTTGTTCTGAAAAAGGATTTTCTGTGATGGTGCGTGGCCCAAGAGCTTCAGTGGTTAGTCTAAAGGTTGAAGAAAATCAAGTAGGTGCATTATTAAACCAAACCTATACAGATGTTGGTAATTGGCAAGAATTAAATTATGATTTTTCAGCATTTCAAAATAGAAATTGGAATAGAATAGTATTGTTTTTTGATATTGAAGCTAATCCAAGTGCTAATGCTAATGACGATATATTTTTATTTGATAATTTAAATTTTAATACTCTAGATGCTTTGAGTATTAGCGAATATAATTTACAACTTGTAAGAGTAAATCCAAATCCCACTAAAAATTATTGGCACGTAGAAGCCTTAAATAGTGAAATTTTAACATCAATTATTATTTATGATCTTTTGGGCAAGGAGGTTCTTAATTATAAACCAATGGGCTCCAGTTTTTCTATAAATGCATCAAATTTTAAAAATGGAATATATTTGGCTAAGTTAAACAGCCTAAAAGGTAGTCAAACGTTTAAATTAGTGAAAAATTAGAATTTAATTTAAGCATTAATTAAACAATGGATACTTTATTTGTATTACTGTTTTTAAGTGAAATTAATTTATGGATTTGAAAGTGATACAATTTTCTTTGATTAGAATAGCACAAATTTTACTTGGCTTTTCAATTTTTGTATTGGTTATAAATTGTAATCAAAAAACAGATGTTTTAGTTCAAGAAGAAAAAAAAAGCAAATCAAATGATTTA